>Ga0180437_10006888_pt1 | contig 14997 bp, 4 predicted proteins | sample SS_ome_4_FD_132410 | JGI IMG/M metagenome (GOLD analysis project Ga0180437, IMG submission 132410) | Hypersaline lake sediment archaeal communities from the Salton Sea, California, USA - SS_3_D_1 metaG | ecosystem: Environmental > Aquatic > Non-marine Saline and Alkaline > Hypersaline > Sediment...
CGGCTTGTTCTTGTCCGCCGGCCTGCTGTTGCCCACCAGCCTGTTCCTGCCCGCCGGCCTGCTCTTGCCCACCAGCTTGTTCTTGCCCGCCGGCCTGTTCTTGCCCGCCGGCTTGTTCTTGTCCGCCGGCCTGCTGTTGCCCACCGGCCTGTTCCTGTCCGCCGGCTTGCTCTTGGCCACCAGCCTGTTCCTGTCCACCGGCCTGCTGTTCCCCGCCGGGCTGCTGGGCGGCTCCGGTAGCCATGGCGTGTGCCTCTTCGAGCGCCGCGCGGGCTTCTGCCCGGCCTTCGGCGGCCTCAGCACGGTCTCCTTCGGCCAGGGCCCCGGCTGCTTCCGTCGCGGCCTGCTGCGCACGCTGCAAGGCATCGGCCAATGCCTCACGGGTCTCCTGATCGAAGCCCCCCTGCTCTTGCCCACCGGCCTGTTCCTGGCCGCCAGCCTGTTCCTGCCCGCCAGCCTGTTCTTGACCACCGGCCTGCTCTTGCCCGCCAGCCTGTTCCATGCCGCCGGCTTGCTCTTGCCCACCGGCTTGTTCTTGCCCGCCGGCCTGTTCCTGTCCGCCGGCTTGCTCTTGTCCACCAGCCTGTTCCTGCCCGCCGGCCTGCTCTTGCCCGCCAGCCTGTTCCATGCCGCCGGCTTGCTCTTGCCCACCGGCTTGTTCTTGCCCGCCGGCTTGCTCTTGCCCGCCGGCCTGCTCTTGCCCGCCGGCTTGCTCTTGGCCGCCGGCTTGTTCTTGCCCGCCAGCCTGTTCTTGCCCGCCAGCCTGTTCTTGCCCGCCGGCTTGCTCTTGGCCGCCGGCCTGTTCCTGTCCGCCGGCTTGTTCTTGCCCGCCAGCCTGTTCTTGCCCGCCGGCTTGCTCTTGTCCGCCGGCTTGCTGCTCCGCGCCGCCCTGCTGGACTTCTTCGGCGATGTCCCCTGCCATCTCGGCGACTTGCTGCTGCTCTTGGACGGCCCCGCTCGGGTCGCCCGACCGGGTGCGATCGAGCTCGGCCGCGGCCTGGTCGGCCTCGTTTTGCTGCTGGATGGCCTGACGGATTTTTTCGGCCACGCGCATGGCCTCGGCCCGCTCGGGCTGGCCGGCCGCTTCGGCCTGGTCGGCTTGGGCCTCGGCCACCTTCTCCTGGGCCTGCTGGAGGCGGTCCATGCGATCGGCCACCGAGTCGAATGCCTGCGCGAGCTCGTTCTCCACACCCTGCCGGGCTTCCTGGACGTCCTCGATCTGCTCGCCCGCCACGTCGGTCATCTGGCCGGCGGCCTGCTGAAGCTGCTCGCGGATCTGGGCCGCGGCCTGTTCGAGCAGGTCAGCGGCCTTGGCCGCCTGGTCCGACGCCTGCTGCGAGGCGGGCTTCGACGCCTCGCCGGGCTGCTGCTGAGCCTGGTCGATCTGCTGTTGGGCGCCCTGGATCGGTTGCCGGGCCTGATCGAGCGTCTGGGCGGCCTCGGGCGCCGTGTTCTGCACCCCCTCGGCCACCTTCTCGGCCACCTCGCGCACGTCGGCCTGGCGCTCGCCGAGGTCCTGGGCCTGCTCCTGCTCCAGGCCCGCCGCCTCGGCCGCTTCGCCGGTCTCGGCCGAGATCTTTCGCTCTTCCCGGGCCGCCTGGTCCAGGGCGTGGGCGGCGTGGGCCAGCTCCTGGATCGTGGTGAGCGCCTGCTCCCGCTGGGCGTCGTCCAGGGCCGCCTCGGTCTCGGAAACCGCGCGCTCGACCGCCTCCTCGGCCTCTTGGACCGCCTCCTGGCGGGCCTCGGGCGGGCGGCTCATCTCGGCCGCCGCCTCGCGCGTCTCCTGTTGGGCCTCGCCCAGCCGGGACTCGACCGGCTCGGTCAGGTCGCGGCCCTCGGGTATCTTCGCAAGCTGCTGCGAGGCCGCTTGCTCGTGCTGCCGGGCCGCGGCCGGGTTTTCCTCGGCCTGCGCCGACGCCTGCTCCTGCTCCGCCTCGACCTGCTCCAAGTCCTTGCGGGCCTCCTGGAGGTCTTCGATGCGATCGGCGTATTCGTCGGCCGTGAGCCCCTCGTCGGCCAGGCTCGACTCGGCCAGGTTCTCGGCGGCGTCCTCGAGGTGCTCGAGCACCTGCTGCTGGTCGGCCACGGCCTCTTCCCGCTTCTGCTCGAACAGGTCGGAGGTGGCCTCGTAGGCCGAGCGCTCGGCCTGGTCGAGTGCCTGTTCGGTGGTCGGCGTGTCCTGCATCGCCTCGGCCAACTGGCCGATGTCCTTGCGCAGCTCGGCCTGCTGGTTGACGAGCTCCTCGGCCTGGGCTTGTTCGAGCGGGCTCTGGCGCGTGGCCTCCTGGATCTGCTCCTGGCGCTTGATCATCTCGCGGATTTCGTCGGTCGCCGCGGTGCGGGCGTCGTCCAGGAGCCCTTGGGCCCGCTCGATCCGCGTGAGCAAAGCCTGCAAGCCGCGGATGACCTCCTTCTGCGACGTGGCGGCCTCGGGGAACAGGGCCGATTGCAGTGAGCTTTCCGCCGTGTCCAGGTGGCGGTCGACGCGGCCCTCTTCGAGCAAACGCAGCCCCTGCGTGGCCTCGGAGCCGAAGGGGCCGGTCCACTGGCTGACGTCCTCGAGCGTCACGACGAAGCGGTCGTACAGGGCCCCCACGTCCCGCTGGTCCTCGAGCGTGGCCAGGTTAAGCGACTCGCGGCGCGTGGCCGGCTGCTCGGGCAGCAGCTCGGTGGTCACGAGCACGCCGGTCTGGAGCTGGATGAGCTGGCGGACCTGGGCCGCCATTTCGGCCACCTTCAGGCGCCGCAGCAGCGTCTGACGCTCGACCACCAGCCGGACTACGATCTCCCGGCTCTTCTCCCGCGCGGTGACGAACGTCCCCTCGGGGTTGGCTGCCTTGGCCTTTTCGAGTTCGGTGAGCAACTCGATCACCTCGGGCATGGCCGAGTCGACCAGCACGTCGAGGTTGCGGCGCATCGTGCCGATGTCGCCGTAGAGCTCGAGGTCCTGTAACCCGTTCTCGCGAAGCTGCTGCAACTGCACGTCGAGAATGCCCCCGACGAGCTGCACCGCCATCTCGCGAACCCTCTGTTGCACCTGGCGCTGGCGCACGAGGCTCTCGCTCTCGAGCGTTTGGGCGCAGACCACCGAGCCGCCGCAAAGTGCGGCGAGCCAAACCACCAGCATGTTACGGAAACTGCTCATGGGGATTCTCCTATCCCGAGTTGCCGTTGGATCATGGTCTTGAGCTGGCGGGCCGACTGCCGGTCCGCTTCCATCATATGTGCTAGGATACCCTGTTCGTCCGTGACCTGGAATACCAAGGGGTCGGCGAACCCCTCGCGGCCGGGCCGCGGGCCGCGATAGTCAACCGCTTTGAGCGTCACTCTCAGCGTGTCGCCCTTCTCCAACTCGAACACGCTCAGTTGGAATGCGTAGCCCGCCTCGGGCTCGATCGTGCGCAGGGCCCTGGCCCCTTCCTTGAGACGGAAAAGGTCGATCTCGCGTTCCTCCGTCTCGCCCGACTGGCGGATCGCCTCGCAAACCAGCGAAATCCGGGCCAAACCGTAGTCGTCGATGGCCTTGAAGTAGATCGTGGGCCGGGCCTTGGGAAGCACCAGACGCGTGACCACCCCGCCGGCGATCCGGGGAGCGGCGTCGGCCTGGATGCGGATCACCCCCTCGATGGGCTCCGCGAGCTGCTGCCCCTCCTCGTCGGTCACTTGGATCGAGTACCGCGTGGCTTCGGTGACCGCCGCCAGGGGGGAATCGAGCCCGTCCAGGACCCAGTGGTCCTCCCAGTCGTCCTCTTCGGCGTCCGTGTCCCGGCGGAACGGATAGTCGCCGTCGTCGGTCGTCATCGTGGCTCGTTCGAGCCGCTTGTCCGCGACAAGCCTTATCACGACCTGCGAGCCCTCGATCACGGATGCCTGGCGCAGTCCCTGCGGCAAGGTGGACGGCTTGGCGCCCGCCTCCACGGCGTACGACGGAGGCGTGACCTCCATCGGGAGCACCTGGACGTTCGGCAGCGTGGCCACGTCGAGCCGGGCCCGATCGGTCCAGGCGTCGCCGAAGTAGAGCTGGTAGTCAATCGGCTCGATCAGTCGATCGAGCTCGCCCTGGAAGAGGCCCGGCCGGTCGGCCACCGGTTTGATCGCCAGCGTGGCCTTGCGCCCGCTGCGCACCGACCGCAGCACGGCCTCGCCCTTCTCCGGCACCTCTCCGCCGCAGCGGACAACGAAGCGAATCGGCTGGCCGTAGAGGCAGTAAATTTTCGTCTCCCAGGGTCGCTCGGGGTCCACGTCCTGCCCGGCGACGGTGATCGATTCAATCTGGGTGCGGGTCGGGTAGTGTTTGGCGCCGAGCACGAGGCGGTTGAGGAACGCGGCCACGTGGCCGGGGAAGAAGAACGTGCAGACGGCCCACAGGGCCGCCGTGCCGGCCAGAAGCGCCAGCCGGCGGTTGCGCTCGGCGGCGGACAGCCCTCGCATGACGTTCAGGCGCGGGCTCCGGTCGGCCACGTCGACGATCACGGCGTCCTCGAGCCGCTCGGAGCCCCAGGTCTTGGCCTCGGGCGACTCGAACTGCATGGCCGCGATCAGGTCGCTGTCGATCCGCTCCTGGCGCTCGACCAGCAAGGCCATCTGAAGGTCGGTCTCTCCCCCGCCGAGCCAGGGCAGCGTGAAGCGGCGGAAGGCCCAGATCGCGACCCCCACGTAGACCACCAGGGCCAGCCCGCGCTGGAGCTGGTTCAAGGGCGCCCCGATCGCGTTGAAGAGCAGGTCCACGCCGAAGGCCACGGCGCCCACCCACAACAGGGCCAGCGCCAGCCCGCTGTAGCCGGTCGTAAGGCGCAAACGGAGGCGCCGGCGGCGGAGCCGGTTCAGTCGTCGGCGGAGATCGGAGAGTCTGGTCATTGGAGGTTCACCCACTTGCGCACGAACCATTCACTCAGCAAGAGCCCTACCACCGCGATGAAGCAGACCCAGGTGTTCCACAGGGGGATCACCTCGACCGACTCCTCGGTCTGCGGGGCCAGCTTGATGTCGTCGGCCAGTTCTCCGAGAGTGGTCAGGTCGTAGGACTTCCCGCGCGTTGCGTTGGCAATCTCCTCCTGGAGCGCCACGTTGCGGACCGCCCGCTGCCGTTCGACGGTCACGCTGGTTACCTGGAAGGTGGTTTCCACGGGCTGGTTGGTTACGGGGTCGGTAACGCGTACCCGGTACTCGCCCGGGGCATAGACCGGGAAACGGAGCTCGAACAGACCTTCCTTGCGCTGGGCGATCGCCAGTTTCTGGCTGGCGTCGGGCTCCGGTCCGGTTCCGCCGCCGGCCGGGAGGATCAGCTCGCCCGAGAGCCGCCCGTCGAGCAGGTCCCCTTCGGTCAAGGGCTTGAACTCGGTGTCGTAGGCCTCGACCGTCAGGGTCACTTCATCGTCGGCCCGGTAGTTGCGCTGATTGGTGTCCACCACGAACCGCTTCTGGCCCCCCAGGGCGTGGCTGAGCGCCAGCCGGTGGATCAACTGCCCCCAGAGCTGCCGGTAGTGCTTCTCGCCGTGCTTCTTGCGCAGGCGCCAGGTCTCGTTGAAGGCGAAATAGAACACTTCGCCGTTCCCGTACCGGCGGTAGGCGATAAGGGGTTGCGGCCTGCCATCCACGCCGGTCTGCGTGGGATGGACGGCCAGCGACTCGGCTCGCGAGTGCAACCGCTGGACCGGTCGGAACCAAGGCAGCTCCCCGAGGTTCTCCCATGCCTGCCGGTTCTCCCGCCCGTCCCAGTCTCCGCCGCCCAACTTCATGAAGAGGAAGCGCCGTGCGTCCGGAGTCAGCTTCAGCCGGAAGGGCCGCTCGTCGTAGACCCGCAAAGCCGGGTCGGGTACGACCGGCAGGAGCGGCGCCAGCGGTGTTTCCAGAAGCTCCGCCGGACCGAACCTCGGTCCGGCCAGGATCACCAGTCCGCCGCCGAACTCGTCCACGAACTCGTAGGTCATCTCGCAGAACCTCGGGCTCAGCGCGGCGGAAGGCAGGTCGCCCAGGAAGATCACGTCGTACTCGAAGAACTCGCTCCGCGACGGGCTCGTGGTGCTCAAGAACATCGGGTTCGCCTGGCGCACCCGGGGGTCCGACGAGCGGAGGAACGTGCGGAAGCCCTCCATCCCCACCATCCTGTCGCGGTGGAACACCTCTTTGATAAACCGCCATTCCCAGGTCGGCTCGTACTCGACGAACAGGACCCGCACGAACTGGTCGGTCACGGTGATCTCGCGCCCCGCGCGGTTGTTCTCCTCGACGATTTCCCCGGGAACCGGGGCGACCTCGGCCCGGAGCAGAAAGCGGCCTGCCTCCTCGGGAGTGTAGTTGAAAGTGACCGGCTCGTCGCGCGCGGCGGTGAGCGTGACGGTTTTCTTTCCCAACGACTGGACGGCACCGGCCCCCCCCGCCAGGCTGCCCAGTCGCTCGGCCGTCAGCTCCACGTCCACCGATTCTCCCTCGAGACCTTGGTGGTGGAGTGTGACCGTTGCACTGGTTTCCTCGTCTTGCCTCACATGCGCCGGGGCCTCGATGCGGTCGATCGAAACGTCCACCGCCTTGGTGGCCCCCACGCCGACCGTGTAGACCGGCACGCCCAGGCCCTCGGCCGCCGACCGGGCGGCCCGACCCGTGTTCTCGTTGAAGTCGCTCAGGATCACCAGTCCGGCCAGGTTCGCCGTGGCCTGGCGCCGGGCCAGGTGGTCGAGCGCATCGCCCAGCGCGGTCACCTCCCCCTCGGTGGTCAATTGCCCGGCCAGGTGCTCGCCGTCGATGCCTTCCCGGCCGTCGGGCGTCAGATCGAGCATTCGGGCGCCCTCGGGCTTGTCGAAGAGGAAGGCCCGCAGCCGGGCCTCTTCCGAGAGTCGCTGGAAAAGGTCCCCCGGGTCGTGGGCCACGAGCGCCTTGACGTAGTCGATTCGCTTCAGTTCCCCTTCGGGAACGGGGTTGTCGGAGCCGGGCTCGATCCCCGCCGCTTGGGCCAGCGCCGCCTGTTCCTCCGCCGGCAGCTCGTCGGCAATGGCCATGCTGTCGGTCCCGTCGATCAACAGCCACAGCGAGGGCCGCTTCTGGCTGCTGACGGTGACGGTCAGGATCGGCTCGGCCAGCAGGAGCAAGATCAAGGCCAGGGCGGCGCCCCGGAGCACGGCCAGAAACACGCGGGTTCCCACGCGTTTCTGGCGCTGATAGCGGGCGTAGAAGACGATGGCCACGACGGCCAGCCCCACCAGTCCGAAGAAGAGCCAGGCGGGCGAGCTTTGGGCCCACGACGCCCCCAGCGAGGGCTCGAAGCCCTCGATCTTCTGGGCCTCGTGAAGCCCGAGCAGGTTGCCCAGCAGTTTGGTCAGGTACGCGTTCATGCGGTCCGCTCCCCGCGTGCGGCGGGCCAGGCCAAAACCAGCAGTTCCACCAGGAGGCAGGCCAGCACCGCCGCCATCACCCATTTCCAGAGGTCCGTGCCGTAAAGCGAGGCACGTTGCAGCCCGATCGTCGCCGCTTCGCTGAGGCCGGTCGATTCGGCCTGGCCGCGGCGGCGGCGCTCGGCGATCGCGTCGTGCGAGAGCAGCTTCGACTCCTCGGCCGGCCCGTTGACGGCCAGGGGAATCTCCTTGAGCTTGGTCTCCAGGCCGTTCTGCAGGCCGTTCTCGGTGCGGCTTACCATCACGCGATAGATCCCGCGCCGGCCGCGGCGCCGCACCGGAACGCCGAAGCGGTCCGCACCCACGGCCTCGACCGAGAGCGTCTCTTCGTATCCGTCCGGCGTGGTCAACGTGAACTCGGCCGAGCGCTGGCCCGCCGACACGGGCAGGACCAGGTCCTCGTGCGTGGCGAGGTTCCTCGACGGGATGGTCCTCTTGAGCATGGCACGGAAGACGCGGTCGAACAGCAGCATGGCGTCGGTCGTGCGCAGCGTGTTCCAGCCGGCCGTCACCCCGGTGGTCATCAAGAGCACCTGGCCCCGGCCGATGTCGCGCTGCACGAGAAACGGCAGCCCGTTGGTGTAGCGGGCCAGCACCTGCGGCTTGGTTCGGCGTACGATCTCTTCGACCGATAGTTTGCTGAGATCCTCGGTCTGCGCGGTTTCCCAGAGGAGCCAGCCCGGCTCGCGCTGGGAGCGCTGCGCCTGGAGATTGGCCCGCTCGGTCCGCTCGGCCGGGGAGAGCTCGCCGCCGGCTTGCCGCTCGTCAAGCTCGGCCAGGCGCTCGTCGATGTCGGCCACGTCGGCCCGCTGGCGCTCCGTCGCCTCGGCCACCACCGCGGCCATCTGATCGAGAACCTGCTCGTCGATGGTCGCCTGGGCCGTCTTGAAGAAGAACGGCAGTGCGAACAGGTCTTCGAGCCGCTCCCGCGACTCGCCCTCGATCAGGAAGTAGTCATGCACCAAAGTGTCGAAGTCGAGCTGGAAATACTCGCTGGCACCCGGGGTTTCCTCGGGCGTTTGACCCACCGTGACCGGGCGCAGCGGCGCGGGCAGGATCCCCAGCCCGTCGAGCCAGCCCTCCTCGGACCACGGCGCCGGGTCGAAAAAGCCCCCGGCCGCGATGAACAGATTGCCCCCCTGCTCGACGTATTCCCGCAGCAGCGGCACCGTGCCGGCCGGATCGGGCACGCCCGCGATCACCACCAGCCGGGCGTCTTGGAGCAGCTCTCGGCTCAGCCGGTCGATGGTGACGTGCCGTACCTCGATGAACTGCCGCTGGCGCTCCACGTCGCCGAGCACGGGGGCCAGCAGCCGGCGCAGCGGGTGCGTCTCGCCGAAGCGCCCCACGCGCGGGTCTTCATCCGGCCCGTACTGATCCACGAAGACCACCGGCAGCGTGGCCACGACCGGCACGACCAGGAACCGCTGGTCGTCGGCGCGTAGCTTGTCTTGCGGGATGGATACCTCGGCCGCGGCAAAGTTGGCTCGGCCCGGCTCGGCGGCCAGGTTGAACTGGTACGGGGGGAACGCCACTTCCCTCTCCTGCCCCGGCTGCAGGTCGACCTGCTGCTCGGCGATTTTCACGCCGTCGATCGAAAGCGTCGCCGTGACGTCGCGCCGTCCGTCGGGGGGCCCTTCGTAACCGATCGTGGCCACGAACATCGCCGCCGACTGGAGGTCCGCCACGCCGTCCTGCAGGTGGAAATCGGCGATCCAGGCGTTCTCCGGCTCAACGGCCGCGTCGACCTCGACCACTTGAAGCGGGGCGGGCAACTGCGCCAAGTGCGTTTCGAGCGACCCCACGGGCCAGTCGGAAACCTGTCGATCCGTGAACAGCACGATCTGCTTGGCCGGCATGGTCGGCAGGCGCCGGCAGGCCTCCAGGGCCAAGTCGATCGTCTCGTCGGCCCGGACCGCCCGGTCGACCGGATGGATGCTCTCCAGCGCCTCCAGGGCGTCCTCGGCCGTGAAGAACGGGGTGTAGCTCACGCCCGTCTCCAGGCCGCAGACCGGCAGGACCGAGATCCGGCTGCCCTGGGGCAGGCGCCCGATCAGATCGGCCGCCTGCGACTTGGCCTCGTCGAGCACGGTGCTCTGGAGGAGTTCGTAGGCCGTGCTCAGGCTGTTGTCCACGAGCACCACGGCGTGGACCGGCTGGTCCGGGTCGATGGCGCCGGCGGAGCCTTCGAGGAAGGGCCGGGCCATGGCCGCCCCGAACAGCAGGATGCACAACGTGCGCAGCGCCAAGAGCAACAGGTCGCGGAGCTGCATAATCCGCCGGCTCCGGGTGATCGCTTCCCGCAGGAAATCCATCGCCCCCCAACGCACGACCCGAAAACGCCGCCGGTTGAGCAGGTGGATAATGATCGGGCCGGCGGCCGCCACCAGCCCGGCGATCGCAAAGATGGGGACAAGGAACATGGGTTTGGGGCCTCTTTGGAGTGCGGCGATTCATCGCCGCTTTCCGTCGTCGTCACAAGTCGTCAAACATCGAGCCGCGCGGCAGTTCACGTTACTCCACTAATCTCTCGGCGTTTGTTCCAGCTCCGAAAGCGGCGATGAATCGCCGCACTCCAAAAAATCAGTCTCGGCCAAAGCGTTGTTGCAGGCTGCCGATCTTCCCTTCCTGGAGGATGGGGAGGTACCGGTAGGGCATCGCCAGAATAAAGCAGGCCGCCGAGGTCATGTACAGGTCACCCGGCTTGCCGCCGACTCGCCCGTTGCTCCTCCACATGCCGTGGGACTTCGGGTCGGAGGACGATTGGACCTGGCAGGCCACCAGGCTGTCGCGCAGCAGCGGGTAGTGGTCGCGCCACTGCTTGCCGCCCACCTGGTACAATGCCTGGCCGACGTAATATAGGGTATACGCATCAAACGGCGCCGCCTTGCTGTCCGGGCGGCACTTGTCGCGGATGGCCTTGCACACCACGTCCATGCTCTTCGCAATGCGCCAGTCGTCGTACTGGGCGAACTCCTGCAGGCAGACCACCCCGGCGGCCGCCATGGCCACGCTCGCGTTGCCCCCGCCCTTGCTGTAAGTGAACTGGCCGGGGAACCGCTTCTGGGTCTCCTCGTCGGCCGAGCGCGGACAGCCGTCCGGCGTGTAGTGCTCGCGCACGCTGCGGATCGCCAGCTCGATCACCTCGGGCGGGACCTCCAGGCCGCTGTCGACCGCGCTGCGCAGGGCCTTGGCCTGCATCACCGCCAGGCTCAGGTCGTGGCCGTTCTGCTGCGGCTTGGCCACGTAGTCCCAGCCGCCATCGCGGCACTGGGTCTGGCCGATCAGCTTCAGCGCGCGGTCCAGCACCGGGCCGATCCGTTCGTCGGTGCTCATCCCGTAAGCCTGCCCCAGCACGAACGTCGACAGCCCGTGGTTGTACATCCCCCGCCGCTCGTCCGAGAGGTTCAACAGCCCCGACGGCTTGACGTTGCGCACGACGTAGTCCAGCGCATGCTGGGGCGGTTCGCCCAAGGGGCCGCGCCCGGGAAGATGCCCGGCCGCCAAGAAGGCCAGGGCCCCCATGCTCACCAGTCCCAAGTCGTTCGAGGTCCAGTTGCCCTCGGCGCCTTGGTTGTTGGCCAGCCAACGGATGCCCTCCTCCAGGGCCCGCTCGCTCTGCGAGGTGACTTCCCACTCGCCCTGGGCCAGGGCACGCTCGGACGGGACGCCCGCCAGCAACAGAAGCCCTATAACCCACGCCACTCGAAGTGCCTGTCGTCCCATGCAGTGCGGCTCCTTGGCGGGAGGGGGCCGAGCCAAAGCTCGGGCGGGAGACGTTCGAGGCGTGCGGGAGCCGGACTCCGAAGAACCCCGACTTTCCGCTCGTGTTACGATTGTGTGCAGGAATGGCCCGGGATGTCAAGCAAACCGGTCCCGGCCCGAAAAAGTTTTTTTCGGGGGCCCCAAAATGGCCAAAAAACCCGGGATTTCGGGGAACACGCTCGGGCGACGCCGCGACCCGGGACGGGAGAGCGCCTACGGCAGCAGCTCCACCACCTCGCACCGCTCGGGACGGTCTTCCTGGCCCGCAAAGACCCATAGACGGTCCCCGCGGCCCACCAGCGGCCCGAGCAGCGTGCCCGCCTGCCCGAGGCCCGCCGCGCCGCGGGCGCCCGCCGCCGAGCGTTTCGCTCCGGTGGCCGCATCCAGTTCCTCCAGCACCAGCGGGTCCTCTGCCGCGATCCCGGTCGGCTGCGCAACGCCCACGCAAGCCACCACGCCCGCGCCTTCCCACAGACACGCCGTGGCCGGAAGCGAGCCAATCTGGTGGACCCACCGCGATTGGCCCGAGCCGAGGTCCATGCCCACGATCGTATCCCAGTTCCGGAGGATCAGCCGGCCGTCGTACGCGCCGAGCACTTCGGCGATTTCCGGCACGGCCTTGCGCCACACGAGCCGCCCGGTCCACAGGTCGATGCACTCGACGCTCCACACCCCCGGCTGCGTGGCGTAGACGCGGCCGTCGACCACGTGCGGCGGCACAGGCCGGCGATCGTCCCAGGGAATCGTTCCGCGCGACGTTCGGCGCGGCGAAGGCGACGGCGGCGGCACGTACATCTGGCGGCGGATCCAATCGAGCCGCCCCCGGGTGTCGCAGCAGAGCACGCACCCGGCCACGGTAACGACGATCCGGCCCTCGCCCGCCGCCGCCTGACATTCCAGCGCGACCGCCGGGTCGTCGCGAAACTCGGCCAGGGGCGATTCTCGCAGCACGGCGCCGCTGCGCCCGTCCAACGCGGTCAGCAAGAGCACCACTTTGGCCGTTTGGGGACGAGCAACCAACGCGAAAAGCTCCTCGCCCAGCAGCAAGGGGTCCGCGGCCACGTAGCCCGACACTCCGGCCACCCAGAGCACGCTCCCGTCCGACGCGTCGAGGCAGGCCAGCTCCGGGCCGTCGTCGCCGATCGCGCGCACCAGCACGCGCCCCGATGCGGTCACGGGCCGCATGGGACCGAACCCCGGAGGGGCCGGTCCCCCGTTCCCGTTGGCTGACTTCCCTGCGGGACGCTGCGACCACGTGCGCCGGCCGGTTTCCAGGTCAAAGGCCGCCACCTCGCGCCCGGTGCTCACGAACATCCGCTTGCGGTCGAAAGACACGGCGACGCGTTTGCCGAGCCAGCCTGTTGCGTCCGGGCCCGCGTCGCGCGCCGACTCGCTTGCTGCGGCGTCGTGAGGCGGTGCCTCGCTCAATCGGGCCCAGGACCGCGTCTCGTATCGGTCGGGCGGCCGGTTTTCGGACGAAGCGGGGTGTTGCCCCTGATCCGTGGTACCGCCGTTCCGCCGGGCCCCGCGGATCGCCGCGACCATCGCCTCGAACTCCCGGGCCGAAGTGGCCTGGCCGCCAAGCTGAACCGACCGCGTGACCCGCTTGCCGAGGTCTTCGCCCAGCAGGGCCCCGGCCAAGCGCAGCCGGGCCGCCCAATCCGCCTCGTTGTCCGCTGAGGGGTCGCGCAGGGCCCGCAGGTAATGCCCCACCGCCCCCGCCGCTCGGCCGGCGGAAAGCGCCCGATCGCCGAGCCAGGCGTGGGCCTTCGCAGCGGCCGGCGTGGTGGGAAACTGCACGGCCACGGCCTCGACCGCCCCCGCGTCGCCCGCCGACTCGGCCTTGCCCAAACGCAGCTCGCCCAGGCCGGCACAGTCCCTTTGCATCACGACCTGCAGGGGCGCGCTGCGGCGCACAGCGGCCTCGACCGCCACGGGCAGCGAGACCAACAGGTGCGAGTCGTTCGGGTCAGGCAGCACGCCAGCCAATTCCGGGCGTGCCGATCGGGTCACGATTCCCGCGGCCTCCTCCGCCGCGCCCGCCGCCAGGGCGGCCTGCAACTCCGTCAGCACGTTGTACGTCTCCTTGTTGATCGTCTCGAGCAACAAGGAGCCCGATTGGCTGCCGGTGGCTCCGATGGTCGCCGGCGGCGGCCCGCCGCGATGCCGGGCCAGCTCCCGCTCGGCCCAGCAAACGATCCCCTCGGCCGCGGGACCCCACGCGGGCGAGTCCCCTTCCAGCCGGTCCGGACGCCCCCAAAACCGCAGCGAGCCGAGCAGCCGCTCCAGATCGTCCCACCGCTCTTCGGCCGCCCGGCTCAGGATTTCGTGGTACAGCAACCGCTCGGGCCAGGCGTTCTGCCGCTGAAAGTTCCAAACGGGCGTACAAAACACGGCAGGACGCAGCGCCTCGAGCGGATCGGGATGACCCTCGCGCAGCAGCCTCATGCCGATCCGCTCGTAGTGCCGGGCGAACGGCTCGGTGCCCTGCTCGTCCAGGTTGTGGACCAGCACCGCGGCCTCGTCGAGCAGTTTCAGTTGGCGATCGAGCCGGCGGGGTCCTTCCGGCAGGTCGCCGGAAACGTCGTCCAGCACGTCATCCAGCAGACGGTGGATCAACGCCCCGCCCAGCGAAAAATAGGGGTTCTCGGCCAACGTCCGCAGGATACACGCCCGCTGCCACGGCCCGGGCGCAACGTCCCCCGGCCGCCCCTGGCGCACCAGCCGGTCCCAGGCCTCGAGCGTCTCGGCCCGGCCCGGCTCGCCGATCGAGCCGGCCCGCTCGACCAGCTCGTCGGGCACCAGGGAGCTGAGCACCGGCGGGCGGCGCAGCGCGAAGGAGTCGAGCCGGATCGATCGGGAACCCTCCGCCGGTACGCAATACAAGCCGACCCGGGTAACCGCTCCCTCGACCGGCAGCGGGGCCCATACAGCTTGGCTCCACGAGGCCCCGTCGCCGCTGGTCCACGCCTTCATCACCCCGCCGCCGAGCGTCAAGCGGAGCCACTGCTGCCGGCCGGCAAAGGGCACGATCGCCCGCTCGAAATCGTACTCCAGCTCGGTATCCTCCAACTCCGTCCCCAGGTAGGCGAACGTGGTCCGGCCGCTGGTTCGATCGCGGTAGAACGCCAGTCGGGCGAGCTGACTCCCCCCGGCGTCGGCCAAACAAACGCCGGTGCCCGGCTCCGGATCGGCGAGCCGGAAGATGTACTCGAACACGCCCGGACCGGGGATGGAGACGGTCGCCTGCGCCGGCCCGGCGCCGGACGAGGCGCTCAGGCGCACCGGGCCCTCGGGCAGCTTCTCGAACCGCACGCCCGGCACCGGGTCGCTCTGCCACTCGGCCTCGGCCGGCTTCTTGATCTCCATCACCAGGGGGTTCGGCTCGGGCAGGGCCGGGGCCCCCGTCGAGCGGTAGATCGACACGCCGCGCACGAAGGCGTCGGTCGCGAAGTAGACCTCCTCGGGCGGCGCGGGCAGGGGAACGCTGAGCAGCATCACGTCGCCCCGTGTGAGCACCATCCGCCCCTCGTGCCAGCGGATCTCGAACGTGCCCAGCCCCGCGCGCCGGTAGCGCCCGTTGTCCAGCGCCCAGTCTTCGTAGGACACCGGGCGGGGATCGTTTCCGCGCCGGGTGATGCGGTACGCGCCCCAGGACCGCACCGCGGAAGGGCAGTACCTCAGGTGGATGCCCTCCCGGCCGCACCAGAAGTGAAACTCAGTCAGCCCCGGGTCCACGAGCGAGAGGCCCAGCGTGGTGTCCGGCGCCCAGCGGTGATTCAAACGGAAGAGGCCCGCCAGGCGCGTCATCTCCCGCGCCCCGATCGCTAGGCGCTTGGTCGTC
>Ga0180437_10006889_pt1 | contig 14997 bp, 12 predicted proteins | sample SS_ome_4_FD_132410 | JGI IMG/M metagenome (GOLD analysis project Ga0180437, IMG submission 132410) | Hypersaline lake sediment archaeal communities from the Salton Sea, California, USA - SS_3_D_1 metaG | ecosystem: Environmental > Aquatic > Non-marine Saline and Alkaline > Hypersaline >...
CGGACGAGGTCGAGAAGGAGTCGAAGTCGACGGCGGTCGAGGTCTGAGCACGACTCAGGCGTGAGAAGCACTCGATGAGCCGGCTGTCTCACCAGCAGCCGGCTCTTTGCTTTCGTAGGGAAATGATGGGAGCCGGTGGAAGTGAAGCTTCACAGCACTGTGTTCGGCGGACCTGCCGAGATGCGCGCGCTCCGCGGGTTCGCCGGCTCATCGGAAATGAGGTCAGGAGGTCGGAATCGTGAAGGTCCAGGTTGGCGTCATGGGGTCGGCGGGGGGGCGCATGCGGAAGGACCTGCGCGAGAGGGCGCGCGAAGTCGGGCGCGCTATCGCGGAGCACGACTGCGTCCTCGTGACGGGGGCCTGTCCCGGCCTGCCGTACGAGGCGGTCTGCGGCTGCAAAGAGGTGGGCGGATTGACTGCGGGGATCTCGCCGGCGCTCGACCTGTACGAGCACAAGAACCGGTATGGGTCGCCGTTCGAGGAGTTCGACGTGATGATCTACACCGGCGACGGGTTGATGGGCCGCGAGGTGACGGGCATCCGTTCGTGTGACATCGTCGTGTTGATCGGGGGGCGGTCGGGGACGTTGGGCGAGTTCGCCATCGCCTACGACGAGGCGAAGGTCATCGGCGTCCTTTCGGGAAGCGGGGGCGTGGCGGATCACGTCGACGAGCTTCTCGCTATCATCAACAAGAAGACCGGCGCGCAGCTCGTGTTCGACGAAGACCCGCGGCGGCTCATGGACAGGCTCATGAAGGTCTACGAGAAGGGCCGGGGGAAGCTGCCGGCGCGGTTGACGCGGCGGGAGGTGTAGGCGGCACTCCGGCATCCGCCGCCTGTCGCGGGACGGGTCCATTCTACAAGGGCTTGGCAGAGAGGTGCGGCGGCCTTTCCGCGACAACAAGGCAGGGGCGCACTTGGAGGGTGTGATATGACGCGCGAATTCGCCTCAGACCGTTACGACACGATGCAATACCGTCGCTCCGGGCGCAGCGGATTGCTCCTGCCTGCGATCTCGCTCGGCGCATGGGAGACCTTCGGAGGGTACCGCGACGCGGAGGTGGCCAAGGAGTGCCTCTTCCGCGCCTTCGACCTGGGCATAACCCATTTCGACCTGGCCAACAACTATGGGACGCCGTCCGGGAATGCGGAGATCGTTGTGGGGAAGATCATCAAGGAGATGCCCCGCGACGAGCTCATCATCTCCAGCAAGGCGGGCTGGGAAATGTGGCCCGGGCCCTACGGCGACTGGGGCTCCAGGAAGTACCTCATCGCGAGCTGCGACCAGTCGCTCGAGCGGATGGGGGTGGAGTACTTCGACATCTTCTACCATCACCGGCCGGACCCGGACACGCCGATGGAGGAGACCCTTGGCGCCCTCGACCACTTGGTGAGGCAGGGCAAGGCCCTCTACGCGGGAGTGAGCAGCTACAGCGGCGCCCAGTTGGCGGAGGCCGTGCGGGTGTGTCAGCGGATGGGGCTCTCTCCCATCACCATACACCAGCCCTACTACAACATGCTGGGGCGGGGCATCGAATGGGACCTGCTGCCCCAGACGGAGGCCGCCGGAACGGGCGTCATCGTCTTCTGCCCGCTGGCTTCCGGGCTGCTGACGGACAAGTACCTCGGCGGCGACATCCCGGCCGAGAGCCGAGCGGCACAGAAGTGGGGTCCGGAATGGGTGGAGAAGAACCTGTCTCCGGCGAGACGCCAGATGCTGCAAGAGCTGAACGAGATGGCGAAGCAGCGCGGGCAGACGCTGGCCCAGATGGCCCTCGCCTGGATCCTCCGGCTCCCCGGAATAACGAGCGCGCTCACCGGCGCCTCCAGCGTGCGACAGATCGAAGACAACGTCGGCGCGCTGAAGAACCTGGAGTTCAGCGCCGAGGAGCTGAGCAGGATCGACCTGCTAACGAAGCCGGGCCACGAAGCGGGTTGAGCGGAGGCGCGAGCTGCGCCCCCAACTCAAACGACCATGCAGTTGCGGCGCGACGCACAGAACGCGCCTGCACCACTGCCGGCATTCTCGATCCCCATGCCCAAGGAGATGCCAGGGGTATATGCGTGCTGCGGTGTGCACGTGGGCGGCTGGCGTCCTCAGAAGCCGACTCGCACTCCCTGGGCGAACCGCTTCTGCGAAGCTAGCCGGGCGAGAGGGAGGGGACGACCGCTATCAGAGGCCAGGAGCTCACGAGGTTGTCCGGAAATAACTCCAGCCCCGCGCGCAGCCCTGCCTCGTCAGCCCAGAGCTTGTCCGCCTTTCTCTCGAACTCATTTGCGGCTGGCTTGCCTCCAGCCGCCCCTGTCTTCCCGCAGATCTCCGCCATTAACTGCCACGGGACGGGCGCCTGGGGTATCTGCTCCGTGGCCTGGCGCAGAAGCGATACTGCTTCCTCGGGGTTGCCTCGGCGGTAAGCCAGGTAGCCTCGCTCTTGAAGAAACAGAAAGCGATAGCCCACCGATAGGTCCTCGATGCTCAGACCGGCGCGATATCGCTCGTCCGCCTCGGCGGTTTTCCCCGTGGCCGCCAGCGAGTACCCGTACAGGTACTCCTCTGCCGCGCGCTGATCCGGGGTCCGCGGCGGGTAGGCAGACGTTGTCGCGGCGGACGAACGCGTGCCGTCCTTCCGCTCGAGGACGGAGTACATGCGGTCGGCCGCGGACCACATACGCTCGAACTCGTCGTACGGCACCTCCCAGGCGGGGCCGAATACCGGGTCGTGGACTATGACCACGCGGCGGACCGGGTCAAGTCCGACCACCACGCGGGAACAGCGCATCGCTATCTCATGCAGAGGGTTCATCCGCGCTGCGCCCTCGGCCGGACCCCCATAGACCGTGACGCTCTCCATCCCGGTCTCAGCCATCTTTCGGTGCACGTCCAGGCCTACCATGCGGCCCAGCAGTTGAGACGAGCAGTCTCGAGCGTCAAGGTCTTGCAGCTTCATCCCGCCATATTCGGCGCCAGCGGCGAGGAGCATCTCAAACACACCGTAGACGTGATGCGCGTAGGGCGTGCTCGCAGTTACGACGATCACGGGATTCCCCGCGGACAACAGCGCGCCAAGCTCCTCGAGGTCCTTGGCCTCACCATTCTTCTCCCGGAGCCTCCCGGCGCGGTCGTCGGTGGCCTTCAGGTAGTCTTCCCACGTCTTCGCATCTGCTTGGTTGTAGCGCAGCGCCATCATGTGCGCCGCGCGGCCGGAGGGGTGCCACATCAGCAGCGAAGGATGCTCAATAGCGCACCCTTCGGCGATCGAGATGAAAGGCACGCCTCCGATGAGCACCTGCGCGGGAGCTACTGGGGGGGAATCGGCAAAGACCACCGTTGTTAATGCGGCGAACAGGTAGAGAGCGAGACAACGGCACGAGAATCTCCTGGAGGCATTCATAGTAGACCTCACATTCCCGCGGTTATCCCGGCATAAGGTCGAATGCGCTACGCTGGGGGACTTCTCGCGCGTATCTTAGGCTTCCGATCGGCCAATGGTCAACGACGATCTGCGCTCTTCTGTTCCCACTCCCGACAACGTATGCACCGCCTCCGCCTTGACCCTGGACGCGGCGGTGTTCCTGTGACTCTACGTCCCCAGGTCGAACGCCCTGGCGATTGGCGATATAGACCGTCATCTGATCCCGTGTGACGTCCCAGTCGGGATGGTAATACCCGTCGTCGTAGCCGTTGGCGACCCCATGCTCGACATAGTACTTGATGTGCTTGTAGGCCCAGTAGGGCTCGGTGCCGTCCGGCCCATACCCGGTTTCCGGCACGTCCGGGAAGTCGCGGGGGTCGGCGGGGACGTAGCCGGCGAGGCCGTCTTCGCCGACGGGGTCGGCCATCGAGCGGGCCATGTAGACGGCCATCTGGTCGCGGGTGACGATCCCGGCCGGCTCGTAGAGACGGATCGTGGCGCCGGGGCTGCTCCACCGCCAGGATCGAGTCGAGGTTCGCCGGTGCGCCGGTGCGGCTAGGCCGATAGTGCTGAGCGGGAGTGCCCTGGGCCAGGCTGGCATGGGGGCGACGCTGGTTGTACCAGTCCACCCACGGCTCCAGTTCGGCATTGAGCTGCTCCAGCGAGCGCACCGAGTCTCTCCCCTCCGCCAGGAAGTCCGCCGCGGGCGTGGTGCAGTTGTGCGTATGAGGGATTCTTGGCTCTGTTAGCTTGGCAATAGCCGCCCTCCGGGCAGCTCCCGACGAACTGGAAACACTCCTCAGGGCAGTTCCATCGCCGCATAACAAGCACAGCTGGCCTCTGAATCCTCTTGACAGGCAGGGAATCCGCAGGCAGCCATACTCGTCTGTAGGTCTGCGGCACGGGTGGCGCGCTGCAGCCGCGGAATCGCGGCCGCCCGGCGGGCCTATGGTTTCGCGTATGCCCAAAGCCTGGTGAGTGAAGGCATCGCGGGGAGGCGCGTCCAACAACTATAGAGTTTCCTGCATTATGGTTAGGGGCGCCCACAATGCAAGAAACTCTACAGCGCACGGCGTGAGGCTCAGACAGCAGATTCTCTTGCATTACGGTCGTAACCGTAATGCAAGAGAATCCGTAGGACACTGATGGTTGCGGGATGGAGCGCGGCGTTTGCGTCATGCCTCCAGCGGCCTGTGACGCGCTGCGCGTTGCCCGCAACCCATCTGGCTGCTGATCATCCTCGCCCCCTGAAGGTGGCGACAGGACGGGAGATCTATGAGCATCCGACCTGCTGTTGGGCTGCTACTGCTGGCGTTGGCCTCAACTCCATGCCTAGCGGCCGACGCACATGGGCTGTCACCTGAGATGTGGGAGCGAGTGAAGGGGGCGGAGCCCGAAACCGTGGACTTGGCGCCAACGCCATCTGAGATGGCGCCGCCTGAGCTAAGCCTGAGGGAGTGCGTGGCCCTCACCTTCCAGCACAACGCGGGCTTCCGTCAGAGCCTCCAGCAGTTGATGAACGCGCGGGGACACCTGTGGGTGGCGGATCAGCGGGCCTTCCTCAGCGCCGGCGCACGCGCCGAGCGGGAGCAGAGCCCGGACGGAGAACCGGGGACGAGTGTCTCCTCCGACGTGTCCATGCGGTATGATCTCACCACGGGCGGCTCGCTCGTGGCGGACGTCTACACGGGCACACAGGAGGCGCTCGCGGACATTCTCGGTCAGCAGCCAGCACTGGCCGTGAGCTATGATCAGCCGCTGCTGCGGGGCGCCGGGATGGCCTCGTCCACCTACGAGCGCGTTCGCAGCGCCCGCGCCTCCCTGGCCTTGCAGGAGCTGTCGTTCTTCGACAGCCGGCAAGACCTGGCGGAGCGCGTCATTGGCGACTACTTCGAGGTGCTGTTCGCACAGGGCGAGGTGGAGATCGCGCAACGATCGGTCGACCGGGCGAAGCAGTTCTACGATATCAACTACGCGAAGTTCAGCGGCGAAGGCTTGCTGGAGCCCGGCGAGACCTGGGTCAGTCAGGTGGCCGAGATCGACGTGGACCAGGCCCGGCTGAGCTGGGAGCAATCCAAGCAGCAGCTCATCAGCCGGCAGCAGAGGTTTCGGGACGCGATGGACGCGTTGCTGCTGAACATGGGCTTCACCCCCACAGGAACGCCGCACTTGACGACAACCATCACCTACGAGCCGCAGGTGTACGATGAGCTGCGGTTGATCCCTGTGGCGCTCGCGAACAGCACCAACCTCGGGCGTCTCGAGATCAGTCGTAGAGATGCCCTGGCCCAACTCCGCATCGCCAGCAGCGAGCACCTTCCGGACGTGATCGCAAGCGCGGGAGTGACCGATCTGGGCGAGACGTCGGGCGGCGTGCCGGTGAGCACGGGCTGGTTCGGGGGCATACGCATAGAGGTGCCGTTGTGGGACCGCCAGCGGTCGGAGAACGTACGAAGGGCACGGCGGGCACTGGACGTGTTGGATCAGAACATCACGGCGACCCGAGATCTCGTGAGCCAGGACGTGCAGCAGCAGATCCGGGCCGCGGCCAGTTCCCGAGCACGGATAGCCATCGGGGAGCAGTCGGTGGCGTTGGCCCGCAAGAGCAGAGAGGCAGCGCAGGGCATGTACGACGAAGGCTTGAGTGACTACCTGCGGGTTCTGGACGCCGAGAACCGGCTTGTCGAGGCGGAACGCTCGCTGCTGCAGGAGCAGGTGCAGTACTTCCTGACGACGGTGCGGTTGCGCAAGGCGCTCGGCGAAGATGTGACCCGCGAACTGCCGGAATAGGAGCGAGTGTGGTCAGGCGCTATGCCACAAGCACTGTGATCTTGCTGCTGGCCGCCGGAGGAGGTTGGGCCTGGCGGGTCGCTGCGGAGCGGACCCCGACGCAGCGCGTGCCCGTGACGAAGGTTGCGCGCGGCGAGTTCGTGGTCAGCCTGCTGGCGGAAGGGCCCCTGGAGAGCGATGACCTGGTGGTCGTGCGCACCGGGAAGGCGGCGGGCGAGCTGACCACGATCGTGCCGGAAGGAACGGTGCTGAAGGAGGGGGATGTCTTTTGCGAGCTCGAGGCGCGCGAATTGCTGCGCAAGAAGGCGGACGAAGAGCTATCCTACAGGCAGGCGGTGGAACGGATAGAGGATACGCGCGAAAGGGCCGAGGAGAGGGTGGATTCCGACCAGCGCGCGCGGTTACAGGCTCAGCAGGACTTCGAGACATGGGAGGGGTCGACGAGCGCCCGAACCAAGCAAGCCGAGGACCAACTCGCCTATGACCGCGCGGAGGCGGAGCGGCTACGGCTGGACTACGAGCGGACGCAGCGCCTGGCCGACAAGGGCTACCAGGCGGAGACAGAGGCCGGGATAGCCAAGGCCGCCTACGACGCACAGGTGTTCAAGGTTCAGCAGAGCGTCAAGGACCTCGAGCTGAACCGCCAGCAGATCGCCTCGGAACGCCGACAACGTCAGAGCGCGGTGGCGGCCGCGGAGCGACGTGTCCAGATTTCGCGTGACCGCATCGAAGGCCGTGTCGCGCGCTCGCAGCGCTGGGCGGATGTGGCCGCCGAACGACTGAGAAACACAACCGCAGCGCTCGCCGATACCGTGATTCGGGCTCCGGCTTCCGGTACCGTCGCGTTGTTCTCGACTTTCGAGAGCGGCGAGCGACGGGCCTGGCGGGCCGGGGACCACGTGGCCTCCGGGACCCCGCTGGGAACGATCTCGGGCAGCGAGAACATGTCCGTGCGCTGTCGCATCAAGGAGAACAGGATCGGCCTGGTGAGCAAAGGTCAGGAGGCGGAGATTCGGTTCGAGTCGCTCCCGGGGATGCACTTCACGGGGGCGGTTTCATCCGTCGGAACGGTGGCCCGCGAGGTGTGGGTGTGGGAGGACCCGACAGCGGAGGCGAATGAACGCGTCTTCGATGTGATCGTCAAGGTCGAACAGACGGAGCGCGGGGTACTGAAGCCGGGGCTGAACGCGCAGACCACGATCGTCGCGAAGCGCCTCCCCGGGGTGCTATACGTGCCGCTCGACGCGGTGTTTGAGCGCGGCGGGAAAAGCCTGGCATACGTCAAGCGGGGCGAGGGCTTCGCTCCCCGCGAAGTCGAGATCGGCGACAGCAACGATGTGGCCGTCGTCATGCGCAGCGGGCTCTCTGAGGGGGACGAGGTGGCCCTGTCGGACCCGACGCGCTACCCGGCCAAACCGGCGCGGGCGAGCCAATGAGCCTAGTGGAAGCTCGAGGGCTGGCCAAGACTTACTACGCGGGAACGGTGGAGGTGCAGGCGTTGCGGGGTCTCGATTTCGATATCGAGGATGGGGAGCTCCTCGCGATTATGGGTCGTTCCGGGTCGGGAAAGACCACCCTGCTCAACATCCTTGGCTGCGTGGAGCGCCCAACGGCAGGCACGTACTTCCTGGCGGGAGAGAACATCGGGACCCTCAACGACGCGCAGCGGTCAACGCTGCGGCTGCGGCGACTAGGCTTCGTCTTCCAGTCCTACAACCTGCTGTCCGGGATGTCCGCGCTCGACAACGTAATGCTTCCGACCGTGTACAGCGGCTTGGAGGACGCGGTGCAGCGGGCGCAGGAGGCGCTGGAGAGGGTGGGACTCGCCGGGCGCGAGCATCATCGGCCGAACCAGCTCTCCGGAGGCGAACAGCAGCGCGTGGCCATCGCGCGGGCGCTGATCAATAACCCCTCCATCATCCTGGCCGATGAGCCGACCGGGAATCTCGACTCGCGGCGGGGACAGGAGGTGTTGGCCCTGTTCCAGGACCTGAACAGGGAGGGGATAACCATCGTCATGGTGACGCATGAAGAACAGATCGCGCTGCACGCGCGCCGAGTCCTGCGGGTGATGGATGGGCGGATAGCAAGCGACCGACAGGTCGAGCAGCCTCTCGATGCCCGCGAGGTGTTGGAGAGGATGGTCGCGGCAAGCAAGGACGAACTGTGAAACGCTCCTTCTATCTGGCATTGCTAGCCGCGGGCGTGATCCTTGGCTTCCGGTTCCTCGCAGTCGGGGCGAAGCAGGACGCGCGCGACGATTCAGTCCCAACCGCAGAGGTCCAGCTCGGCTCCCTGGTGGTGACGCTGCCGGTCACCGGCGTGCTGGAGTCGGCGGAGGAGACGCCCGTGCGCTCGGAGATCGCAGGCACCCTCGTCCAGATCTGCCACGACAACCTGGAGGTGCAACCTGGCGACTTCATTTGCCAGCTCGACACCAGAGACCTTGTGGACGAGCGGGCGCAGTTAGAGCAGGCCCTCACCGACGCGCAGGAGGCTCTCAACACCACGGAAGCGGACAGCCAGACGGCCGTGACGCAGGCCGAGAGCGATGCCGTCGCGGCGGACGAGTCCCTGAAGCTGGCGAAGGAAAACGCCCAGGCAGAGCGCGAGAAGATCGATGCGCAGGTCAAGTTCGCGGAAGGGCAGACGGCGCGGGCGCAGCGCGAGTTCGAGCGATCGCAGCGACTGGCAGAGCTGAACTACATCGCGGGCACGAAACTGCGCCAGGCGGAGAAGACCTACCGCGCGCAGGAGTTTGACCTCCAGCAGGTGCGCGCGCAGCAGGCCGATACGATGAAGCGCACCGACGAGCAACTGCAGGATGAGCAGAGCGCCTACGCCCTTGCGCTGCACGCGCTTGAGACAGCAAAGGCCGACGCTCGAGCCGACCTCGAGGATGCCCAGATCCGGGCGGAGGACGCGCAGCGCAGGCTCGACGATGTGGACGAGAAGATAGCCCACTGTACCGTCACCTCGCCGGCTGCTGGCATGGCGGTTATCGAAACGAACACTGAGAACTGGCCGGAGCGACGGCCCTACCGCCTCGGCGATCAGGTGGGAGCAGGGGTGGCACCGGTGACGGTCTATGACTTCACGCGGATGCAGGTGCGGTGCCAGATAGGGGAGATGGACATCTCCCGGGTGCATCAAGGTCAGGAGGCGCTGGTGCTGTCCTCGGCACAGATCGGCAGGCGTTACCGGGGCCAAGTGGTGGTGGTGAAAGAGCTGGCTCAGGATTCGAATGTGTGGGAGGGCGGGACCCCGGGGAAGAAGGTGTTTGGCATCCTGGTGACGCTGGACGAGACCGACCCTGCCCATCTGCGTCCTGGCATGACGGTAGATTTGGAGATCGTGCTGGATAGCGTGCGGGAAGCGACCATGGTACCCATCCGAGCGGTCTACGAAGACAGCGGCCGTTCGGTCGTCTACCGCGCCCGCGGGGAGGTCTTCGAGACAGTGCCGGTGACGGTTGGTCGGCGCAACGACCTGATGATAGAGGTGCAAGGAGGGCTGAAGCCCGGGGAGCGGGTGGCATTGGAGCGTCCGCCGGTCGAGCCGAAGGAGAGGGAGGCCGCCAAACCATGAAGGTACGCCTCCTGGCGGGAATCATCGCGATTGCGGTCGTGCTGGGAGCGGCTGGCTGGGCGCTCACGCAGAGCAGGCCACGCGCGCCTGATGGCGCGATGAAAGACCACCTAGTCGTCACGGCTACGGTGAAGCGCCAGGACCTCCTGATCACGGTGAACGAGACGGGAGTGGTGGCCGCGAAGAACTCGACCCCCGTCATACCCGAGGTCTCCGGCCGGATTCAGTTCATCTGTGGGAACGGAATCGTCGTCAGACGAGGCGACACTGTGGTGCGCCTGGATCCGAAGCCGTTCGAGGCGGCGCTGACCGAACTGCAGGTACGATACGAGGAAGCTCTGCGCAGCATGGTTCAGACGGAGATGGTGGGCGAGGAGCGAATGAAGGGATTGAGACTTCGCTTGCAGCGGGCGCAGGATGAGGTCGCGGCCTTCGAGCGCCAGCAGCAAGTGACACTTCAGCAGGCGGCTGACTCGATTGAGTTCCACACCAGGGAGCTAGAGAGACTGCGGGAGGACGCGGAGGTGACGCGGCGCCTCGCGGCCAAGGGGCTAGTGGCGGAGACCGAGGTGGAGCGGGCGGCGGCGGCGGTTAGGTCGGCCGAGTTCTCGCTGGAACGAGAGAAGGTCGACTACGAACTGAAGGAATCCCAGGCGGCAGCCGATCTAGCCAACCGACGTGAGAGCGTGCGCTACACTACCCAGGACATGAGCCGGGCCCGTGGGTTCTCGCAGCGCGGCATGCGCATGGGCGGGAACGAGGTAGAGAACCTCGCCGTGCAACTCGCGCGAGCGGAGGAGGATCTCGCGAAGACGACGCTGGAGGCACCAGTAGACGGGCTCGTGGTGCTGGCGGCAGAGACTGGCGTCCAGGGAGACACCCGCCCGTTGCGCGCTGGCGACTACGCCCCGCAAGGCAGGGCGGTCGCGTCGATTGTGAGCCTGGACCGGATGGAGGTGAAGGTCGAGCTGGATCAGACCGAGATCACCCAGGTCCGGATGGGGCAGGAGGCGGAGGTCACCATCAACGCGCTGCCCGGGAAGGTGCTGAAGGGAAGGATCACGTCGATCGGCCAGACGGCGCGCCGTCCACCCGTGCAGGGATGGTCCGCCGGGCTGTCGTCGGCCGCGACCTTCCCAGTAACCATTGATCTGCCGTCTATCGAGGAGGCGCTTATCCGACCGGGGATGGGGGCGAGCGTGCGCATCGTATCGCGGAAGGTGGAGAGCGTGCTCACCGTTCCGACCGGATGTATCTTCATGCAGGAGGGCCATCCTGTAGTGTTCGTCGAGCGCGACGGGGCCTTCATCCCGACGCAGGTGACGTTGGGTGATTCGAACCGCGAGTACACGGCGATAGCGGAGGGGCTGAGAGAGGGCGACCAGATCGCACTGAACGACTTGGGCCTGCCGCTGACGACGGCGGCGCCCGCGAGAGGGCAAGCGCAGTGAGGTCGAAGAAGCTCAATCTCGCTTGGCTGACTGCCCCCATCAAGACGGGCTTCCGCGAGCTCTCCAGCCACAAGCTGCGCTCTCTGCTTACGATGCTGGGCATGATCTTTGGGGTGGCAGCGGTGATCGCCATGGTTTCCATCGGGGAAGGGGCCCGCCAGGAGACGCTGCAGCAGATCCAGCAATTGGGGATAGATACGCTGCAGGTTCGCCGGGTCGCACTAGCGGGAGAGAAGCAAGACGAGGCGACCAGGAAGTCCCCCTACGGTCTCACCTATGGGGACGCGCTGGTCCTCAATGAGCTGTGCGATTTCGCCGCCCGGGTAGTCCCTTCGTGCCGCGTGTTCGGGGAAGTATCCGCGAGCGGAAAGGCCGTGGACGCCCGCGTCTTCGGGACGGATCTCGGTTACGTGCAGGCCTCTCACCTCAACGTCGCGGAGGGACGCTTCATCGACGACACGGATGTAGCCCAGCGCGCCCACGTGTGCGTGTTGGGAGCGGAGGTGAAACGCGAGGCCTTCGCCTTCGAGAGCCCGGTTGGGAAGTTCATCAAGATCGGGATGAGCAACTTCCGAGTGATCGGCGTCATGCAGGAGCGGGTGCTGGAGACGTCCGATACGACCTTCTCGCTGCGTGATCTCAACCAGGACGTTTACATCCCGATCACGGTGGCGATGGAAGACTTCCAGCTCTATATGGAGAAGGCGATCCCGATGAACCCCGAGGCGGTGATGGGGCTGGTGGGCTCGATGTTCGAGCGTCCGCCGCTCAACCGCCGGCCTATCAGCGAGATCGCCGTCCAGGTGAGAGACCCAGAGGTCACTGTGCCAGCAGCTCAGGTCGTCAAGCAGATTCTTACACAGCGACACGGGGGCATCCAGGACTTCGAGATCGTCATCCCGATCGAGCTGCTGCGGCAGCGCCAGCAGACCCAGAGCATCTTCAACGTGGTCATGGGGGCGATCGCCAGCATTTCACTCCTGGTGGGTGGGATCGGCATCATGAACATCATGCTGGCCACGGTCACGCAACGGGCAAGAGAAATCGGAATCCGCCGGTGCATCGGGGCGAAACGCGGTGACATAGTTCGCCAGTTCCTAGTCGAGTGCCTCGTGATTACCACCATCGGCGGCCTGCTGGGCGTCGCGGCAGGCATAGGGGCAGCGCAAGCCATCTCGCACTACGCGGGCTGGAAGACAGTAGTGGCCGGCGCTGCGGTGGGGCTCTCGCTGGGCGTGTCGGTAACCGTGGGACTCGTCTTCGGTCTCTATCCAGCCATCCGGGCGGCCTCGATCGAGCCTATGGAGGCGCTGCGAGCTGAGTAGGGACATCCAACCGAGCGACGTGATTTCACCACCTGTCGGTTCCGAGGCCGACAGGTGGCGCGTGAGGTCCTGTGCCCGCTCCTACTCCAGTATGCCCATGAGCACCAAGTGCGCCTCCTGCCGAGGGCTAACCCCGGAGCGGAGAGAGTCCCTCGCCTCCCCGAGCGCGGCCTCAGCCGTCTTCTGGGCGGCGCGCACTGCGGCCAGTTTCGCCCTGATCTGGTCAGGAGTGGCCTGCGGATTGTCCAGTGTCTTCTGAAGGTCGGCGGCGGCCTTCGCGAGAGGAGTCTCCGGGGTTTCCGGCGCGGCGCCGGGGCGCCCGTACATCCCGCGGCTGATCTGAGCCTCGCGGGATCGAGCGATGACCAGCTCGATCTTCGGTTCCAGCACCTTCCAGTCGGAGTCGCTGGCGCCAAGAGCTGCCCTGATGCGCGCCATCTGGCGAGCCGCACGAGACGCTTGGTCGCCTGGCTGTCCCCTGCGTCCGCCCCTGTCCTCCTGCGCCAGTGCCAGTCCTACGAATGCCAGTAGCGCAATGACAATGACACCCATCAACACCTTCCGATTGGCCATAGCTTCCTTTCCCCAGTCCGTCGTTACCGTCACGGCTGTCGGAGAGAAGACGATCCAGCAGCCCGACCGATTCCATCTCAGGGCGGAACCGGTCTGGCCTGCCCCTCTGAACGTTACTGCACGTGCGGAGCGTCTGCACGACCGTCATGTACGGGCTTCTGGCTTGCTCACAGCTGCGGCACGTTTCTGATCCGGCATGTCATCAACAGGGGTCGAGCTCCCTCCAGGCCCGAACACAAGACCAGTCATTCTCAGCGTGGCTAGACCCCAATGATCGATTCCACTGCCGCATACCAGCTACCGGGCTGTGTGCGCACTAGCTCTGCCCCGATCGGGGTGAGCGGACGAACCATGGCCGCCTCCGTGGCGACGGGCACAAACGCCAGACTTCGGAGGCAGCGCCTGAGCGAGGTGTCCGAATCGGCGCAGAAGACTGTGATCGGCGAATCCCCGACAGCCGTCGCGATGATGGCCTCAAGATCATCTTCTCCTCGATTCCCATCGGGCAGGACCAGGTCGCTGACGACAGTGACTGGGCGCTGCCGCCCAGTTGCGAGCAGGTCGCCCCAGCACATCGCGCAGAGCGCCCCACTGGCCGTCTTGCACAGGGTCGTGGGGTATTGTGACGGACGCTGAATCCGCCGCCACCGCCAGAGGGAATCATCGAGGTCGATCCAGCCGTCATGTCGCTCCAGGGCGGATGCGAATGCCCTCCGCGTGTCATCGTCGGGCGGAATGAGTATGGCTGGAGCGGCCTCCGCTGTGTGCGGTGGCTGTTTCACAAACCGGAGAACGACCCGGCGAAGGGAGTAGCCAAGGTGCTCGTACATTATCTGAGATGGCCCGGGGGGGTCCTCATAGGAAGCATAGAGGAGACTGACCTCGGCGCCGGCGGACTTCATCCCGGCGAGCGCCCGGCGGAGCAGAGAGCTTGCGAGACCGCGCCGGCGGTGCGAAGGGTGGGTCATCACTGTGTCGATGAAACCACACAGGACCATCTCTCCCCCAAGCCGCATCCGGGCCAGCGTGACGAAGAGACTGGAAACCAGCTCCTCCCCGAGAAAGGCGGCCTGGCACAGCCGCAGGTCCAGCCCCGGCCGGGTAACGTACCAGTTGATGAAATCGGGGGTGGGAAAGAACACGCCGCAGTATTCGCCGAACGTCAGAGCGTTGAGCCTACAGAGGGCCTCGAGGAAACCTGGGGAATCCTCGACCTCCGCGTGGGTCAACAGCCGGTATCCGCTCATATGCCAGCGCGACCTCTCACGCGCACAGGAGGGGGAACACCCTTCCTAGGGCAGAATCGCTCTGACGCCCGTCATCTCGCAGAAGTCCACCAGCGCGGGATAGAGATGTTCTCCGTATCCCAAGCAAGCGTACTCGTTGGGCCAGTTCTCGATCAGCGCATCTATGTCGCAATGCGCCGTGACGAAGCCGTGCGGCCAGAACGGAATCCCGCATTCGCGCAGGCGCGCCTCGAGCTGATCGGCCGGCGGCTCGAAGATCGTTCCGCGACTGATGACCATGATGAACTCGCCCTCCACCCGGCCCAGCCGAGCCACGACGCCCTCGCCGACCTTGCACACCAGTTTGACCGAGAGCCCCCCCGCCTTTCCTTCCGTCGGAATGCCGTGCTCCGCGAATCCGGCAGGGCCCAGCTTTCCCGCAAGCGACGGGGGGCAAGCTCCGTCGCCGATGATCTTGATCTCCTTGCTCTTCTTGTCGATGTGCTGGAGGTCGCCGTAGTAGACTCGCTCCTTGCTCAGCTTGGTCAGAAGCAGCACCGTTAGCGCCGTGTTGAAGTCCCCCAGGGTGGAGGTGCCCCAGCCATCTTCCAGCATCATGCTCTGGACGAAG
>Ga0180437_10006890_pt1 | contig 14997 bp, 16 predicted proteins | sample SS_ome_4_FD_132410 | JGI IMG/M metagenome (GOLD analysis project Ga0180437, IMG submission 132410) | Hypersaline lake sediment archaeal communities from the Salton Sea, California, USA - SS_3_D_1 metaG | ecosystem: Environmental > Aquatic > Non-marine Saline and Alkaline > Hypersaline >...
CTGAACAAAATATATGCGGAACCTGCTGAAAAATCAGTCCTGGGACCGGGTAACAAATTTTGTATTCCGGTGTTTTTAATAATTGAGAGCCGCGGCGATCCAGGTATCGGGGAATGAGAAGCATAAAAAACAAGGTAGGCGAATTTCACCGGCTGCGAAACATCAACCCCGAACAAAAGATCGCCATCCTCGCACCCATCGTCCTGATCGGGGTGATGATTCCGGTATTCCGCTTGCTGTCAGGGTTGTTCGAAAATGCAATAATCAGCTGGTATCTAGGCCTGGTTTCTTACTGGTTTACCTGGTGCACGGCTGTCCCTCTGTGGCTCGTGGGAAAAAAACGCCTTGGGGAGATCGTCCGTCCGCACAAGCCTACGATCACCGTGGTTCTGCTCGTGCTCTTTCCCGCGGGCATGGCCGCCCTGGCCAAGCTGCTCACTGGTATGAGCTACCACAAACCGGAGCTTTGGGTGTGGCTGCTTTACATATCCACGGCATTCGGAAACGGCTTCTTCGAAGAGCTGCTCTGGCGGGGCGTTTACTTGGAGCTGTTTCCCGACAGAATATCTTTCAGAATCATCTGGCCGAGCATCTGGTTCGCCCTCTGGCACTACGCACCCGGCTCTGTTTCCGCCAACTCCAATCCTCTGGCACTGATCATCGGAGCCGGGCTGTTCGGATTCTTACTCGGCTTTCTGGCAAAGAAGACGGGCACGATATGGTGGTGCGTGGTAGCCCACGTTCTGGGCGGAATCGTCATGATCATCTAGGGGACCTTTGGCCATAAAGACGCCCCGGCGGCAGAGTATCTTCAGGCTCGGTAACCGCCGTACCCGCTGTCATGAGGATCCGCCCGGAATCTCCAGATCCGCTTCCCGCATCCAGCCGAAACGCCGGTAGTTGCCCCAGACGATCACCTCCACCCAGCCGTTCTCCTGGTATACGGGGCGTACCAGCGTACCTCCCTCCAGCCTGCCTGCCACCCTGGCGTTTTCTTCCGGATGAAAGGTGAGCTCGGCCTGTTCACTGGCCACCCGCATCACAGGATAGCTTCGGACCGCCACCGCCGCCTGATCCAGCGGGTCGTGCCGGCTCAAGTAGCGGACGATCCCGGCTGCAATGCCCTGAGCTACGGTATCGGGAGCGGCGAAAAAGACCTCCCGGTCTTGGGCGACGGTTACGAATCCCATTTCAATGATGATCGCCGGGGTCCTCCTGTCTATGGCATGGCGAAAGCGATGGGGGCTGAAGGCGTAGTAGCCCCGCATGTTGTAGGTCGTCCCGTAGCGGTCCTCGGGCAAACCGGTGAATAGGGGATAGGTACGGACCATGGCATCGAGGAGCATCCGTGAAGCGGCGGATGAGCGCCAGGGTGTAGACATCTTCCAGCCCCGTACGCCGGGCCTGTAGGCGCCGTCGGCGTGAATCGAAACGAAAGCGTCGGCCCGGTATCCCGGCGGGACCGTGGCGGGCAGCAGATCGACCTGGATTCCAGCGGCCAGCAGGTACTCCACTACGCGCCGGGCGACGTCCAGGTTGGCATCGATCTCCCGATAACTGCCGTAGCGCGCTCCGGTGGAAGAACGCAACCGCCTGAGCTCCTCGGGCAGTTCCTCGATCTTCCAGTGACCCGCCTGGATGCCCACCCGCCAGGGGGACAGGGGAAATCCGGACAGTACCGCCGGAATCGGGTCGAGCAGCTGCTCTGCTGATCTATCCACCGAGGCCGCTCGTCCCAACAGATCTGTCGTATCCTTTATGGAATTGAACAGCCGCAGACCGATCGGAGCACCAATACCGAGGAGCATTAACAGGACTGCCAGAATATCGAAGAAGGACCTGGAGGCTCTGGATTCCACGTTGCAAAAACCCTCCGCTGCTGCTTTTTTCTCTGACAAAATTAGTTACATTATAGCCGGGAAGCAACAGTGAAAAACACTATCAATATCTGGAATTTTCAAATCAGCCTCTCCAAACGTCTCCTGGTCTGGGCGGCCGGCAGTGCGGTGGCGGGCCTGGTTCTGGTCGTGTTTACGCCAGGGTTCTGGGACGGCTTCGGCATCCAATCCCTGGCCTGGGGCGTGATCGATGGTCTGATCGCGGGTTTCGGGCTCTGGATGAGCCGAAAGCGCCGGAGGGCGGTTCCCGATTCCAGCGATCCTGGGCAGATGGAGGCCGGGGTACGGCCATCCGGGGTACGGCCGCCAGGGGCACGGCCGTCCGAGAGCCGCAAGCTCCGGCGGACCCTGTGGATCAACACAGTATTGGATCTCCTCTACATCACCGGGGGTATTGTTCTGGCCGCTACCTTGGGGCGCAGCAACCCCGCCTGGCGGGGACACGGCTGGGGGATCGTCCTCCAGGGCGCATTCCTGTTCTTCTTCGACCTGATCCACGCCCAGAGCGTACCCCCGGCGCTTGTCTCCCAACCACTGCAGGCCTTCACCGATCCGGTTCATCAACCCTTCTTCCTCGGCGGAGGGAGCGCCGCCGCGCTTCTGGTGCACGGGTTTCCCGGAACCCCGGCGGAGATGCGTCCCCTGGCCGAAACTCTGCACGAGCAGGGTTGGACCGTACAGGGCATTCTTCTGCCCGGCTTCGGTTCCCGGTTCGCCGAGATCCTGGAGCGGGGATACGGCGATTGGCTGGAGGCGGTCGGACAGGCGCTGCAGACGCTCAAACAGAAGTACTCACCGGTGCTGCTGATCGGCTACTCCCTGGGCGGTGCCCTGTCGCTGGGAGCGGCGGCCCGATTCCAACCGGATGGGCTCGTGCTGCTGTCCCCCTTCTGGCGCCTGGGCACGCCTCTCCAGCGTCTGATCGGCACGGTTCTGCGGCCCTTCCTTCCCCGTTACTTCCGGCCATTGCGGAAGGCGGATTTTCATGATCCGAAGCTGCAGCAGTCCTTGCACGATTTCTTCCCGGGTATCGATCCGCACGATGCGGAAGTCCAAAGCTGGCTGCGGGATCTGCAGGTACCGATATCGGTTATCGACCAGATCATGAAGACCGGAAAACAGGGATATCGAAGCGCCCGATCGGTCGTGAATCCTACCCTCGTGGTGCAAGGTGCGGAGGATGAGCTGGTGCGGCCGCAGAACACGCAGATGCTGGTCGAACGACTGGCATCGGCCGATGGACAGGCCGCCGCCCACGCTGCCGCTAATCGGACGGCCGTTAATCGCGGCCTCCGCCCGCCGGAGGGCATAATACGCTACCTGGAAATTCCCGGCGGCCACAATATAATAGACAGGGATGAACCGAGTTGGGATAGACTCGAGGGGGCGCTGATCGAGTTCAGCCGGTCCGTCCGAGACGGGGAAAGGAAACGTGCCTGAGGGTGTGATTAGATGAACTTCGTACCGGCTGTCAAGCCACCGGATTCCCGGAAATCGTCCGCATCCGGGTACTGGTTTGTATTTCAGGAGAACAGAATGCTGGTCCGGGTGGAGGAACAGCGAGCCAGCCCGCCCGTCTGCGAAGAGCTACGGAGCCTGGGTGTGCAGCCGGTGCGGACGCAGTATCTGGGAACTTTCGGCGAGCACGGCTGCTATTCCGCCGAGCTGGCCGCGGAAGTTCGCCCGCCGGAGGGGATGCGTTTCGAACAGCTGCGGGGGCTCTGGGGAAGCCTTCCCGAAGAGCTGTTTTGGATCGCGGGCCGGGCCTTTCAGATCATGGATTGGGATCGGAACCACCAGTACTGCGGCCGCTGCGGAGCCGGGACCGAGGACAAGCAGGAGGAACGAGCCAAGATCTGCCCACGGTGCGGTCATACCGCCTATCCCCGCATCAGCCCGGCGGTGATCGTGGCGATCACCCGGGGCGACCATATCCTTCTGGCCCGGGCCCATCGCTTTCCCTATGCCATGTACAGCGTCATCGCAGGATTCGTGGAAGCCGGCGAATCTCTGGAGCAGTGCGTCAGGAGGGAAATCCAGGAGGAGGTAGGCATCACCGTGAAGAACCTGCGCTACTTCGGCTCTCAGAGCTGGCCTTTCCCCAACTCGCTCATGGTCGGCTTCACCGCCGAACACGCCCATGGGAATATTCGAATCGATCCGTCGGAAATCGTGGATGCCCGCTGGTTTACCGTGAACGATCTACCCCGCATTCCCGACAAGGTGAGCATCGCCCGACGGCTGATCGACTGGTTCATCAACGAACAGGCTGACAAGCGGGAGGGAACGTCCCATGCCTGAGAATCCAAAAAGCCGCTGCCCCTGGTGCGAGGGGGCGGAGCTGTACCGCCGATATCACGATGAGGAGTGGGGTGTGCCGGTGCATGACGATCGCAAGCACTTCGAGTTCCTCGTTCTGGAGTCCGCCCAGGCGGGTCTTAGCTGGTCGACGATACTGAAGAAGCGGGAAAATTACCGCAAAGCCTACCGCGGCTTCGATCCGCAGATCGTGGCCCGCTTCGGTGCCCGGGACCGTGATCGGCTGCTGAAGGACGCCGGGATCGTGCGCAACCGCCTGAAGATCGAATCGTCGATCAACAACGCCAAACGCTTTCTCGAGATTCAGGAGGAGTTCGGGAGCTTCGACGCCTATCTCTGGGACTTCGTGGGGGGCTCTCCGGTTGTGAACCGCTGGCAAAGCCTCTCGGAGATCCCCGCCAAGACCGAACTGTCCGACCGGATAAGCAAGGATCTGAAAGCGAGGGGATTCCGCTTTGTCGGTTCCACGATCATCTATGCTCATCTTCAGGCGGTCGGTGTGGTGAACGACCACATCACGAGCTGTTACCGCTACAGAGAGCTCGGCGGGATGCCTCGATAGTCGCGGGAATCTCACTATATGAAATCTGCCGTTCAACTAGCTCTTGCAACAGGGGGATGCTCACTTTATTATTGCGAGAGTCGCCGTAAAAGGGCGTTCCCTGCCCGAGGGAGAATCTTGAAGCGACAATCTTAACGTTTATATGACGAACTTGGAGAACAACGGATGAACAAAGAGGTTTTGGTCGTTGCCCTGGGCGGAAACGCCATCAAACAGGCGGATGAAAGGGGCACCACGGAAGAACAGTTTCACAACGTCGATGTGACGGCGAAGCAAATCGCCAAGATCGCCAAGGCCGGATATCGCCTTGTCGTTACCCACGGAAACGGCCCCCAGGCCGGAGCTCTGCTGATCCAGCAGGAGGAAAGCGACGACCTGGTACCGGCCCAGACCCTGGCCGTATGCGGGGCCATGACCCAGGGTCAGATCGGCTGGATGATGCAGAATAGGCTCGCTTTTCATCTGATGCGGGAAGGCATGAACGCGGCAATCTGCACCGTGGTCACCCAGGTGGAGGTAAGCGATCAGGACCCGGATTTTCAAGATCCCAGCAAACCCGTCGGACCGTTCTACACCAAGGAGGAGGCTCTTCATCTGGCCGAGGAGAAGAGCTATGTCGTCAAAGAGGTGAAGCCGGGCGTCGAAAAGAGCTGGCGCCGGGTGGTCCCATCCCCGGAGCCGGTGGATATCGTGGAGGCCGAATCGATCAACGATCTGCTGGCCGGCGGGGGTATCGTGATTGCCTCCGGAGGCGGAGGAATCCCGGTGAAGAAGAACGGAGACGGCAGCTACAGCGGTGTGGAGGCGGTTATCGACAAAGACCGGGCCGGCTTCAAGCTGGCTCAGGCTGTAAAGGCGGACAAGTTCCTCATCCTCACCGATGTGGAAAAGGTGTTCCTGAACTTCAACAAGCCGGAGCAGAAGGTTCTGGATCGACTCACCGTGAAGGAGGCTGAAAGATTTTCAGCTGAGGGACACTTTCTGGCCGGGTCCATGGGACCGAAGATCGAAGCCGCAGTCCGCTTCGTCAAATGGAGCGGCAAAGAAGCGATTATCACCTCCCTGGACAAGGCCCTGGAGGCGGTCGAGGGTAAAACCGGTACCCACGTCGTTCCGTGATCCTGCTCAAGGGGTCCTCCTGCGGTTCGGGCAGGATTGCTCTACCATGATTGACAATTTCTCCTGGGTTATCCGCGAAAAGCTCGCCGGCTCAGCTATCCCGGATGAAGCCTACGGCGGCAGGTCCGCCCTGTTCGGCGCAGACGGTACGGTAGCGACGGACCTGGCCGATTTATACGGCCGGGGGATCCGCTGCCTCGTGTCCCTAACCGAGAGGGCCGCGGATCTCGGCCCTCACTGTCGCGCGGCAGGCCTGAATTGGCACTACTATCCGATAACCGACTTCGGGATCCCCGAAAGCGTCGCTTCATTTGACAATCTGATCACCACCATCATCGACTCGATGGATCGGAACAGACCGGTTTGCGTGCATTGCTTCGCAGGAGTCGGCCGCACGGGATTGGTGCTCTGCTGCACCGTCGGCAGATACCTGCGGCTGCCTGCAGCACAGGCAATAGCTGCGGTTCGGGGGGTCCGCTCCGCCCTGGAGACCCGGGAGCAGGAGGGCTTCGTCCATCGATACTTGGATAAGTATTGAAGTAACGGTTTTTTGTTTGTTTAAACCTTACTAAAATAGTATTATATAGGGCACTGCACGGTCCTTATTATGTTTGAAACACTCGCTCTGGCTGACAAGGAGTACTTGAGCCTCCTTGACCCCGATGGGAATCTTGAACGTTTCCCGTTCCAGGTTCCGCTTCTCTCCGACCAGGAAGTACTGTCCGCCTACCAGCTGATGCTGCTGGCCCGCCAGGCAGACGAATGGGCGGTGAGCCTGAGCCGTCAGGGAAGAATGGCCACCTATCCCCTGAACAAGGGACAGGAGGCCAACGCCGTAGGAGCGGTATTGGCCCTTCGGGAGGATGACTGGCTGGTTCCGGCCTTCCGCGAGCTGGGTGCCTTGATGGCTAAAGGGATTCCCCTTCACCAGGTATACATGTACTGGTACGGGAACGAACAGGGAAGCAATCTGCCGCCGGAAGTCTACCATACGCTGCCGATAGCCATTCCGGTCGGCAGCCAGCCTCTGCACGCCGTGGGCATCGCTTACGCGGAGAAGCTGAAGGCAAGCGGGCGAATCGTCCTAACCTTCATGGGCGAAGGAGCCACTTCCCAGGGGGCGGTGCATGAAGCGTTCAACCTGGCCGGTGTTTGGAGCGTAGGGGTGGTGTTCTACGTCCAGAACAACCAGTGGGCGATTTCCCTGCCCACGGAAAAGCAAACCGCCAGCCGCACCCTGGCGGAGAAGGCATGCGCCTACGGCTTCGAGAGCATTCGGGTCGATGGAAACGATCTGCTGGCTGTCTACGCTGCTGCGAGCGTCGGCGCCCGGATCGCCAGGGAGAAGAGCCGACCGGTGCTGATAGAGGGGTATACCTACAGGCTCGGAGCCCATACCACAGCGGATGATCCAAAGCTCTACCGGGATGAAACCCAGGTGGCCGGCTGGCTCGACAAGGATCCCCTGATTCGTTTGGAGAAGTATCTGCTTGGCAGGGGTTTGCTGACCGAAAAGGATCGGGAGGGGCTGGCCGCAGCCGCCTTGGAGGACGCGAAGAAAGCCTTCGAACGGGCCGAAAGCGAAGCGGATCCTTCCCTGGAGGACACCTTCCGCTATACCTTTGCCTCCCTTCCTCCGGTATTGGAACGCCAGCTGCAGCGGAGGAAGCGCTAATGAGCGTCCAGACGATTGTCGGAGCGGTCAACCACGCCCTCTTGACGGAGATGGCTCTGGATCCGGCGGTGATCGTATTCGGCGAAGATGTCGGCCGGGAGGGCGGGGTGTTTCGGGCAACCGTGGGCCTGCAGGAAAGCTACGGGACCGAACGCTGTTTCGACACGCCCCTGACCGAGGGGGGAATCGTGGGCGCGGCCGTAGGCATGGCCGTGGCCGGCCTGAAACCGGTGGTGGAGATCCAGTTCTCCGGTTTTTCCTATCCGGCATTCGATCAGCTGGTAAACCATGCCGCCCGCCTTAGAAACCGCACCCGCGGCGCCATGGAGGTACCCCTGGTCGTGCGCATGCCCTACGGCGGGGGAATCGGTGCTCCGGAGCATCACTCCGAGAGTCCCGAAGCTCTGTTCGCCCACATCCCCGGTTTGAAGGTGATCATTCCCTCCACCCCCCACGACGCCAAGGGCCTGCTGATCGCGGCGGTCCGGGATCCGGATCCGGTTATCTTCATGGAGCCCAAGCGGATCTACCGTTCCCTGAAGCAGGAAATCCCCGAGGGGGCCTACACCGTTGAAATAGGCCGCGCCAAGGTGATTCGAGAGGGCAGTGATTTGACCCTGGTTTCTTATGGTGCGCAGATCAAGGAGGCCGGCGAGGCTGCCGCGCAGCTCCAGCAGCGGGGTGTTTCGGCGGAGCTGATCGACCTGCGCACGATCTATCCTTTCGACCTGGAGACCGTGATCGAATCCGTGCGCCGCACCGGACGAATCCTGGTGATTCATGAAGGTCCACAGTCCTTCGGAGTTGCGGCGGAGATCATCACCTCGGTGGTGGAAGAGGCCTTTGTCTACCTGGAAGCTCCTCCCACCCGGCTCTCCGGGGCGGATACGATATTTCCCCTTCCCCGGGCCGAGCATCACTACCTGATAACCGCGCAACAGATCGCGGGTGCGGCCGTCGAGCTGGCCGCCTACCGGCCGTAGGAGGAATCTCACCATGCTGTACGATTTCAAACTACCCGATATCGGGGAGGGCGTTCATGAGGCAACGATCCTCGAATGGAAAAGATCCGTCGGGGATGAGATAGGGGAAGGGGAGGTGCTGGCCGTGGTCGAGACCGACAAGGTAGTGGCGGATATCCCCTCTCCCCGAAGCGGAGTCATCCGCAAACTAGGAGCTGAGCCGGATCAGTCGATTCGGGTTGGAGAAATGCTCGCTCAAATAGAAACAGCTCAAACCGAAAGCCCGTCCGTAGTAGGAACCGTTGAAAGCTCTTCATCCGCCCTCCTCGAGGCAAGTCTGGAAGGCGTGCCGGTGTCTCCACCTGCTGTACAGGGCGACGGCCGGGCCGAGAGGGCATCCGCCGGCAAGGCGGACCGGAAGCTCAAGGCGACCCCCGTTGCCAGACGTCTGGCTGCCATGGAGGGAATCGACCTCGCCTCCCTGCAAGGAAGCGGTCCTTCCGGGCGGATCCTCAAAGAGGACATCCTCGGTGAGATAGAATCCCGGGGCAACGGCGACAATCGCTTCCACAGCAGGGAGAGGTCACCGGCAGAGACGATCCCCCGGCAGCTTTCAACCCTGCGCAGGACCGCTGCTCGGAAGCTGGAGGCCAGCTGGAAGATTCCCGCAGCCGTGATTCACGATTTCGCCGTGGTGGATGAGCTGGTGGAAACCCGAGCCGCTCTGAATCGGGATGCCGAAAGCTCCCCTCATCCGAAACTCACGTTTCTTCCCTTCTTTATAAAGGCGGCGGCGGTGAGCGTGAAGCTGTTTCCTCTGCTGAACGCCTGGTACGACGAAGAACGGCAAACCCTCGACCCTCAAGATTACGCGAACATCGGTTTCGCCCTGGATTCCGAGCAGGGCCTGGTAGTACCGGTCGTCCACGGGGCGGACAGGCTGGCCCTATCGGAGATCCAGGAGTTGATCGACAAACGGCGCGTCGAAGCGTCGAAGCGGGATCTGAGGATCGAGCACCTGCGGGGGGGCACCTTTACCGTCAGCAACTACGGAACGATCGGCGGCACCTATGGACGGCCCATGATCCTTCCGCCCCAGGTGGCTATCCTCGGTCTGGGAAGAATCCACCAGGCTCCGGTCGCCCGGGATGGACAACTGGCCGCAGCCACGATCCTACCACTCTCGCTCGTGTTCGATCATCGGGTCTGCGACGGGTCCTACGCGGTCCGATTCCTCAACCGTTTCATCGAGTTGGCAAGCAAACCGATCCGTATTCTACACTGACCGCCGGTTCTGCAACGGGATCACGAAATCAGGTACCGCCGGTAATCCGCTTCGAGAGGACCCGGTTCGGCACTGCTGAGAAAAGCTTCGATCCGGGAACGATCCAGAGGCTGAGTGGCTCCCTCCTGGGAGGCGACCAGCGCACCTGCGGCACTGGCGAAGCGGCAGGCTTCAGCCAGGCCCTTGTCCTTCAACAATGCGTCCAGGAAACCGGCCGTAAAGGCATCTCCCGCTCCCACCGGATCCCGCAGCTGCACGGAAAAGGCCGGATGATACACCTTCTGCCCGTCCCGGGAGGCGGCAAAAGCTCCTCGCTCTCCGAGGGTCAGGACGACATACTGCAAATCCGAACGGGCAAACAGTGCTTCGGCAAAGCCGCTCGGATCAAGACCCGCCTCTCCCGGCCGGATCTCGTAGATCTCCGCAAGAAATTCCGCCTCCCCGTCGTTGAGTTTGAGGATGTCCGCTCGGCGGATCGATTCCAGGACGCTCTCCCGGTTGTAGCACTCAGGGCGCAGATTGATATCCAGAAGCGCGAACCTGCCGGAAAAACCGTCGAGCAGCCGGTAGAGGGTATCGCGGGAACGCTCCTGTCGCTGGATCAGGGTGCCGAAACAGAGGCACTCGGCCCCAGCCGCCAATTCCTGCAGTTCTTCCGTTGGCTCGATGAAGTCATAGGCTACATCGGGAATGATCCGGTACTCGGGATTCTTCTTCTCGTCGAGGCTAACCTCCACGGTACCGGTTGGGTGTCCGGAGTCCCTCTGGAGGTACCTTGTCTCAAGCCCCAGTTCCTTTACGATCTCCAGGGCGCGGTTTCCCAGCTCGTCGCGTCCCAGACGGCTGACCATGACGCCCCGATGGCCCAGGGAGTTGACCCGGTATATGAAGTTGAAGGGAGCTCCTCCCAGAACCGCCCCGGAAGGCAGCAGGTCCCAGAGAATCTCCCCGTAGGCGACGATTGTGCGACTCATGGTTGTACCTCCTCAGCCTATAACGGTCCTTACACCATATCGCAACCTTCGACTGTTACCAAAGTGAAGATTGGCGATGTCTTCCGACGCCCTGAAATCCCGTCAGAATAGATAGATGCTCGGGCGTCATCAGAATAGCGGATTTTTCCCATTTCGTCCTCTCTACAATAGTACGAATGAATTATCAATAGTTGGAACTATGAGTTGACAATCCGAGCAGACGCCCCGTACACTCGAACAGGGCACTCACGCTATGCCGTCGATAGACAAGATCCACAGCATCTTCGAGCTGCTGCGCAAACACTACAAGAGCGGGCTGATCAACAAGGAGATCAGCCAGGCCCTCAACATCCCGCCGTCCACCTGCTACCGCATACTCGCCTCCCTCAAGAAGTACGACTACGTGTATCAGAACAAGCGGGATTCCCGCTACTTCCTCGGCTTCGCCCACCTGCGCCTGGCCGAGTCCGTGGTCGAAGGCATGGATCTGGCCGCCATCTGCCTGCCCTATCTGGAAGAGCTGCACGTTCAAACCGAAGAGACCACCTTCTTCGCCCTGTACAACGGCCGGCACTGCATCGCCATGGAGATCTGCGGGCACATCAACACCCGGGTATCGGTGGGCAGGGGGGAGATCATGCCGCTGCACAGCGCAGCTTCGGGCAAGGCTGTGCTGGCCTTCCTCCCGGAAAAAGAGCGGGAGGCTATCTTGCGCAGCCGGGAGCTGGAGACCTTCACACCGCAGACGATCACGGACTTGAAAAAGCTGCGCAAAAACCTCGCCTCGATCTACGCTACGGGGGTTTCCTACAATAATCAGGAGTTCCACCGGGGCATCACGGCCTTGGCGGTGCCGCTTTTCGGCAATGACAACCGGGTCATCGGCGCCATCGCCCTGGTGGGCACTTCGATAGATCTGGACGCCGAGCAGCTCGACGAATATGCGCCGCTGTTCGTTGAGGCGGCAGCCGGCATCTCCGGCAGGATCGGCGCCACCTACCCGCAGCACATCCTGGACTACTGGGCTGAAAAATCCAGCCGCTAACGGTTTCCGCATTCCCGTTTCATGCTACAATGATTGCCTCATCGGTAACCGACAACAGCTGGCTCGAAACATCCGCCCTTCCATCAAGAAAACGGGAGCAGGGATCTACCGGGGAATAGACGACGGAACTCAGATCGAGAAGTGGGGCGACGGTATCAAGCTCTTCGAGGAATGGCATTTTACCGAGTCGGAGGACATTGCTTTCGTGGGATTTTGGCACCGTTTCATGTTCGCAGTGGCGGGAAAGCTCAAGGCAGTTAAGAAGGCACACAGAGCGCTGCGCTTTCGATTATAATAAACAGATACGGGTGACAGCGAAGGAGCTATGCCGTGTGTCGGATCGCTGTTGCCTTTATACGAAGGTACGGAGCATGATAATCAAACAAGCGGATGTTGAGGACGCCGGAGAGATTCTCGAGCTGCAAAAGCTGGCCTACCTGAGTGAAGCCCGGATTTACAACGACTACGCAATTCCTCCCCTGCTGCAAACCTTAGAGCAAATCGAAAGCGATTTTGAGAGCCACATTTTTCTCAAGGCCCTGACCGATAGCAGAGTCGTGGGCTCGGTAAGGGCGCGCATGGATCAAGATACGTGTCTGATCGGAAGGCTTGTCGTTCATCCGGATCATCAAAATCGAGGCATTGGCACCGGACTCATGAACGAGATCGAACGTTGCTTTGACGAAGCCAGGCGTTTCGAGCTTTTCACGGGACACAAAAGTGAGCGCAACATAGCTCTATACCGGAAACTCGGCTATCGCGTGGTCAGGAGTGAAAAGATCAGTGAGAATCTATCCCTTGTATATATGCAAAAAGTTCAACAGTTAAGAGATGATCGTACTTAAAGAGCGAGCTGCATGAGGCATGGACACGAACTTGCGAAGGGCGGTTCCGGCTGATGCTCCGGCACTGGCAGTGATACACGTAGCCGCGTGGCACGAGGCGTATCGGGGGATCGTTCCTGGTTCGTACCTCGAACAATTCACCGTCGAGGTCAGGACCAGGCGCTTCCGCGAGTTTTTATCCGCTGATTCTGCTGAAACCTACGTAGCGGAGGCGGACGGCCGGATTGTGGGCTTTCTCACAATCGGCGGCTGCCGTGATTCAGATATGGACAGCCGCACTACCGGCGAGATCTGGGGTATCTACCTCTCACCGCAGTACTGGCGCAGAGGTGTCGGAAGATTCCTCTGTGAACAAGGCCAGAACCTGCTCGCCTCGCGGGGTTTTACCACGGCTACGCTCTGGGTGCTCGAAGCGAATAGCCAAGCAAGCGGTTTTTACGAAGCCACGGGTTTCAAAGCCGACGGCACGACCAAACAGTTGCCCCTCGGCACCAATCTCACAGCGGTGCGGTATCGGAAGAATCTCGCTCCTATCTGATCCGCTCGACGATTTTGCCGCTCTCTTTCTCCTTGAGAATCAATTTGATTTTGCCGTCCGGCATGGTCTCCTCTTTGATCAGGTAGTGCCGATCATCGTAGTCGGCCAGACCACCCTTCTTTTCTGCGCCCTCTCCACCCCGCCAGAGCTCCAGCTCCACCGGCTCCCAGCGCTTCGAGGCAACGGACCGGTAGCAGGCGTCCATGATCGCGTTCACCACATAGCCGTCATAGAAGGTTTCCATCGGTTGCCTGCCTTGATCCAGGGCATCGAGCATGTCTGTGAACATATGGACATAACCGAGCTCCGCCACCTCGTCGCCGACGGGAAACAACCAGCCCTTGTCCCCCTCGGCTTTCTCAGCCACGTAGCCCTGCTGGCCGACGTTGGTGAACATCTCGAAACCGGTACGCAGCCAGTGGTTGAGCCAGACCGTTCCTTCGGTGCCGGAAACCTCATCCCTCAGATCCATACCCCCGCGGAAACACCAGCTCGTCTCGAACTGGCCTACCGCCCCGCTCTCGTATCGGATCAAACCGATGGCACTGTCCTCCACATCGACCGGATGCACCTGAGTATCGGCCCAGCAAACCACCTCGAGGGGCCGAACGTCCTTTCCCACCAGAGCGCGGCTGATTTCGATGCAGTGGCAGCCCATGTCCACGATGGCTCCCCCGCCGGAGGATCCCTTGTCCCAGAACCAGGCACTGTGCGGTCCCGGGTGGGTCTCCCGCGATCGGGTCCACAGAACTTTCCCGATGGCTCCCTTGCCCACCGAGTCGATGGTTTTCAACATCTTGGGCGTGTAGTTCAGGTCTTCGAGATAACCGTGAAACACGCCGGCACGTTCGACGGCTTGCAGCATTTCCAGAGCATCCTCGGCATTCGTAGCCAGAGGTTTTGTACACAGTACGGCCTTGCCCGCCTTGGCAGCCTTGGACACCGCCTCCTTGTGCAGGGCATTGGGAAGTCCGATCACCACCACGTCGGTCTGCGGGTCATTGATCGCCTCATCCATACTCGTCGTCCATTTTCCCACCCCCCATGCCGCGGATGCCTCCTTTGCCTTCTGTTCCGATCGGGAGTAGAGCACGTGGACCTTATCACGGCTCCGGTTTGCGTGCAGGGTCTGGGTGTAGAACATCCCGATCAAACCCGCCCCCAGCATCGATATCTTGTGCATATCATCACCTCCTGTTCCAGTTGGGCTGAACAATAACGCTTCGCGAACCGGGAATGACGACCTCCTTCCCAGGTCGACACGATGAGTAACTATAGTACGATCCGGGCCGTTGTGGCCAGCAAGTCCTCCGGACGGGTTGCAGGGCGTTGTGTAGCGAACTGCTTTGCCCGCACAAATTTGAAACCTCAAAGCAAAAGAGGCGTATATAGGGTTAACACCCAATCATAGGAGAGACATCGAATGAGAAAGATCGTGTTGATTCTGTTTATCCTGCTGATCACCGTCGCGATGACGGCTTCCGCTGGAGGAGACAAGAACAGAGGGAAAAAAGGGGCCGGTACCGTGCAACAGGAGCAGGTCCGAAACACCGAGGAGGGCACTCCCGCCTTCTGAGCGAATTAGAATCTTAGTTCTGTTGCTACTTCACCGGAAAGAACAGGCCGGGGCGCCTCGGAGGTCCCGGCTTTTTTTCATCGCCGATTCACCATCACACCACGAGCATTTACGCCTCCGGTTCTATCCCCACCGGCGGTTACACCCGTAGTTCCGGCTGCAACCTACAGAAGGGCGAAGAAGATCCGCTCCGCGGTGA
>Ga0180437_10006892_pt1 | contig 14996 bp, 18 predicted proteins | sample SS_ome_4_FD_132410 | JGI IMG/M metagenome (GOLD analysis project Ga0180437, IMG submission 132410) | Hypersaline lake sediment archaeal communities from the Salton Sea, California, USA - SS_3_D_1 metaG | ecosystem: Environmental > Aquatic > Non-marine Saline and Alkaline > Hypersaline >...
CTTGGACACCAAGGGGCCGATTATCATTACGGCTCCCCTCAAGGGCAAAGAGCGGTCGAAGGAGAAGGTAGAGGCGGATTACGGCGGCGACTGGTCGAAGCTCAAGGACGTTGTAAGGGCGTCGGTCGGGGTAGATAGCTTCGAGCAGGTTGAAGAGGTGGTTCAGAAGCTTAGGGACATGGGTATGGAATTGGCCGAGAAGCCGACGGACAGGTTCGCGAACCCCACATCGGCAGGATACCGGGACATCAAAATCAGTGTCAAGTATCCTAATGGCCACATCGGAGAGCTACAAATTCATCTGAAGTCTATTCTCAAGGCCAAAGAACAGGCGCATAAGGACTACGAGGTTGTGCGCAGCATCGAAGCCAAGGCCAAGAAGGAAGGTAGAGAGGATTTGACCGATGAGGAACAGAAAGTAGTAGACGAGGCGAATGACAAAATGAAGAAAGCATACGAAGATGCGTGGGAAGGTGCGACAGCGAGACCCGCAGCAAAAGCGGCAAGTTTGAGAATGGCGGCACCGAAGACCCGCTATTTCGAGCTTGAGGGTAACCCTGTCGTTTTGGTCTATAAGAAGTTCCCCGTTATGACTGTGAAGGGCAAAGACAAGGTGTATTACGACTTTTTCAAGCTCTTTCATGATGGCAGGGAAATCTCGAAGAGGGAGTACGGCAAGCTGAAAAAGGGGTGAGGGAGAAAATCTCCGTAATAATTCTTTGATATACTACCCTTTTGTGGAGGAATGACTATGAGAACTCGGCGAGGAAGCACGCTCTGGGCTGGGCCTCTGGGCGACATGATTGACATGTTCAAGGTCGGCGATATTGTCAAGCCGGTGACAGTCGAAGACGACTTCACCGGGGTGGTCCGGGCTGTAGATGGAAAAGTCAACAAGGTCTGGGTGGCGTGGGGCGGCGGCTCTGTGAAGCAGCACGACCCGGATGAAATCCAACTTATGCCTTACGCGGATGAGACCATTAGGAACCGCTACGCTTCAAGGCGTGAGACCCTGTCAAAAGAGGCGACAAATTTGCGCTCTTTTGCGGAGACCGGCAAACTGATTAGCAGGAGAGACAGGCTTGCTTTGACAGAAGACGAGGTCGGCCCTCAGTTTGTCGGTGACCCCAAGGTGCATGGAATTGACAAGCCTCGCGGAGGCGGGTTCAGCATAATGCAGAACTTGCAGAAAGACCTCGCTCCGGAGGCACTGGAAGAGGCAGAGGAAGGCCCTAAAATCGCTCCCCAGCAGGCTGGGATGGGAGAAGACACAGAAGAGGATGGTGGTGACCAGAACGCTCCCGGTGGCGACCCAAACGCTTCGCAAGATGCCCCGGTAGAGAAGATGGCCGCAGACAAGGGCAAGGGTAGCTTCTATATCGAGTTCTACAAGAATGGTAGGCGTAATCGTCGCTTCTGGCCGACGCTTGATGAAGCCAGAGACGTAGCTGAAAAGATTTTCAAGCAGACGGGCATTGTTGTAGGGATAGAGGAGGACAAGAGTCGCAGGGCTTTTGAAATGCGTAGCCGCAGGGGCGGCAAAATCCCCGGAGTCCCTGATGGGACGGGGCCGATGGGTGGAACTGGTGAATGCCCCTTCAGTGAAGAAGATGAAGAGATTGAGGCTTCTTCTCGTGTGGCCCTGACCGTACCTCAGAGGCATCAGAAGAATATCGCCATCAAGACGCTGAAGATGAACGATGTCTTTGCAAAAGTCATGGGCGGAATGACAAAGGAAGAGGCCCGTGAGTTCCTGAAGTCAATCGGATGGTCAGACTCAAGGATTCGCAGACTTGAGTCTTCTGATAAGACTGCGCGTTCCAGAGAGGCAGCCGCAGGTCCGTACACACTCATGCAGCAGCTTTTTGCCGATTTCAAGAAAGGCAAGCTCGAAGACGAGGAGGTGCTCAAGTCGTGGGGCCACGGCATGGGACACACAAAGGGCGCGGACTACGTGGTCGGGGCGGGAGAGGACATTGTCTGGGTGCTTCTGGGGTATGCCAGTGGTCGCAAGGACAAGGAAGACGTGCTGAAGGTTGTTCGGAAGAACATTCGGCAGGCGTTGAAAGATAACGAAATTTTCAAAGGTTTGCGCGGAGAGCAGCGTGAGCTACATGACAAGTGGATGGAGTACATGGAGGGACTGCGTGGAGGTCGGAAGTCTTCTGTTTCTACACTTCGCAGCCGCAGGGCTATGTATTGGACGGACAAGGACAGGGTCTATCGCCTGACGAGGATGGAGCAGGACGGTGGCGGAGCCGTTTGTCCGAAATGTAAGAAGGAAATGAGTAAGGAGCCCTTCACTCGGAGCGACAAGCTCTACAACTGCCCCAGTTGTGGCTTCAAAATTCCGTCCAGTAAGGTCGTGACAGAGCGGAAAGTCGAAGTCGAGCTGGAGCCGGACGGCACCATCGAGGTCGAGGTGGAGCCTGTTGAAGCTTCATTGCGACGCGGCAGAACCGCAGCTATAGAGGTTCCGGATAATCTGAGGAACATGAGCATTTCGGAAATTGCATCGCTCATCGCGGCGGACTGGGCTCGTGTGAACTATGCCGCTAAGCCCTATCTGGATGCGATGTTCTCACTTGAGAGTGTGAAGGACATGTACTTTCAAGACCCCGGCAGCATGATTGTGGCCTACTTCCTCTCGAACGCGTCATCGTGGAGAGGCGAAGTCGCAAAGGCGGTGAAAAAGGAACTGAAGCGGAGAATTCGATGAATCGGAAAATGCTCGCAACAGAGTTGTATGACGCAGCCCGGCTGATTACGGCTCAAGTCGAAGTTCCACTCGACGACTGGGACAAGCTCGACATTCGCGGAATGATGAAGTTCACCAAGGAGAACGGCGGCAGAGTTTCCAAGTGGAAGTCGGGAGACGGCTGGAAGTACGTGATGGATTTCAAGAAGTTCGTCGTCCGGCTACCGAATGGCGGCTACATGATGGGAGAGGACAGTACGTCATGTGTGCTCTTCGCCGTCTTCAGTCTCGCTAAGAAGGCAGGCATTGACGCGCAGAAGGTGTATCAGAAAGCAGAAGGCGACAGGCTCACTTTGTCCGAGTTGAAGGAATGGGCACCAATTACGCAGGTGCCGACGACATCAAACGAGCAGGCATGGAAAAAGCTCTTGGACGATTTGCAGGATGTGAACTATCACACTTTCAGAGCCGAGATGGAAGATACTCTTGAATTTCAGGGTATCTTGTAGGATTTGCTCCCGCAGTGGGAGCGCAGTAAAAGGAAACTGTAACCAAGGAGAAGGACAATGGGTTACTCCAAAGCATACCAGACAGTAGTGGCTGGTCGCGTCCGTGAGGATGAAGCGATTGCCTTCTACGGGGACAACAAGATTGCCACCCCCGTGAAGACAACCAACTTCCAGAATCAGGGCGGTAAGAAGCAGCCGGTGATTGACACCGACCACCTCGCTCACGAGGGTGTTGGCAAGCCCGGCACTGTTTCCGACAACAAGTCCGCTTACAACGAGAACTCCTACAACACCTCTGCCTAAGTGGTGTGAGTAACCCGGTGGCCTGCTTCGGTGGGCCACTGGCTCAACCACCGTAAGGAGGTGCTACGTGAGTTCGAGGATAAGAACAGCCAAGGCATTGTTGGCTCTGGCGGAGTCCATCATGGCCGAGGACGGGCGTCGTCCGTCTCGAAGGCGTCGGGCTGACCAGTTGGGGGTCATTGGCGACGCATTTGCTCGCTATCTTATCGGCGACCGAGAGGTCGCATTGCGTCAGTTGAAATCCCTCGCGAATAAGCCTTTCGAGGGAGATGTTAGTCCGTTGCATGCCCGTGGCGAGTACAATAAGCTTTACGGTGACTTGGCTACGGAGCTGACGAGAATCATCAAGAAGCATCTGCCCGTATGAACAGACAGCGCATAGCCAGAGAACTCGTCGCACTTGCCAGAGGGCTCACAGGGGCTCTTACGAGTGGTTTGTGGGCATATCAGACCAAAATGTGGGAATCTGTAACAAAGGACTTGTCCAAGGCGTTGGCTTCTGCATTTGGCAGGTACGCCAATGTAGATTTCGCTCATGGTGACAGCACGAGTGCCTATGTAACGCTTAAAGGAACGACCCGGTCGGATTTTACTCTCAAGGTGACGGTACACGTTATTGGAATGGGCAACAATCAGTATAGCCTCATCGTGTCCGCTGAAAGGCCGGATTGGGGGAAGTACCAGCACACCTTCATCGAAGAGAAGAAGTCCTTTTCGGACTTTGACCCGAGGGCGATTGCCAAGAGAGCTGCGGAAGGAGCATTGTGAGAAGTCGGCGACGTGTAGCTCAGGAACTTGTTAGTCTGTCAAAGGAGCTTCTGTCTGACTCAAGGACTCGCAGGGCAGGCGACAGTCTCGTTGACCTCGTGCTTGACCAGCGGAAGCTGGCGATGGTGGTCAAGTATGGGATTTCGCTTGAAGGCGAAGCCCATCGTTTGTGGAAGCACGTGAAGGCAACCAAGACCTACTGAGGGAGACCATGGATACGAAAGTCATAGCCCGAGAGTTGACAAAGATAGCCCGAGAGTTGGTCTCTGCTCGCTCCCGAGTGGCGATAAGCACCCTGAACATGCAGTCCATCGTTTCTGATTACGAGCGGCAGGCTTATGATAGGCTCGCGAAGAAGGAATGCGAGCAGTTCGCGAAGGAAGTGTCAAAAGCTGTGGCTGCCAATCGCGAGTCAGGCGGTGCAACTCCCTATCACGCTCGAACGAAGCGTGTGGCGATGGGTATGGGCGGTAAGGACTACTTTGCCCAGTCTGACTTGGTTACTCCTACATGGCAATTGAGGCTGTTCTTTTCTCAGGATGGCTGGGATTGTTACGCCGTCATCATGAGGGGAAACAAGAAGCTGGATTCTTATACTGCGGAGTTCCCACAGGAGATAGGCAGGATAATCGCTCGCAAGGCGGACGAAATGGGACTGCAATGAGGGATACTCAAGTAATAGCCCGAGAATTGACGAAGATAGCCCGAGAGCTGGTTGCCTCGGATAGACAGGCTGCTTTGGACAGAGGACTGCACAAAGTCATGGGTGACATTCTCAGGAACATGGGTAGTGCATGGGAAACTCTGAGTGACGCTGAAAGCGATATGAACTATTTCACCCGGAAAGCCAAGGGTCTGGTCACGGATGACCAGTTGAGACTCGTATCTAAGACCAAGATGGAAGCCCAACAGCTATTGCGGGCCATTGCCGACAGCAGGCACGAGTTAACCAAGAACGTGTATTTGACGTAGGGGAGTCGTGGATAGAAAACGTATAGCGCGAAGTCTTCTGAGGATAGCAGGGGAGCTGACGACAGCCAAGAGGCGCGTCGGGGAGCTTCTTTGGCAGAAAGTGGCGTCCGAGTATGGTCGTAAGATGGCGCACCGTTTTCACACTCAGTTGCTTAAGCAAGCGGCGAACTATTCTGATGATGAAAGGCTGAACCCTGACGGCAATCTCTGGGTCAACGACTTCATACCTCTGATGATGAATGGGTGCATTTTTGAGCTAAAAAAAATGAATCGCAGGAATTACAAGGCCAGAGCGCGAATGGCTACCGATAGTCTCGTTGACCTCGTGCTTGACCAGCGGAAGTTGGCGAAATTGCGCAATCAGATGGATGAGCAGACTTACGACTTGATGGTCGAAGTTTACAGCAAGCTGGCAAAGGACTTGGAGTTGACCCGAGGTCAGCAGGAGGCTATCAATCGTTTGAGCATGAGCATGGGCGGCAGGTACTCGCCGGACATGCACAGGAACAACATCTTCAAGGCAGCGCATGCGCTTGGGATGAAGTTGCCCAGTGGTATATTTTAAGGAGACAAGATGGAAAGACGATGCACAAGTGATGCGTGTTTGGTGGCGGCTGGAGCCCGGTCTGTCAATCTTGACCTCCCGGTCGCCAGCGTCTTGATGAACCCCCGTAAGGAGTGGGGTGCTCTTTCCCATGGTGATGGCCGTGTTCGTGTTGCCCGGAACATCGAGGTTGATTGGAAGAGCTTTAGTCAGAACAGTCACCTCTTCACTCACTGCACCATTGTCGCCAGTGTCGCTACTGAGGAAAATGGATATTACATCAAGCCAGCATGCGCCGAGCTTGTTAACAACAACGGTAACGGCTGGACCAACGAAGTGTTGATGTCCACCTTCCGCTCCTTCGTGGGTGCGGAAAACTACCTTGAACACGTTCAGGTTCCGGAGCTTTCCAAGGGGAAAATTCTTGATGCCGTTTTGAGGCCCGTTCGATATAAGGCGAAGAACGGCGAAGAGGCCGATGTCTACTACTGCGACATCCTTGTGGCGACCGACCGCAAGCACGATGCTCTTGTTGGCAAGATTGCCGCAGGCGAACTCAACACGATGAGCATGGGCTGTCTTGCCGATTACGTACAGTGCTCGCGCTGCGGAGTTATACTGGGTGACAACGACCCAAACTGCCAGCACATTGACCGTGAACTGCTGAGCACCTTCAGAGACGAGGACGGGGTTGAGAGAATCGTGGCTGAGCTTTGTGGCCGCTGTGTTGAGCAGGACGGCAAGCTCGTGGGCGACCCCAAGTCGGTGCGATTCATTGAGGCTTCGTGGGTCGAGAAACCGGCCTTTTATGGTGCGGTTCTGAATCACTACATCAGTGAGGTTCCGGAAGTCGCCAACATTATTCAGTTCCCGACCGACAGGCTGGAGCAGACCGTCGAGGATTTGTTCAGGACGAGGGTCGCAGACCGGACGGGTATGATTGTGCTCCGAGTGGCACGCGACGAGATTATGCGTCGTAAGCGCGATGCAATTGCGTCGAAAATTGTCAGGGATTTTTAGGAGGTAAGATATGAGAAGGAGGCTGACAAGAAGGGCTCGCTCCAGAGGTGCGCGTAGGCTTCTCGCCGACCTTGGCGAGATGGAGCGTAAATTGGAACGAGCGGATAAGACAGCAGACCAGAACGAAAAAGTCGAGAAAAATTGGCTGGTTTCTGCGTCTGAGAAACAGCGCATTGCGAGGAGACTGTTGAGCCTCGCGGGGGCGTTGATGGGCGGCGAGACTCCCGGTGTTCCCGATGGAACGGGGCCGCATGGGCGTCGGAATCGCAAAAAGGACAATCCTTGTCCCTTTGAAGACGAGGAAAAATAACGGACATTGGGTTTGACCGCCTGAAGGCTTACACTTTTTTCGAGTCCCTCGGAGAAAGTGTAATAATTTTTTGATATTCCCTACATAGGGTGAAGCCTGATGGTGTTTTCGAATCCGGGTTCAACACAGTCGGAGGTATACTTCATGAGCAGAGAGGCACTGGAAAAGAGGGTTGTGGCTCTGGAGAGAAAGCTTGGTGCGAGGCAGAGGAAGCCTGCACCCAAGCGTTCATCTCGCCAGACGCTTGCAGCGGAAATTACGGAGCTTGAGCGTCGGCTCGATGCCATGTCCTACATGGACGAAGACGCGGCTCTGGAAGATGACGTTGACGTGGGTATGGATTATATGGACGACGACATGGACGTGGAAGAGGTCGGCATGGACGACCTTGACATGGAGCCGGTCGTTGACGACGTGGAAGTCGTTGATGAAGTCGTTGAACCCGCGATGGACGACGAGCTGGACGACGAGCTGGACGAGGAACTTGTCGAAGACGAGGAACTCGTTGACTACTGTGGTCTGATGGCCTCAGAGACGAAGCCCGGCGTCGAGGACCGCATCTCGCAGGACTACCTTTCGGAAGTCGAAGGCGTAGCGCATGGTGAGGAATTGGCGACCGATGACAGCATGCTGGAAGCGGCCCCGACTCGTTACCGTGCTTCACGTGAGTATGTTTCGCGCCTCAAGAGAGCTTCGGCTCGCTTGGACAAGGTTGCGGACTATCTGGAACAGAATGGGCGCACTGAGCTGGCGGAGCGAATTGACAGAATCGCCGATGCCATTGACGCCCGTATCTCAAGCAGGAGGGCGCAGTAATGGCGAAGAGAGTGAGACTTACCCGCAGGCGCAAGGCCGTGGAAGACAACACGCCCTATCCGGGCACTGTCAACCAGCCTGACCGCACGTTCAAGAAGCGCGACCAGTATGACAACTGGGACGAAGTCGTCAACCACCCGCTGCCGGACATGCGGCACGAGTGGCAGGACAATCCGCGTGACGACATCGGCTTCGGTATCCCCAAGGAAAGCACCCTGAGCGTGGCCAGCATCCGTGTTGCCGCGAACAAGGCTGTGCGCCTTGCGGTTTTGCTTCTTGGCGAGAAGGTTGGCGACGAGGCCATTGAAGACCAAGCGCGTGACTTTATGGGCATGACTCAGGAGTCGCTCGACAGGTCGCTGGCACGTTTCGCGGACACGCAGACGCTCTATGAGGCCGAGGACAAGGGCAAGGAGGAGGAGGAGAAGGCTGCCGAATCCATTCAGGAGAAGAAGGAAGAGGAAGCCAAGAAATCCTCCGAGGAAGAGCCCGAAGTCAAGAAGGCTCAGGACGAGGACGAAGAGGAAGAGAAGGACGAAGAGTCCAAGGAAGCCTCCGAGGAGAAGGCCGAAGAGAAGGAAGCTTCGACGGACGAGCCCAAGAAGGCTCAGGACGACGACGATGACGACGATGACGACGACGACAAGGACGAAGAGTCCAAGGAAGCGTCCGAAGAGTCGAAGGAAGTGAAGGCCGAGGAAGAGGACAAGAAGGAAGAGGACAAGAAGGAAGAGGACAAGAAGGAAGAGGACAAGAAGGAAGCCTCTGACGACGAGTCCAAGACCGAGGCCAAGGAAGAGACCGCATCCGAAGAGGCCAAGGGGCCGAATGAGCTGGATATCGAGCTGAACGCTTCGACCGGCGACCTCGAACCCGACACCGAAGCGGACGCACGGCTGGCTCAGCTCTTTGACGACCCGATGGCCGTCAAGGCGGAGCAGGAGACTCAGGAGACTGAGGGTTCCAAGAAGGCTGGTATTACCAAACTCGGTGGGCAGCCGAAGGTAGCCTCTGAAGGTGAATCGGCTGACATCAGCTCCATCTGGGGAACGGCTCCCGATGTGAGCGATATCTTCGCGTAAGCCGGAAAAACCAAGAAAGTAGAAGGAGGATTAGGAAATGGCACTTACCATCCTGATTCGTGGACAGCTCAACTCGATTCCGGTTCTGTCGGATGCCTGCTACACCAAGCAGAACTACGGCGTGAACACAAACACGACGCTGAGCGTCAACACACCGCGTGGTGTGCTGGGCGGCTCCGTTGCTGGTATCAGCGCGGGGTTGGATTACACAGTGGTTCCTTGCACGGACGAGCTTATGCCCGTTGGCCTGTTTGTCAACGACGCAGCCGGTGCTGCGTTCGAGAACAGCCCTGCGGTCGCAAGCGGCAAGATTGCCGTCATGAAGGCTCAGGCTTCGGTCGAGGTGGACGTTTACGAGACCCGTAACGCTGCCGCAACCGCGAACCTGACCTACGCTGTCGGCGAGAAGCTGTACTGCTCCGCGCAGGGTCTGCTGACCAACGAGGCATCCAGCGAAGGCACCGTTATCGGTATCTGCACCAAGGCACCGAGCACGGCCAGCCCGACTCTGGGTCTCGACGAGCGCATCTAACGGTGTGGCCCCTGCTCTCGGGCGGGGGCCGACCGCAAGAAATTGAACGCCCGGAGGTAGGGCGGCGGAGGTGCCGACTACCAGAAAGGCAAAACGAGCCATAGGAGGAAAGAAACCATGGCGATTGACAACCAGACCAAGCAGGAAATCATTGGCAAGCACATTCGCACTGCCGCAGGCAGGCAGCGTCTGGCTGCGAGCATGATTCAGCCGCTCCGTCGGCGTCGTGACTACACGTCGGTTGGCCGCAAGGCTTTCTACGTGGAAGGACTGCCGGACGGCGCACTGCCCATTTACGACAAAGACCCGAACATCACGGCCTATGTCGTTGGGGAAGAGGGCGAAAATATCGTCGCGGTGGCGAAGCCCAAGCGCGTGCTGTTCCCGCTGTTCGAGATTGCCTCGAACCCCGAGATTCAGCTCACCGAAATCAAGCAGCGTCGTTTCGACCTGATTGAGCGTTCGGTGGACCTCGCGAAGAGCGAAATTCAGGCCGAGGAAGACCGCAAGGTTTTCGCGGTTATGGACGCTCTGGCGGCGGACCCGACGAACCCGAACCCGGCAATCCCGGTAACCGGCAACCTCACAGCCAACGCGCTGGCCGACGCCTTCGCGAACATCGAGCGCACGGACATCCGTGTTGCTATCGTGTTCCTGAACGCCAAGGACTACGCGGACCTGCGTAAGTGGGACCGTGACACGCTGGACATCGAGACGCAGGCCATCCTGCTGAAGACCGGCCTCATGGCAACCCTCTGGGGTGCCAAGCTGATGGTCAGTCGTATCGTGCCGGAAGGCACCGTGTACTGCTGCGGTGAGGCCGAGTTCTTTGGTCGTATCCCCGTTCGTACGGAACTCACGGTTCTGTCGGCGGACGACCCCAAGAACCGTCTCATCGGCTTCTCGATTTTCGAGCAGCTCGGCATCGGCGCATATAACCCGTTTGCGCTGCAAGTACTTGAAATTACGAGAGTTTGAGGTAACACTCGTCTAACTTTCGTATTGAGAGTGCAAAAAGCGAACCCTCGGAGAAATCCGGGGGTTCGTTCTTTTTTGTATCTGTCCTTTGTGTGTATAATAGGTTGATGCCAAACGCGCTGGAACAACTGAGACGCATACGAGCCAAGAACGCTCCTGAGCCGCCGGATGTCCCCGAAAAGCCGAAGATGAGCCTTCAGGAGGCATTGGGGGTGTTTGGCTATACCGAGTTCCGTCCGGGGCAGAAAGAGGTAATACAGGCTGTTCTGAATGGTTCTGACGGCGTTCTGGCCGTCTTCCCTACAGGCTACGGCAAGAGCCTAGTCTACCAGATACCCTCGCTCATGTCCGACAAGCTCACCTTGGTCGTCAGTCCGCTTATCGCCCTGATGAAAGACCAAGTGGATGCCCTTCAGAAGCTGGGGGTCAATGCCATTCTCATCAATTCGACGCTGTCGGAGCAGGAGACGAAAGTTGCTCTGGCTGAAGTAGCCAGCGGAGGTGTGACAGCTCTCTATGTATCTCCGGAGCGTTTCGGCAATGCCCAGTTCGCTAAGTCCATCGAGAAGCTGGACATTGACATTCTCGCCGTTGACGAGGCGCATTGTATCAGCAGATGGGGCCACGACTTCAGACCGGCCTATGCTCAGCTTGGTGGCGTCATAGAACGCCTCAATCCGAGGCAGGTCGTGGCGTTGACAGCCACAGCCACGGCGAAGGTCAGAGACGATATCTGTCAGATTCTCGGTATTGCCGAAGCCGAGAAGTTCGTTCGGGGGGTTTATCGGCCCAATCTGTGCTTGGCCGCGCTACACAGTACGGGTAAAACAAGGGCCTACGACATCGCCGCCGTCGTGACGGAGCATCGCAAGCTCGGTAGCGATACGGGTATCATTTACACAGCTACGAGAAAAGAGGCTGAGGCTATTTGCAGCTTTCTGAAGTCCAAGGGTGTTGAGGCGACATTCTATCACGCCGGGCTTTCCCCGGCGGTGCGTACGGAGATACAGAACCAGTGGGCTCAGGAGGGCGGCACGATTGTGGCGACGTGCGCCTTCGGTATGGGCATTGACAAGGCAGACGTGAGGTTTGTGGTGCACTCGGGGCTGTCTCAGAGTATCGAGGACTGGTATCAGGAGATTGGCCGGGCCGGGCGTGACGGCAAGGAATCCCTTTGTATCACCTTCTACGACTACGCCGATGATTACCGTACGCAGATGTTTCTTATTGACCTGACCAATCCCAGCGGACGCGACATTGAGTCATTCTGGAAATGGATGAGAGGCGAGGCAGCGAAACTCGTCAAAGATGGCGAGAAAGCAGTTGAGTTGAAGATGACCCAGAAGGTCATGAGCGTGGCCTCTGATTGCGTGAATGTGGGCGGCTGTATTGCTTTTCTCAAGAAGAAGGGCCTCGTTAAGACCCTTGGTCGAGGCCGATACCAAGTCGCCACAGTTGGCGAGTTTGACGCGTCGGATGTAGACGTGCTCAGGCAGGAGCGCATAGACAAGCTGAATCAGGTCGTGAACTTCTATCGCTCCAAGGATTGCCGGGCGGCATCCGTTTGTGCCTACTTCGGAGATGATACTTTCGAGGGGCAATGCGGCGTGTGCGACAATTGTAGTGGGTGAGGGTGAAGAAAAATCGAGAAAATTTTTTCTCCTTTTATCTTTCATGTGTATAGTATGGTGAATGCTCGATGTCCGTGGGACGCAGAGCAAAACAGTAACGCACTAGGCCATGGGCCAAGGAGGTGCAAATGCAGGTTCACATGCTGAACCAATATGCCGAGCGGGAATTCATATCTCTCGTTACGGTAAGCTCCTCAGAAGTGAATGAAACCGCTTCTAAGGGAGTGCTTATCGCTGATGACGATAAGAAAGTACCCTGTCAAAGGGGTGACTCGTCATCCAGTGTCGCAGTCGGAGTCAAGACGTGCTACCTCAAGTACGCCGATGCTCTGACTAAGGGGAACGAGCTAAGAGCGCGGGAGCTGCTTCCGTGCGGGGCACTGACCCTATCTACCGGAGCCAACCAATCCATCGAGGACGTATTAGTCGGTGATGCGGGAGGTGTTATGGCTCTTCGAGAGGGTCAGTGTCTTCTCGTTTTGGATGGGGGAAGCCGCGTGCGCAGTCTTTTCCGCGCTGCTCGTCAGGCAGGCGGGGAAATCGTGGTGACGCTGCCAGCGTTGCTCTATCATAACCTATCCATGGAAGAGCAAGCAGAGTTGTTCGTGAATTCGAACACAGTTAGGCCGATGGGGCTCGTTGATATCATCAACGGCATGCTCTGTGCCGGTATGCTCAATGGTGCCGCTGAGAAACTTCAGAGCACCATTGACCGGGGCTTGTTCCCCAAGGAGTTCATGGTGGCACCCAAAATATCACGTGGTGACTTGGGGGTGCCGATAGGTCGTCTGTTGGCGACGATGGCTTATGGTCTTATCAATAAGACCTCGCCGGGAGATATCGCTAAGTCTGCTGATATGTTCTCTCAGGAGGCGTTTGATACGGCAGCTCGCGTAATGTCGGTTTTCCATGAAGTTATTGGCTACGAGTCTGGAAGAAGGAATGACACCCGGTATGGTTTCATGTCGGCTAATGTTTTCCAGAGTGTGATGTTGCGCATTGCGTTCAACCATCCATTCTCCGACTTGCTGCCGGAGAATGCTGAAAACACTCTGGATGAGGATGACTGGAAATTCTTCTTCAAGTGCCTGAAGTCGGATAGTGGAGACCACTGGAAGTTGACACAAACAATGCGGTATATGAAGTCGTCAGGTAGCTCTGGCAGGAATGGCATCTATGACTTCTTCACAGCGGAGCCGGAGAAGCGCGGGGTCGCTCACAATCCGTATCTGGACGAATATCGGAAGATGTTCCATATTGGGCCGAAGCAGGTGTTCAAAGTCTATCCGAAGTTTGCGGCTCAGAACAGGCCGGAAATGTTCGTAGGCGGACGGGACTGTTCGCTGTGGAATCCAGCAGGTGGAAAAAAACACTCTATTGCAAATTGCAAGAAGAAGAAGGTGAAGCGAACACCCATGAAAGGAAGTAAGAGGTAGTTGCCCAGAGGCTATAAAAAGCCCTCGGAGGCAACTCCGGGGGCTTTTTTTCTTTGATATTTTCCTCTTAGGTGGAGGAACACATGACAGACAGGCAACTCGTCGAGCGGATAGTCCGGCTTGCACGGCACATCCTCACATCAAGGGAAGGTGCTGACGGTTTCAGTCGCAGGCATAGAAGGAGGATTGCTGAAGACCTGCTTCGCATCGCCATGTCTGTGTCTGAGGCCCTTCGCGTTCTTGAACTTCCAACCAGTAGAAAACCCACCGACGAGCAAATCAAGAAGAAGTATCGCGAGCTGGCGTTCAAGAACCATCCGGACAGGGGTGGCGACAGTGAGACTATGAAGCTCATCAATGATGCCCACGATACCCTGACAAAGGGAGGGTCGCCGAGAGAGATGCGCCGGAGACGCTACGAAAGGCGTCCGCCTGAGACGCCGGAAGAGCGGAAGCGCAAGGAAGAGGAGTTCCGAAAGAGAGAGGAAGAGCGCAAGCGTCGGGATGAGGAGAATCAGAAAATCCTCGAAAAGGTGCTGGATGAGCAGCAGAAGGAACTTCAGCAGGTGCTCAAGAAACTCGGCGCAAGCCTACCCAATCATCTGAAGGGTCTCATCGAGGTCAAGGGACGATTGAAGGGTAAAGTCAGAAGGAGCATTTCCTTTGGCAGGGGATGGCTTTCTATCGAGTTCAATGTGCCGATAGAGGGTGGGAGCATTCACGGGTACGCGCACACCAACATCGAAGCATGGAAGCCGGAGGATATCACTTACTTCTACGAGACCAGCTTCTATCTGAACCGCAAAGAGAATCGGGTGCAGCGTGGCCGATACAATACAACTAAGGATGTCAAAGACCTCGCGAACCCGGACTTCATGGTGCCCCTGAAGAGGGTGAAGACCATTCTCAAGAGAGCGCAGCCGGGTGGAGTTATGAAGCGCAAGGATTTCCTTTCGGCTCTGGAGCGTGAGCTGGACGCGGATATAGACTACAGAGGCAAGGACATCTGGGCTCGAATTCCTTTGGGTGGCGACCGCAAACTCTTGCTCTTCCGGAACACCTTCATGGGTCAGGCTGCGTGGGGAATCAATGGTGTCTATGAGGGACACAAGCGCGTGGAACGTCCTTCATATAAGAGTTTCCCTGAGTCCGAACAAGGCTTGGATGAAATCGCCAAGTACGTCCGTACGCTGAAATAATCTCTCGTTTTTTCTGTTGACACCCGGCAGGGGTGTATAATAGGATAACGACAATCCTAGATGCGATGATGCAAAAGGAGGAGAGATGAAGCCGAAAAGCACACCTGCCGCAGATTGCGGCGTAATCGTTGGCCGGTTCCACGTAGCCGCGCTCCACAAGGGTCACCGCGATATCATCCAGTATGTCGTTGACCGTCA
>Ga0180437_10006893_pt1 | contig 14994 bp, 12 predicted proteins | sample SS_ome_4_FD_132410 | JGI IMG/M metagenome (GOLD analysis project Ga0180437, IMG submission 132410) | Hypersaline lake sediment archaeal communities from the Salton Sea, California, USA - SS_3_D_1 metaG | ecosystem: Environmental > Aquatic > Non-marine Saline and Alkaline > Hypersaline >...
GTGGTCTCTGAATATGCCGGCCGAGATATGAGCTGGTTCCTGGACCAATTCGTCTACGGCTCAGAGAAACTCGACTATGCCATCGGAACAATTTCCAGCCAGAGAGTCAGACAGCCTCAGGGTTGGTTTGACGGAGAATACATAAATCGCCAGATCAAAGACAGCCGTTTCCAATCAGAGGTCATCGTGCGCCGTTTAGGCGAAGTGAAACTTCCTGTCGATGTACTCGTCGTTTTTGATGACGGGGAAGAGATCAGAGAGACATGGGACGGTCAATACAGATGGAAAAAATTCACATACCAGAAGCCTTCCCGAATAAGCAAGGCTGTTGTTGACCCGGAATTCAAACTCGTGCTGGATATCAACCGCACCAACAACAGTATGATGAGAAAGCCCGATAAACTGGCTCCCTTCAAATGGGTCTCTAACTGGATGGCCTGGCTCCAGCATGCGCTGGAGTTCTTCACGTTACTGGGTGGCTGATAAGCGAGAAGGAGAAAAATGATGAAAATATTCTGGAATTTCGGTAGAGGATTCACGGCCACAGGCCGCGTCTCAAAAATGGTACTCTTCCTGTTTATAATCAACTTGTTCTTTTCCTTGCTTCTCGCCATTCCGATGTACAACTCCTTGAAAAACTCATTCGGACAAAGCGAGGCGGGCTCCAGGATGGGCCAAGGCTTTGATTACATCTGGTGGCAGGAATTCCGGGATGAAGCAAGAGGGCTGGAGACAACTTTTTCTCCTTCGATCATCGGAAAGGGCGCCATCCTCACCAATCTTGAAAATCTTATCCAGATGAGATTTTATTCTTTACCCCCTATTCTGCTTGTGTTCGGATTTTTTTACATCATCCTCCACACCTTTCTTGCCGGGGGGATCCTGTCAATTTTCAGCCAGGATCCTCCAAGATTTACACTGAAGGATTTCATCCAGGGGGCTGGTTCTCATTTCCTCCGTTTTTTCGGTCTCATGCTGTTTTCGTGGGTGTTTATTATTGTCATCAGCGTATTGCTTCAAGACGTGTTCATTCCCATCGTGTCCGACATCTCGTCGAATTCTTTCTCGGAAGTCATTCCTTTTTTCATCATGCTCGGCATCAGCGCATTGATATTTATTCTTCTCCTCTTCATCCAGATGGTTTTCGATTATGCCCGAATCAAGGTCGTCCTGGAAGAGAGTCGCAACATTCTTAAATCCACTCTGGAAGCTCTCGCTTTTATCTTAAAATATCCTTTTTCCACCTTCGGACTCTTCTATCTGATCTTTCTCTTCCAAGTGGCCGTGACAGTGATCTATATCTTGCTCAAAGAAATCATACCGCAATCCAACTTTCCTTTTGTTCTCGCTGCTTTTCTTCTTCAGCAGTTGTTTATCTTTGTAGTCATATGGATCAGATGCCTGCTTTACTCCAGCCAGATGCAGCTGTACAGGTACATGAAATAACGAATTTCTTCTTCAACCGCGCAGTTGTTTTACTATCCAGTTGATGAGACAGAACTAAAGACGGACGAATCTCGTATAAAGAAAAGGAGTCCAATTCCTGTCTTATTTTATTCAGGATAAGCGATCAGAAAAAAGAAGCTAGACGTGTAAAATGATTTGCTCTGTTTGTGCTTTTTCTGGTATAGTCCTAACAGCCTTTGGACAAGAAAAAAACTAGATTTGAATAAAGGAGGAAAGACAATGAAAAAATTCACAGTCACTGCAATCACGACTATTTTCGCCATATTTTCCTTAATCTCCTGCCAGGGAGGCCCGTTCGGTAAAGCGGCTGGCTCAGCTCAAGCTGATGACATGCTGAGACTTCTTCCCAAAGATATGGACGCTGTTTTCTTCATCAATGTTCAAGGAATCCTGACGATAGATTCCGTAAATAAACTCGTAACTGAAAAAACAGAAGACGAGGAGTTCGAAAGATACTCAGATTACCAGAAATTAATCGATATGACGGGGCTCGACATCAAAAAGGACATCTACTATGTCGCCGCCGCCATGAAAGGTGGAGTGGGAAACAAAGACGAATGGGTTGTTGCAGTCGTGAATCTTAAATACGACAAAGACTTGCTTCTTTCTTATATCAGAGCAAAAAATGAAGAGGAAGCAACCGAGCTCGTTGAAGAGGAATACAATGGTTTTACTCTGTACTCTGTTAAAGAGCAAGGCGAAGAAGGCACATTCGCCTTTTTGGATCAATCCAACATCGCCGCCGGAAAAACAGCTCTGGTCAAATCTGTGATTGATGTCTTTCAGAAAAATGGAGAGAGTATATTGCAAAACGAAGATTTCTCCGCTCTCTTCAAGGATACGGATAAGAGTGCCTTGTTCTGGGGTGGAATCATCATTCCTCCGGAAGTCACTGCTGAGCTGAAAAAGGAGATGCCGATGGCGAGCAATCTGGAATCAATTCAAGCCGTATCCCTCTCTTTTGACTACAAGAACAGGACGATCATGGCTGAGATAAAACTCAGGAGCAGTGATCCCATCGAGAACCAGGAAATCGCTGATAGCTTAATCGGCTTGAAAGAGATGGGGGCCATGATCACGATCCAGGATTTTAACTTTGCAGAAGTTTTGGACAGGATCGAGATCACATCCGCCCCTGACCATGTGAGAATCTTTGCCAGCTACCCCGATGATTTTTTTAATGACTTTATGAGCAAATTTACTTTGAAAGAGACCGAAGGAATAAAATAGAAAAGTAGAATAATTAGAGCTACTTTTTTAATATTAAAAAAGCCGTATTGCCAAAAGGGGATAGATTTTTAGGCCGATAATCAGACACTACTTTAGTTATTGATGTGGACAATTTCGTTTTGAAAAAAACATATTATTTGGGATTCCACAGGTACTCCGGCCTACGCCGCGGCACCAGACGGCGGAAGTCCCAGGCCGGATATCCAAGAGTCAGCAGAACATGCACCTCTTTTCCGTCAGGGATGCCAAGGATTTCGTGCTGCAAGTGAGGGAACTCTTCGAGAAGCAACTGGATGCTGCCGATGTGACAGGTCCCCAGTCCCATCCGTTCTGCCGCTAAAGTAATGTTGTAGGCGGCATATGTGGCTTCCTCACGGGCACAAAAAGAATTTTTATCACAAAATCCGGCCAGGACGACAGGAGCATTGAAGAAAAATCGTTTTTTCTTTTGAACTGCTTCCGCAATTATCCGATTGATTTCTTCGATGGAAAGTCCTCCCAGAAATTTTGAAATGTCCCGACCCTTTTTGGTGCTGAGCCTGACCTCCTCGAGAGCACTCTGGAGTAATTTTGTGATGCTGCGTTCATCATCCAACACGATCCAATCAAGAAACTGGCGGTTTTCACCGGTTGGAATCCATCTGGAACAAGAGATCAAGTCCGTGATCAACTTGCGGGGCACCGGACTGTCGTGATATCTGCGATAGGAGCGACGGGCTCGAAATGCAGCCAACATCATTTCCAGGGATGGAAGCTGTTGAGGATCGATCAGCGGACACTCATGAAGATGGATCTTTTCATGTTCGATGGAGTCGGTTGTACAAACCGCAAGACAATGACCGCATAAACGACATTTTTCAGGATGGATCACATGCGGTCCATCCTCTTTTATTTCGAAGACAACTCGAGCATAGCAGATGTCTGCACACGCTCCACACTGAATGCAGGAATCCCGGTTGATTGCTATCATGGGCATGATTCCTCCTTAAACCTGAAACAGCTCCAAAAAAAGCAGCCTGTCTCTTTTTTTCCCCCGCATAAACAACAGACAATCTTATTGAAAAAAAACGGCTTGTCCCCTTTTTAATTATCCCTTTTCTTTATTAATCTTCGAATATGTATTCTTTCCAGGAAAAAAGCAAGCAGGCCAAACCGAGGAATACGCCTATAATCAGAAAAATCATGAATACTGCAAACAGAGGCGGACTGGGCTCTAATCTAAACATCAAGAAGGAAAACCGCCCTGTCCGAGGAACGGGCAGCAAAGACTTAAGGTAATGAATAATGGCAAAGCGCTGAGTGGAACCGGGAAAGTACTGAATCACATTCTCCCATCCGAAACTGAAAATCAGCCCGAACAGAATCGACTTTTTCATTATGGTTCCGATAAAGGTGAAAAAAGCCGTGTAGCACATCAAACCCAGGCTGAGAACGACTACATCCCTCAACAGAATTCTATACAGGGAAAAATCCAGTAAGTTATTCAAATTCAGGATGAAGAAAGAGAGTATCACTCCGGCGCTCGTCATGATGATGATCAATGAAGTATAGGCGGCATATTTCCCGACAATGAGTGCTGATTTGGAAATCGGCCGTGTGGTTAAATAAGTCAACGTCTTTCCTTCAACCTCTTCAGAACAAACAGATGTCCCGTAGAAAAGAGCCAGGATGAGGATGAGAAACTGGAGATAGATGGCGATTGTCATGTTGTCAAAAATGTAAATTCCCTGGATGGCTGTTCTCTCAGAGAAGAATTGATTCAACTTGATGATCAGGGCAATCACGACTGGCAGCAGACTCACCATAAAAAAGATCTTCGTCTTTTTTGATTTCCTGCCCATAGAAAAGAAAAAAGGAAAAACATCCCTCAAAGAACTCAGAAAAAATGCCAATTTCCCTTTATTTTCCTGACTCATCTTATCTTCCCACCAAATAATCAAAAACAGCCTGCAAGTTATCATCAGGAGACGTGATTTCCTCAACATCTATGTTATGCTTGACAAAGAGAGAAGGAAGAAGGCCGAAGAATTTATCCCTGTTGTTGGTTTCAACCAGAAGTGTATCTTGCGCGGAGTTGAAATTCACGTTCAAAACAAAATCCTCCTGGATAAATTTTGAGGCAAGCTGGCGCGGATCGCTGCACTTTATGGAAACAATATGCGGATGTGTATCGATCAAGTCCCGGATGTAATGGACATCACCCTGAGCGAAAATTTTTCCCTGATGGATGAGGATAATCCGTTTGGTCATGGCTTCAATCTCGGGCAGAACATGGCTGGAAACGATGATTGTCCGCCCTTCGCCCTTATAGGACTTGATGAGGTGGATAATCTTCCGTCTCCCCAGGGGATCGAGTCCGTTCAAAGGTTCGTCAAGGATGATAATCTCTGGGTCGTGCGCGATGGCTTGAGCGAATTTTAATCTCTGCCGCATGCCCCGGCTGTAGGATTTTATGATCCTGTCTTTGTCTTCGGTCAGATCGACGATTTCCAGCGCTTTTCTTGCCCTCGCATCTATTTCTGACGAGGAGAAATGATGGAGTTTTAAAAGCCCGATCATGAACTGCCAGCCTGTCAGCTCTTCGTAGAAAGCATCCTGTTCCGGGCAGAACCCGATGTTGGAGAAAAGAGGATAATTGTTCCGGATCATTTCTCCTTTGATGGCACACGTCCCGATGTTCGGCTTGATCTGCCCTGAGATAAGCTTGAGAAATGTGGATTTCCCCGCACCGTTCGGCCCCAGAATCCCTGTTATCCCTGGCTCGATCTGGAGTGAGACATCACTCAACCCCAGAACATTCCCGTACCATTTGGACAAATGCACAGTTTCGACGATCGGCTTCATTTGACGACCTCAACTCCTTTGACTTTCTTTTTCAGAACAAAGCCAGCTAAAACACATATTGAGATCAAAACCAGGAGAGAATAAAACCAGGGAATCGGATAAGGCGTTTTTTCACTGAAAATAAAAGCTCCCACCTGCTGAATGTTGGCTCTGATCGAAAGGAGCGAAAAGTAATGGTTGTGAAAATTATCATAAAAAATCGCACGAAAGATTTCAGAAGCAAAATAGATGCCAAAAATCATAATGGCCACATACCTTCTGTTCTTGCTCAAAGATGAAATGAAAAGCGTGTAAAAAGAAAAGAACGCGGTCACGAATATTGAATAGCCGATGATCGATAGCGGTAGCCAGGGGTAAGTGAGAAAAAATTGAAAGCTCCCGGCGAAAACCAGCTTCATGATAAAGAACACCAGGCCAGGAACGAGGGTGAGGATGAACAAGAAGAAGATGATAACAGCGGTTTTCCCCAGGAAATAGTCTTTTTTCTTCAGAGGACGAGAGAAGTACAATTGAAGAGAATTATGCTTGAGGTCATCCGAAATGAGCCCTGAACCGCAAAAAATCAAGATGACGAGCATGATGAAAAGCATGAAGCCATCGGATAAATACGTTTTGAAATACGCGGGATTGATCTGAAGAAAAGGCACAGATTCTCGAAACATGAATTTGAAATCTTCCAACCGCTCTGAGACATAAATCCCCGCCAGAAAGACAACAGCCGGAACAAGACTCCCCGCAAATAACATCTTGAAGAACTTTTTCCTGAATGTCAGTCTTATGCCGTAGCGGGTGATCGGCCACCAGGGAAGTTTTTTATCAAGAAACTCTCCATCCCAGTGCGCATACCCTTTTTCCTTGATCGTCATCAATCTACTCCCACCGCATCGGCAAACAGGTCTTCAAGCGAAGACTGGCTTTTGACGAAATGTCTGAGTTGGACCTTTTCCTCAGCAGCGATTTTAAAAAATTCCTGCCTGTCATAACCTGCTGGCGTATAGACTTTCAGTATCCCATCCTCCGTCTCCTCCACCCTGCATTTCTTCTCTTTCAATCTATCGAGAAAACTTTGCGCTTCTCCCTTGACCTTAATCTCATACAGGTCACGAATTTCTTTGAGCTTGGAAATATCGCCCTCAGCCGCAACTTTCCCCTTATTCAGGATCACCACATAGGAGCAGGTCAACTCGATATCAGGGAGGATATGAGAGGAGATCAAGACCTGAATGTTTTTTTTGGAGGAGATATCCATAATCAATTCCAGGATTTCAGTCCTTCCCTGAGGATCCAGACCGCTTGTCGGCTCATCGAGAAACATGAGCCTCGGATCATGAACGAGTGCCTGGGCCAGCTTGAGCCTCTGCTTCATCCCTCCGGAGTAGGTCTCCACTTTGCGATAGCGGCTTTCTTCAAGGCCGACATAATAGAGGACTTCGTGAGCACGCTTCATGGCTTCCTGACGGGGCATTCCGGATAGCTCTCCCAGATAGGAAGTGAAGGAAACCGCATCCAGTTCAGGAATGAAACAGTCGTCCTCAGGCATATAACCCACATAGCGGCGTATTTCGGCCTGCTGTGTCTTGATGTCATAATCGAGGATACGGCCCTCGCCGCTATTCGCAGAGAGGAATCCCAGCATGATGCGAATCAGTGTGCTTTTTCCGGCCCCGTTGGGTCCCAGAAGTCCGATGGCTCCCTGGTCCAGATCCAGACTCACGCCATCAAGAGCCAAAACCTTCCCGTAGGAGAAATAGATGTCTTTAACTTCGATACTCATCTGTTCTATCTTATACCAAGTACTTTACTAAGAATACGATTATTTTATGAGAAAAGTTTCCAAAATATATTTTTACTTCTGCCATATCTATCCATTCGCAGACGGAACATGCGTTCCTTCTCCGTAAACCATAGCCCTATAAGCCTTTTCCACCCTATCCCAGTTCTCTTCTCTGTCCAGAGCCCAGAACCGTCCTATTACAGTCACAACCTGACCGAGAGAAAGAGACAGGCACATATCAAGGACTTTGGCTACATAGAGCGCCCCACTCTCAGGCTTCTCTCCTCTTCGGCCGATCAAAGAATGGATAAACACTCGCTCCACTTCAAGCTGTTTGGCCAGGCGAAGCAGGGCAAAAAGATGATCGATGGTGCCATGGGAGCTGTAGAAGGACACTATGCCAAGGAGATGAAGCGCTTTCCGGTCTTTTTTGGCGCCTTCCATTGCCCAGAGAAATGCCGCGTTGCGGAAAAAGCTTTTGTCTTCAATGGCTTTATCGATCTTGACCCGATCCAGAAAAATCCGTCTGCCTGCTCCGATGTGGAGATGACCGGCCTCAGAATTGCCCACAGTCTGCGAAGGCATTCCCACGGCTTCCCCTGAAGCCTTGAGCCAGGCATGGGGGAAGCGAGACCATAACGTATCAAAGTTTGGAGTCCTGGCCTCAGCAATCAGGTTTCCTTCTTTCTCCTCCCTCAAGCCCCAGCCGTCCAGGATGAGGAGAAGCACCCTTCGTTCGGTTCTGTCATCTTTGAATGATTGATCCACTAAATTTTTTCCGGTCATCTCAGCTGGTGTTTCCAAACCCAGAATGTTCAGAAGTATGGGAGCCACATCAGCCAGCTCCCCTTCTCTGTTCATACTCATGCTCTCCGGATTTTTCGATGCGAAATCAGCGATTATAAAAGGAACAGGATTCTTGGTATGGCCGGTGTTTATCGCTCCATCCGGATAAAGCCATTCTTCAACCGTGCCGTGGTCAGAGGTGACAACGAGCGTGACTCCCTTTTTTCGGCAGTCTTCGAAAACTCTTCCCAGCTGAATGTCCACCTCTTCAACCGCTTGTTTTACGGCTGCTTTATCCTCGATATGACCGACCACATCCACATTGGCAAAATTGGCGGTTATCATCCGGAAAGAAGGATTGCCAAGATTTTTGGCAATCTCGTCTGCCACCAGGCTGGCACTCATTTCCGGTGTGTCGGCATAGGAAGAAATGCCCTCCGGAGAAGGGACAACAATCCTTTTTTCTCCAGGAAATACCTCATCATTTTTTCCGTTCATAAAATAACCGATATGAACCGCTTTCTCGGATTCAGAAATCTTGAGGAAATTCAACCCCTCCTTGGAGAGAACCTCATACAAGGTATTCGGGATCTTTCCCTCCGGAGGAAAAGCCACCTTGACAGCGAGCGAAGAATCATACTCGATCATGGTCACAAAATTCAAATCCAAACCTTTTTCAACGGGAAAGGGACTGAACTCTTTGTGAATCAGGCTTTGGGTGAGCTCGCGCTCTCTCTCTCCGCGGATGTCGTAGAAGATCACATAGTCTCCCTTCTCGAATCTTCCGAGAGGCTGGCCAGATGAATCGACAGCGACGAGCGGCTCGAGCGCTTCGTCTTCCTGCCCGGCTTGATAGGCCTTTTTTATAGCCTCGACCATCGGGTCATTTCCGGGGGAATGTCCTTCCTGATTCATCCATGCTCCTCATATTAAGGCTATACTATAGGGACGAAGCAAAGGGATGTCAACCGTGATAAAATCTGGCGATTCTCAATTTTTTCAAAATTTCAGGTCTATGGGGATAGATACGCTCCAGAGAGGATTTTTAATGCCATCCTCCGGGCCGTTTTATCGGCGCCGCGGAACTCCTACGATGGGATAATTCAAGGAATATTGAAGTTTGGGATTTTGGAGGATACAGAAAATTGTTCTCTTCTAAACTCTATGGTTGAAAAAACGCAGAAATGTCATGGCTTTCTTCGGATTTTTTGGTCATCTTCCCTTCACTCAACTCAATTCGCAAAATATCCGGATCGGTGGCTAATCCTGTATCTCTGACCTTTGACTTGCACTGTTATCTTTTTAAATTCCCCACTGCTTTTATAATTCTGTGGAGAGTAATAGAGAAGATAATAATTCTCTGAGGCATCGACTGCATGTTGAAAAGAAGCCGCGGCATTTGTGGTGGCTTGAGCAATTCCTCCGGTCACTTGGGATAACTCCTTGAATGTGCTGAACATCCCAATAGTCGTATCAAACATATCGAGCAGAGAAACAGAGGGTTCAAATCCAATGTCCTTAAAATAAGATTCATCCCTAAGGTACAGAAAATGGAAGAGAATCGATGAATCAGAAAAGGCTTTTTTAATCCTTTTAGGAGAAATAGAATTGTATGAGGCGACCATGCTCATAAAGTTGAGATAATCAAGGCCAGCCCAGATATTGCTTACAACACTGACAGGAGATGGCATAGGAAAGCTGATTAATTCCTGTTGGAGGAACAGGAAGACGTTCTTCTGTCCGGGCAGTTTCTTCAAATACTCGGCAACAGCCATTAATCTATTTTCATCTAAGTATCTCTGGCTCATGTATGCTTCCCTGGTACCTGTCACAACCCCAAACGTATCCTCATCCTCCGTATAGTCACCTAGATCTGTCCAATCCAGAGGCCTTATGAACGCATCCCTTTTCAGTTTTTCTATGAGTTGACTGGCTATTTCTGTTTTGGACACAACTTCCCAGGAATCTTCCTTGAAGTTGTAAGTCCTCGTGGGAGTGGCAACGATCAGCTTATCGCTCGGGATGATGACTTTTTCAAAAAAATACCAGATTGCCTCTTCGACCTTGGGAAAATAATCTCTGATCTCAAAAATGAGGACAAACTGTCTGGATAATTGGGGAGAAAATATTTTCTTCGCTTTTTCCCTGTCAATCTTCACATCTTCTCTTTCGATATTCGTTTTTTTTATCAGATAGACAGCTTCAATTTTCTGGGGCTTGCCATCCTCATAGACCTCAAAATCATCTATGGTCAGATTATCTATAAATTTATTTCCCTTAAACACGCGAACAGGGACTTCTATGTTGACGACGATAGTTTCGTGGGATATTTCTTGAGCTAGAAGGGTTAAACCGAACAGAAAAACTCCGATGAGAAAAATAGGTCTTTTCATGCTGAGTTTCCCTTTGCAAGAATATTTTAACCTAAATTAAAAAAAAAAAAACAATTGATTTCCGAAATAAATCTGATTCTGCAATCTTTTAAAAAGATTGAAGTTCAGGAGCCCTGACTCGAATGGTGTTGAAAATGAGAGTGGAATTGTGTTAAGTAGAAATCTTTCATACCAGAAAAGGAGGAGGAATTATGAAAAAAGTAGGAATCATTTTTGCTTCTGTTTGGCTGCTCATTTTTTGCACGCAAGCCGTCCACGCTGATTCGGCCAAAAAAGCCATTTCTTTTGATGATTTTATCCGCATTCAGCGTGTCAGCGATCCACAAGTCTCTCCTCAGGGAGACTTGATCGCCTTTGTCGTCACAGAAATGGATCTGGCAAAGAACTCCAGTAACAGTGACATCTGGATCGTTCCCCTATCCGGAGGAGAACCCCGGAGATTAACCTCCAGCCCCAAATCCGACTCCAGGCCTCGCTGGTCTCCGGATGGAAAAAGAATCGCCTTTATCTCTTCCAGAAGCGGGTTGCCTCAAATCTGGATGATCGATCCCCGCGGAGGAGAAGCCTTTCAAGTCAGCACACTATCCACCGGAGCAAGTGGCGTTATCTGGTCTCCAAGCGGAAAACACCTTGCCTTCCTTTCCTCCGTCTATCCGGACTGCCCGGATGATGAATGCAACCAAAAAAGAAACCAGGAAAAAGCCACGAGTGAGGTCCAGGCCAAGATGTTTGACCAGCTTCTCTTCCGGCACTGGAACGCCTGGCAGGATGAGAAGAGGAGCCATCTCTTTGTCATCCCTGCTGACGGTGGGAAAGCCGTCGACGTCACTCCCGGCGATTATGATACTCCACCCATTTCTCTCGGGGGCGCCCACGACTACACCTTTTCCCCGGATGGAAAAACCATCTGTTTTGTGCGGAATATCGACCCTGAGCTCAAAATATCTCTTGGCACGAACAACGACCTGTTCACTACTTTCATAGAGGGAGGGATGATCCATCAAATCACTCAAAACAAAGCCAATGACAATTCTCCTCATTATTCTCCGGACGGACGCTATATCGCCTATCGTGCCATGGCCAGGCCCGGTTTTGAGGCAGATAAATACAGTCTCATTCTGGTTGACCGGAATAATCAGAAAGCTTTAAACTTAACGGAAAAACTGGACATCTCGGTCAACGATATTCTCTGGTCTCCGGACAGTTCCGCTCTTTTCATCACCTTTCAGGAAAAAGGCCGGATTTCTTTGGGCAGAATCCCACTCAAAAGCAAGAAGTTTGAGAAAGTTCTGGAGGGGCATTACCTCGGTTCTCCCAGTCTGACTCCTGACGGGAAGACGATGATATTTCTCAAACAGGCGCTCAATCGTCCCACAGATGTGTATTCCCTGGATTTGAAAACGAAAAAAATCACTCAGCTCACCGCGATGAACAAAGAGCTTCTTTCCCAGCTTGAAATGAATCCCGCTGAAGAATTCTGGTTTGACGGAGCCGGAGGAGAAAAAATCCATGGTTTCCTGGTCAAACCTCCCTCTTTCGATTCCTCAAAAAAATATCCTTTGGTCATGCTCATCCACGGCGGCCCTCAAGGCGCATGGTCAGACAACTTCCACTACCGCTGGAATGCCCAGATGTTCGCTTCCCCCGGTTATGTGACAGCTATGATCAACTTCCACGGAAGCACGGGCTACGGCCAGTCTTTCACTGACTCCATTACCGGTGACTGGGGAGGAAAACCGTATGAAGATATCATGAAAGGCCTGGACTACCTCCTCTCTCAGTATGATTTCATCAACAAGGGTCGATTAGCTGCAGCCGGCGCTTCATACGGAGGCTACATGATCGACTGGATCGAAGGGCACACCACACGGTTTAACTGTCTGATATCCCATGCTGGAGTTTATGATCTGCGCTCAATGCACGGCGCGACTGAAGAACTCTGGTTTCCGGAATGGGAGTTCAAGGGTACTCCCTGGACGAATAAGGAAATGTACGAAAAATGGTCGCCGAGTTTCTATGTCCAGAATTTTAAAACTCCGTGTCTGGTGATCCACGGCCAGTATGATTTCAGGGTGCCGGTTACACAGGGATTTCAATTTTTCACGGCTCTTCAGAGAATGAAGGTCCCATCAAAAATGCTTTATTTTCCCGATGAAAACCACTTTATCCAGAAGCCGCAAAATGCGGAACTCTGGTGGAAGACTGTTCAAGGCTGGCTCGCAAAACATTTGCACTAGGAAAGAGGCCAGAGAATTTACCAAGAAGGATTATTCACGAGCCGAGGTTGCAGTAGGCGTCATTGCGAAGATCAAGGAGAATGGGGAATAATTCTGATGGACATCTGTGGTTGTTTTCTATCGAGTTTGAGAGAAAAGCCCATCTTAAGGCCTGTTAGAAGACCATTTTTTTCTGGGACCCTTGATCCTTGAAATATTCTCTATAAACCATTCCTGTGTTTGCACTTCATGGCAGGTCATGGCCCTTCCCATGCTTCCGCAACAGGAGTGAGGAAGATTTGCCTTCACCTTCATGTTATGGTGGCGTTCCACATGTCCATTGGTTACGGCATAGGCAGCCATATGGCAGTCAATGCACCTGAGCTCTCCCGATGCCAACATCTCCTTTTTGGCCTTGACGAGCAAATCATGGGATTCGTGATGGCAGTGGGCACAATGGCTGTTCATCTCTTTCCCATCGGTCCGGTCTCTAAAGATATAGTTTTTCGGATCCGCGGGATCGGTTCCCGGAGTGTAGCTGCTTACAAGGGATTTCCTTTTGTTTCTTTCTACTGCACCGGGGTGGCAGGAGAAGCAGGATACACCTTGCCAGGTTCCTTTAGGAATGGGTGTGGCCTTTTCTTTATCTTTGGTGGCTCCCTCTGTTGTCGGCGCATGACACCAGGCACAGGCTGTGTTGATCCGGTCTTCGTGGCTTTGGGATATGGCATGGACACTGGTTAGCCATCCTCGGTCTTCAAGGATCGGTGTTCCGGAAGAAATGTCAACTCCTGCGGCCCGGGGCATGAAGCTGTTCTGTTCTCCCTTGCAGTTGGAACATCCTTCCGCTTCCCTATAGTCGTAATTTTCCGGAGTCAGCTGTTCAAGGGAAAATTCCTCTTGCTCGATCTCTGGTAAGGCAGCGAGTAATACACACATTAAAAGACATATCATAAGGAGTATACCCGGTATCTTCATTCTCTCTCTCCGGAATGAATGGTAGCAACATATATATTCTAACGTATGTTATGGAGGGTCACAATAAATATATTCAGATGGGATTTCTGCAATTTCATCTCAACCACACAGACAAATGATATCGATAATTATTTTTTCCTTTTCCATTTCTGCAAAACATTTCACGTCGCATAGGCGCACCAGCAGCGTATGCTGGATGTGGTTGTTGGGCCATCCCTATCCGACCCATGAGGGTTCTTTCTCGAAACTTGTTGCCAATAACTTCTTCCGGTCCTCTGGCAACCACGAAGATTCTATACCGAGGAGTATGAGCCTGCAAATCTCCTGCTTTGTGAAACCGCACTCCTCTACGAGCCGTTCGTACTCTTTGTCCAGACTGGTGCCAAACATCATGGGATCATCACTGTTCACGCTGATAATCAGCCCGTGTTCGAAATATTCCCGAATGGGGTGCTCTGCGATGGCGCTGACAACTCCTGTGCAGACGTTTGATCCAGGACAGAGCTCAAGGGGAATGCTGTGTTCCCGAAGGTAGTCCAGGAGTTCAGGATCTTCTCGAGCTCTGGTCCCGTGTCCAATCCTCTCAACATGAAGGTGCCTGATGGCCCCCCAAATGCTCTCGGGCCCTTTTGTTTCACCCGCGTGGGCGGTGAGGTGAAAGCCCATCGAGCGGGCTTCCTCAAACAATGATTTGAATGGCTCCGGCGGGAACTCGTGTTCTGACCCGCCTATTCCTATTCCAATGATGCCATCATCTTTGACTTCATTCAGTTTCTTGAGTGTCGTCATCTCAGATTCCGGGCTATAATCTCGAGCGAGATCTGCAATGAGCGAAATCTCGATTTCCGGGATTCTGGATAACCCAGTCCTGACTGCATGAGTGAGTTCCTGCACCTCAAGTCCATGCCGGACAAAAATCGAGGGAGAGAAAAACATCTCGGCGTAGCGAATATTCTGGTTCGCCATGTCCTGAGCCGCGAGTTGGGCAATGTGAGAGAAATCTTCGTATTCGCGCAAGAACTGATTCTTCCAAGCCCAGGCCTCCATGAACTCAGCGAAGTTCTTGTATTCGAAACGCCTTGCAAGTGCTATTACGTCCGGAAGAGAAGGATCACCTCCATACTTCTGGATCAGATCGAATAGCGCGCCAAGAGGTATGGCTCCCTCAAGATGGACGTGCAGTTCGACCTTCGGCAGTTGGCAGTATAATGTCATTTCAATCTCTTTTTCTCAGGACTCAACAATAACTATACTACATGCTATTTGAAGAATGAATAAGGTGTCGGCAGATTTTATGAATAACTCA
>Ga0180437_10006894_pt1 | contig 14992 bp, 9 predicted proteins | sample SS_ome_4_FD_132410 | JGI IMG/M metagenome (GOLD analysis project Ga0180437, IMG submission 132410) | Hypersaline lake sediment archaeal communities from the Salton Sea, California, USA - SS_3_D_1 metaG | ecosystem: Environmental > Aquatic > Non-marine Saline and Alkaline > Hypersaline > Sediment...
CAGTCCTCTGGGCCTCTAACCATCGACCCGGATCGTATAAAGGAGCTTCGGAAGGGATGAAAGAGACAAGCCAACACGGATCAGGCGGAAAACAGCAAGCCCGCACCCGAGAAGGCCCTGTGGGCGCGATTCTGGTCATGGGTGCCGGGATTGCCGGCATTCAGGCCTCCCTCGACCTGGCAAACTCCGGATTCAAGGTATACCTGACGGAGAAGTCTACGGCCATCGGCGGAAAGATGGCGACCCTGGACAAGACCTTCCCTACGAACGACTGTGCCATGTGCATCGTCTCCCCCAAGCTGGTGGAGGTAGGAAGACACCCCAACATCGAGGTCATCACCAACGCGGAGCTTGTCGGCCTGGAAGGAACGGTAGGCAGGTTCAGGGCCAAGATCAGGCAAGGCCCCCGGTACGTGAACCCCGATCTCTGCACGGGCTGTGGTTCTTGTGTAGAGGTCTGCCCCATCGAGGTTCCCTCGGAGTTCGAACAGGGGCTGGCCCGGCGGAAAGCGATCTACAAACTGTACCCGCAGGCCATCCCGAACACCTTTGCGGTCACGAAGCGGGGGACGGCTCCCTGCCGGGATGCGTGTCCGGCGAACATCAGCGTGCAGGGATACGTTGCCCTGACAAAGGCAGGCCGTTTCGAAGAGGCTCTCGCCCTGGTTCGCAAGGACAATCCCTTCCCGGGCATCAGCGGGCTTGCCTGCCCACGTCCGTGCGAGCGTGCCTGCACCCGCAGAGAGGTGGACCACGCCATTCAGATCCGTGTTCTCAAGCACATCCTCTTTGAACACGAGGCAAAGCAGAAGGGCAAGATCGTCTTTCCGGAACCCGAACCCGACAAGGAAGAGCGTGTTGCGATCATCGGCGGGGGCCCCGCCGGCCTGACCGCTGCCTGCTATCTCAGGCTCCAAGGGTACCACGTGACGATCTTCGAGGCGGACAGGGAGCCGGGAGGAAGCCTTCGCAAACTGGCCGAAAAGGTCGTCCCGGGAGCGGTCAGACAGGCGGAGATCGATGCCATCCTGAACCTGGGTGTGAACATCCAACTGGACACTCGGGTCGAGGCAGAGGAGATCCTCTCCAAGTTTTCGCTCACCTACCACGCCGTCCTACTCGCCACGGGGCCGACCGCCAAGAAGGGGAAAGGGGAGGAAACAACCGACCAGGCTTCCGAGGCTGCTGACGTCTCCAGTGTCTTCCGGGAGTTCGACCCGGTCACCCTGCAGACCAACATGGGCAACATCTTTGTATGCGGGGAACTCGCTCTCGGGAAGAAGCCCTTCATCCACGCCATCGGATCGGGCAAAGAGGCTGCCATATCGATCGACCGATCGCTCCGACGCGTGAGCCTTCGAGAAGGAAGGGACCTGCCCGTCCATCTGGGCAAACCCACGGCAGAGGAAGTGGAGGCTTACAAGGAGAAGACCCTTCTCGAGCCACAAGAGAAGGGGAAGGTGGCCAATGAGAAGCTTGCGGTCGAGGAGGCGGGCCGCTGCATGGCGTGCGGGGTCTGCTGCGAATGTTACCAGTGCGTCGAGGCTTGCCCGGCCGGAGCGCTCGATCACGAAGACAGGGAAAGGACCTTGGATCTGAACGTGGGCTCGGTCATTCTCTCTCCCGGATTCGACACTGTCCCGGGGGATGTTCGGCCCGAGTTCGGCTACGGGATTTACCCGAATGTGGTGACGAGTATCGAGTTTGAACGCATCCTGTCCGCTTCCGGTCCCACTTCCGGGCACGTGCAGCGGCCGAGCGATGAAAAAGAGCCCCGCCGGATTGCATGGATCCAGTGTGTCGGCTCTCGAGATACGAGCTGCAACCGCGACTACTGTTCGTCGGTGTGCTGTATGTACGCCACAAAGGAAGCGGTCATCGCCCGGGAGCACGACCCGAACATAGAAGCCACGATCTTCTACATAGACCTCCGCGCCTTCGGCAAAGGGTTCGACGATTACGTCACCGCCGCCGAGAAGACACACGGCGTCCGCTACGTGCGCTCCATGGTGAGCAAGGTCTACGAGCAGCCCGAAACCGGGAATCTCGAGATTCGTTACGTGGACGAGAAGGGTGAGATCTCGACGGAAGAGTTCGATTTGGTGGTTCTGTCGGTAGGCGTGCAGGTGAACGACCAAGTGAAGGTGCAGGCAAAAACCCTTGGCGTCGAGGTCGATCCCTTTGGCTTCACAAAGAAACCCACCTTCGAACCCCTGGCCACATCGCGACCCGGGGTCTTCACCTGCGGTGTTTTCAACGGCCCGAAGGACATCCCCGAAACGGTCAGCGAGGCCAGCGGAGCCGCAGCGTGCGCGAGTGCCGTGTTGTCGTCCGCCAGGGGAAGCCTCGTGGAAGAGAGCCCCTTTCAGATCGAAAGTTCGGAGGCAGAGGCGGAAGACCCGCGGATCGGAGTGTTTATCTGCCACTGCGGCATCAACATCAGCGCCATCGTTGACGTGAAGGCCGTGGCGGACTATGCCAGAGGATTGCCGGGCGTCGTCTTCGCCGACCACCAGCTCTACGCCTGTTCCCAGGACAATCAGGACAAACTGCGGGAAATCATCCAGGAGCACCGTCTCAACCGTGTAGTCATCTCCTCCTGTTCGCCGCGGACCCACGAGCCTCTGTTCCAGGAGACGCTCCAACAGGCAGGGTTGAACAAGTACCTCTTCGACATGGCCAACATCCGGGACCAGTGCTCCTGGGTCCACCGCACGGACAACGAACGGGCAACCCGTAAGGCCATGCGGTTGACCCGTATGGCAGTGGCCAACGTCACCCAGACCGTTCCTCTGAACGAAAGCGAGATCTCGATCCGATCCGAGCTCCTCGTGATCGGAGGCGGGCTCGCAGGCATGACGGCGGCCAAGGAAGCGGCCGTCCAGGGCTTTCCCGTCGTGCTCGTGGAACAGGAACAGGAGCTTGGCGGACATCTTCGCAACCTCAGAAGGACCGTGGACGGGCAGGACGCACAGGCATTCCTGACCGAACTCCGCAACCAGGTAGTTGCAGAGCCGATGATAGAGGTGTTGACCGGCGCCGTGGTGGTCGGTCACAGCGGCTATCTGGGCAACTACAGCACAGAGGTGATGACCTCTGCAGGGACAGCGAGGACGGTAGAACACGGTGCCGTGGTCGTCGCCACCGGCGGGCAAGAGGCAAGGCCTGAAGTCTACGGGCTGGGCTCCGAGGAGAGCGTCCTCACACAAACCGAGCTGGAGCGACGGATCGAGGATGAACGGGACAGCCTGAAGGGCACACAGGCGGTCGTGATGATCCAGTGTGCGGGATCCCGGGACGAGGAGCGTCCCTACTGCTCCCGCGTCTGCTGCCCCCAGGCTATCAAGAACGCCATCGCCCTGAAGACGCTCCGGTCGAACCTGCGTGTGGACATCCTCTACCGCGATATTCGCAGCTACGGCCTGATTGAGTTGTTGTACATGGAAGCAAGAAAACGTGGGGTCAACTTCATCCGATACGATCCGGAGACGAACCCAATCGACGTCTCCTTCGAAAACGGGAAGGTGGTCGCGATGCTCGACGACACGAGTCTTCAGCGTCGGGTGAGGCTCGATGCGGATCTTCTCGTGCTATCGGTCGGAGTCGATGCGGCAGACACTGAGGAACTCGCCACCCAGTTGAAAACCCCTCGCAACGCGTCAGGGTTCTTCATCGAGGCCCACGCAAAACTACGACCCGTCGATTTCGCCACGGACGGGCTCTACCTGGCGGGCCTGGCCCACTACCCGAAGAGCATCCCGGAAACGATCTCTCAGGCAAAGGCGGCCGTCGGCCGGGCTGCCACGATCCTCGCCAAGGAGTCTCTGCGGTTGTCCGGAATCGTCTCCTACGTAAACCCGGAGCACTGTGCCGTCTGTCTGACCTGCGTGCGCGCATGTCCTTACGGTGTGCCCTTCATCAACGAAGACCACACAGCCGAGATCAACCCTGCCCTCTGTCACGGTTGCGGCATCTGTGTGGCCGAGTGCCCGGCGCAGGCGATTGTACTTCGCCACTACACACAGGGACAGCTTCTCGCCAAGATCGAGGCACTGCCTGAGGAGGACGAAGCCCATGCACCGGCAGAGCACCATGCAGAGGCGGGCAGCGCTCCTTGAGAGGCGAATTCGAAAGGGATGAGAATCCCGGGGACCCTTCCCAGGTAAAAGGTGAACAAAATGGATAACGCATCGTCAACCGCAGAGGTTCAGAAGGAAACCGAACCGAAAAAGGTGGCCGCGGATTTCGACCCCAGTGTCGTCATCTTTGCCTGCAGGCACTGAGCTTACAGCGCTGCGGACCTGGCAGGCTCCGCTCGGCTTCCCTATCCGGACAACACGAGTATCGTCATCCTACCCTGCTCGGGGAGAGTGGATGAAGCGATGATCCTGAAGGCTTTCGAAAAAGGGGCTGACGGCGTGATGGTCGTCGGGTGCCTGGAGGGTGACTGTCACTACCTGGCCGGTAACCTCCGCGCCCGTGCCCGGGTGGGCCGGGTGGCAGACGTGCTCGACACAATCGGAATCGGAGGGGAAAGGGTGGCCATGTACAACCTCAGCGCGGGCGAGGGGAACAAGTTTGCCCGCTTTGCTACGGAGATGGTTGACATAATCCGGAGCCTGGGACCGAGCCCCGTGAACTTGGCCCGCAAGTCCCGAAAAGAAGCACCCGTCTAAAAGGCTGTCGAGAAATGGTTGGATGCAAGGCGCGCGAAACATGCCCCCGCGAAAGTGGGGGCTCCGTGAGCACAGTGAGCACGTTCCCGCCGCAACGAAGAAGCCGGGGGATTGCCGCGCTTCGCTCGCAACAGGCTGCGCAGGTGGCCGTTTCTCGGCAGCCGCAGAGAATAGGAGATTGGCCTCATGATAATGGGTGAACAAAAATCGTTGGAAGTCCTTCTGGGGATGCTCGCCCCCTACGACAAGATCGTACTGGCAGGGTGCCACGGGTGCGTGACGGTCTGTCGCGCCGGCGGGGCGAAGGAGGTCGAGATCCTTGCCTCTTCCCTCCGGCTGGCACGGGAAACCGAGGGACGCCCGATCGAAATCAAGGAGATCACGCTGGAGCGCCAGTGTGATCCGGAGTACCTCGAGACCATGCGTCCCTACCTGGAGGACTACCAGGCGATCATGTCGATTGCGTGTGGAGCAGGCATTCAATTCGTGGCCGAGAAGTATCCCTCCACCGTGGTCCTGCCGGGACTGGACACGACCTTCATCGGGGTCACTGAGAAACAGGGCCTCTGGGTGGAGCGCTGCCAGGCCTGCGGAAACTGCGTGCTGCACCTGACAGGCGGCATCTGTCCGGTGGCCCGTTGTTCGAAGAGCCTCTTCAACGGCCCCTGTGGAGGGACCACCGTAGACGGACGCTGCGAGGTCAACAAGGAAATCCCGTGCGGATGGATGATGATCATCGACCGACTCCGCTCGCTGAACCAGCTCGAGAACTACCGCAAGAACCTGCCAATGAAGTCATGGAAAACGAGCCGCGATGGTGGACCGAGGAGAATTGCCAGGGAGGACCTGATGGAATGAAAAGCGCAAGCCGCCTTGAGCGAGCCTTTGAAGAAGGCCATTTCGCCGTCACCACGGAATGCGGACCCCCGCGAGGGGCCAATTCTGATGTCATCCGGAAGAAGGGGGAGTTGTTGAGGGGGGCTGTGGACGCCATCAACGTGACGGACAACCAGACCTCGGTCGTGAGGATGGCATCGATCGCCTCCTGCGTGATCCTAAAGGAGATGGGTCTCGAGCCGATCGTGCAGATGGTGACACGGGATCGGAACCGGATCTCCCTCCAAAGCGACATACTCGGCGCGGCAGGGCTCGGGCTGAACGCCATCCTGTGCCTGTCCGGGGATCATCAGACCTTTGGCGACGATCCTGACGCAAAGAACGTTTTCGACATCGACTCGGTCCAGCTCATCGAACTCATCAGGATGATGAGAGACGAGGGGAAATTCCCATCCGGCAAGGAGATCGAGGGACCCCCCAAGCTGTTCATCGGTGCCGCCTGCAACCCCTTTGCAGAACCCTTCGAGATCCGACCCATCCGGCTGGCGAAGAAGGTGGATGCCGGGGTCGAGTTCATCCAGACCCAGTGCATCTACAACCTGGACCGCTTCGAGAAGTTCATGGATGAGGTCAGAAAGCTCGGGCTCCACGAACGGGTCAAGATCCTGGCCGGCGTCACGCCCCTGAAATCAGCAGGCATGGCCAAGTTCATGAAGAAGAACGTGGCGGGCATGGATATCCCGGACGACGTGATCCAGCGGATGGCAGACACCCCGAAGGAAGAGCAGGCTGCCAAGGGAATCGAGATTTGCGTGGAGTCGATTAAGCGTCTCCGGGAGGTCGAGGGAATCGCCGGTGCGCACATCATGGCCATCGAGTGGGAAAAGATGGTTCCGGTAATCGCGGAGAAGGCAGGCCTGCTGCCCAGACCCGACCTTTCGGCTTGAAGGCGGAGTGCCATCCTCACCCCTTGACGGGAAAGGGCGTCCAAAGAGAAACTCCCACTCCCCGTGTCTCGTACGTTTGGACCCGTTTCCCGGCTTCTTCTATAATAGAAACCACCAGCGGGATGCAGATTAACGTCTTCCGGACCGATGTTACTCCCCTATCGATGCAGGATGCGATCAAGGAGGGGGTGTCAGAGAAATGGGATCGGAAACACAGAAGGAATACTACCGCAAGGTTCTGGATTCACTCGGGCGGAGGCTTTTTGTCGTCTCTCCGGACCTGAGGATCCTGGCAGGCAATCGTCCGGCCACGAAGCTGGGCGGTCCCGAGGTCATCGGGAAGAAGTGCCACGAGTACTTCTACGGGGAGAAGGCGCCCTGCTCTTCCTGCCCCGTTCCGGAGGTCCTGACGTCCCGGCACCGGGTCGTGAGAAGGATGACGGATGCGGGAGGGGGGCAACGGAAAAGCGAGTGCCTCCAGGCAACGCCGATCTTCGACGGAGAAGAGATCGAGGCGGTGACCGTTCTGGACATCGATCTGGTCCATCTGCACAGCCTGGAAAGCGAGCTGACCCGGTCGAACGCGTTCCTGCGCAACCTCATCATGAGCTCGGTGGACGGCATCATCGCATCGGACATGAAAGGGAGGATTCTCATCTTCAACGAGGCTGCCTCTCAAATCAGCGGGTACACGATCGACGAGGCCCTGACATCACTGAACATCCGGGATTTCTATCCCGGCGACGGGGCGCGGGAAGTAATGCGCAAGCTCCGGAGTGACGACTACGGGGGCAAAGGGAAACTCCAGTCCTGCGAGGTGGACTACCAGCGCAAGGACGGCGCGGTTTTCCAGATCCGGCTCTCTGCGGCAATCGTCTACGACGGAGACCGGGAGGTCGCATCGGTGGGTTTCTTCTACGACGTCCGGGAAAAGATGGAGATGGAGCGGAAACTCGAGAAGACCCGCATCCAGCTCCTCCAGGCCGAGAAGATGGCTTCCCTGGGAAAGCTGGCCGCCGGCGTCGCCCACCAGCTCAACAACCCACTGGGGGGCATCACCCTGTATGCCCAGCTCATGCAGGAAGAATACGCCCTCGAGGAAGCGGCCAAGGAGGACCTCAACCGGATCATCGAAGACGCGGAACGTTGCCGGAACACGGTCCGAGAACTCCTTGAGTTCGCCCGCCAGACGCGACAGGAGATCCGTCTGAACGACCTGAACCACGCCATTTCCCGGACCCTCTTCCTCCTCGAAAACCAGGTTCTCTTCCACAACATCGAAATCATCAAGTCCCTGGAGCCTAATCTCCCGAAGGTGCCTTCCGACATCCAGCAACTCAACCACGTGTTCATGAACATCATCCTGAACGCCGCAGAAGCCATGGAAGGAACAGGACAGCTTCGCGTGGAGACCCTCCCGGCCGACAACGGGTGCAGTGTACTGATCCGGATCTCCGATACGGGGCCGGGGATTCCGGAAGATGTTCTGACACATATATTTGATCCCTTTTTCACAACCAAGGAGGAGGGGAAAGGCACCGGACTCGGCCTGAGCTTGGTCTACGGCATCATTGAGAATCACAACGGCCGCATCTGGGCGGAAAGCAAGGTCGGAGAGGGAACGACCTTTACAATCGAGCTGCCCATGGGCCCGCCCTCAGGAGAGGAGTAAACATTGAGCGAAGAGAGTGAGGATCTTCACGTTCTCGTGGTCGACGACGAGCGTGACATCCGGGACGGTTGCGAGCGGATCCTCGCGCGAAGGGGCTACCGTGTCGAAAAGGCGTCGAACGGCGAGGAAGCCCTTGGCTTCACGGAAAAGAAGCAGTACGCAATCGTTCTGCTCGACCTGAAGATGCCCGGCATGGACGGCCTGGAGGTTCTTGGCCGAATTCAGGAAGCCCACCCCGATACGCTCGTCATCGTAATCACCGGCTTCGCCACGGTCGAAACCGCTATCGAGGCCATGAAGCGAGGCGCTTACGATTTCATCCCCAAGCCCTTCAAACCGGACCAGTTGCGGATCGTGGTGGACCGGGCCGTCGAGCGAAAGAGATTGACCGATGAAGCCAGGCGCCTGGAAAGGGAGCGCCAGCGTACCCTCAAGGACCTCCACCTGGAGCAGAGCCGGACGCGGACGGTCATCCGGGCCCTGCCGGACGGTGTCATGGTCACCACCCCGGACGCACACGTGGCCCTGATGAACCCTGCCTGCACCCGCCTGGTCTCACTCCCCGGGGAATTCAACCCCGGGGATCACATCGGCCAGTACATGGTGGACGAGGGGTTCTGCGATCTCGTAGGCCGTACCTCACGAGGGGAACTACCCGAGGGACAAACGAGCCTCACCTACGAGTTCTCCACAAAAGACGAGAAGTACCTGAGAGCCGACTCGACCGCGATACGCGGGGAGGCGGGCGAGTGCCTCGGTGCCGTGACGGTGCTCATCGACATCACAGGGCTCATGGTGCTCGACCGGCTCAAGTCGGATTTTGTGGCAAAGGTCTCCCACGAACTACGCTCCCCCCTGTCCACGATTCACGAGCAACTCGCCATGGTCCTGAGCAAGCTCGTGAGCGAGACTTCGGACGAGCAGCGCCACCTGCTCACGCGAGCCAAGGAGAAGACCCAGGGACTGATTAACATGATCGGCGACCTTCTCGATCTCTCCAGGATCGAATCCGGGTTGGTCACTAGGGACCGCACGCCGATCGATGTGCCCGGCATCCTGACGGGTGTGGTGGAGTTCCTGAGGTCCAAGGCAAAGGGCAAGAAGCAGACCCTCACACTCACACTGCCGGAGGAGGGACTCCCCCCGGTCTCTGCAGATCCCCAGTCCCTGGAGATCGTCTTCGGGAACCTGATCACGAACGCCATCAACTACACCGGAGAGGAAGGCACGATCCAGGTGACCGGGACCTCCCGGGACAACCAGGTCCTCGTGACGGTAAAGGACAACGGTTTTGGCATCGAAGAACGGCACCAGGAGAAGATCTTCGACAGGTTCTACCGGGTAAAGGATGACAATACCCGCTACATCACAGGAACGGGACTGGGGCTCCCGATTGTCAAGGGAATTGTCGAGGACCTGGGAGGCAACATCGAACTCGCGAGCAAGCCCGGAGAAGGAAGCACCTTTACGGTCGTGCTTCCGCTGGCATAGGCATTCCAGGGATCGGGGGTCAGGCCCAAAGCCACCCCTTCTCAGACGCCCAAGAGGCTCTTTACGCTTTCGGTGATTTCTTCGGCCGACGCAGGCTTGGGAAGATAGTCATCAGCCTCTGTGCTCATCCCGTCGTAGTGGGAATACTGCGTGGTTCCAACGTGGCTGCTGACGGCTGTGAGCAGCACGATCGGTATGTCGCTGTATTTCTCGTCCTGCTTGAGTTCTCCACAGACCTCATAACCGTCCTTCTCGGGCATCATCACGTCCAAAACAATGGCATCCGGCGGATTTGCCTTCACTTTCTCCAGTCCCTGCACCCCATCGTAGGCCACCTCGACCTCGAAGCCGGCCTGCTCGAGGTACTGCTTCACGAGGTCCGCGAAATCCGGTTCATCATCCACGACCAGTACTCTCTTTTTCTCACTCATTCCGAAGATCCTCCTGCCGGTCCCAAGTTCTCTCGTGCCACGAACAGCTCGACGGTTCACCTTAGCAAACACACGAAAAGAAAGTCAACCGGCGCAGGTGTTGCAATCCTTTTCAGCATGCTGTTCTGACCCATTTGACAATATCACGGATTCCCTCTATAGTGACAAAAATTCTCCGATCCACACCCTCTAAAGGACCTTTGCCCAAATGAGGGGTGGACATTGGGTGCGACCGGAAACGGTTGTGCCTCCCGTGCTTGGAAAGGAGAAGAGCTGAGTTCCGGCCGAACTCCGATCGCCGGAAACGATTCAGGCTTCCCCCTCCGGGAAGCTTTTTTGTTTCCTGCCCCTTTTCCCTTCCAAGCCGAGACATGGGAGTACCCGGTTTTGTGATGCTCAACCACCTTAGGATCAAGCGAGCCTCGTGAACCGCCATTTTTCAATGCGCCGGCCCTGACAGAAACCGCCCTGCCACCCGAGGAAGGTTGAACCTGCCCGCATGAAACGGCGCTCGATGGCTCGTACAACACCAGATGTTAACCACAGCAAAGGAGAAGAGAAATGGAAAGCGTGCGTAGGTCCACGGGTTCTTGGCTTGCGGGATGGCTGGTCATCCTCGTATGTCTTGCCATCACGGTCGGGTGTTCCAGCAAGGATGAGCCCCCTCCCCCAACCCCTGTCGAGATTACGGACATCTCTTACCTGAAGGAGATGGATGGCAACATTCCGGCTCACGAGGGCGAGACGATCTGTGTGGAGGGTGTCGCCACGGTCGGAACCGGTGTCATGGTGTCGGGCCGGTACGTGAAGTTTCACATCCAGGACGATACGGGCGGCGCCTATGTGTTCGCCGACACCCAGGCCCAGGCCGCGGTCGCGATGCAGCAGGCGGACGGAAGCTCCTTCGAGGGAATCGAGATCTACGAAGGGGACCTGGTCCGGATTCGAGGCGAAATCGGCTCCCACGACGGGATGATCGAGTTCCACCCCTTGTCCGGAGGGGACATTTCGGTCCGGGGTTCCGGACAACCCCAGCCCGAGCCGCACCTCTTCACGAGCGTGGATACGATTTACGCAAGTGCGTACGAATACGTGGGGGACCTCGTGCGCGTCAACGGCGTAGAGATCCAGGGAGATGCCTCTGATCTCTGGCCGAAGTACCTCGAGAAGGAGAAAGGGATAGAACTGAAGACTACGGGTGACACGAACACGCTGTACCTGGACCTCTATGAGGGATCAGGCATCCCGGGATCCAACTACCCGGAGGGCGCCTTCGACATCGTGGGCGTGCTCCACCGGGGGGAAACCTCCTACACAATCTATCCCCGGGCCCTCTACGACATCAACCCGGCAACCGGAACACCCCTGACCGACCATGCAATCCTGGTGTACAAGCAGGGCCAGCAGGCGCAGGCCGTCTCTGTCTCTGTGGATGACCTGCCGCAATGCAGTTACGACAGGGACGCGGAGGAAGACCCGGGGCCGGAGCCGATCGTAACCCTTGCCTCCTTCATCGTCCCCCAGGTGGTCACGGACCCCAAGAACTGGACCTACAAGATCGTTGCCAGGGACGGCCGCAAGCCTTTCGACACCCTCGAGTTCAACCAGATGAAGAGCGGTCTGGTATACGAAGACGACTACGAGGAGGAGGATGTGCTCAAGAGCCATTTCTTTGACGGCATGGAGCTCTCCGAGATCTTCTTCCTGAACGACGTGGCGGAGATCGTCCTCTACCCGGTGGGAGAGGGCCCTCAGGAGGGGGAGGCAACCCACGGGGAGGGGATCACGCTCATCATCGACGAGGCCACATACCCGGTGAACTTCGACGACCTGTCGAATCCCGAGCTGACGGCAAGGCCCCTCGCCGATTTCGTGCCGGACAACATCATCTCCTTCTACACCATGGGCGATTCCTTCTCCTATGATCAGATCCGAGTGCTCTACGACTACCGGCTGATCCCCTACGAGGAAGGGGACGAGTGCTTCCCGGTCACATGGGACGAAATCGACGCAGAAACAGGCGCGCCAATGGTAGACCTGTCGAGCGGGCTGCCCGTCGTAACCGGCATCACGGGCTGTGATGATATCGACGACCTCTTCACCATCGAGATGGTCCGGAAGGTGATCGTCGACGACGGTGTCGAGGAGCAGATCTTCTACTGGGAGGACTTCGCCACGGTCCCGATTGACGAAGAAGAAGTCGTCTTCCTCGACACCCTGCTGGATACGGCTGGACTCTCGGAAGCGGAGAAGGTGCTGAACGACTACAATCTCGTGGCCTCGGACGGCTTCACCACCTACTTCCCGTACGGGCATCATCACCTCGCGGACATGTACTTCCGGCCTCTCGCAAACAAGACCGCCGTAACAGGCGACAATCCAAGAATGCTCCCTTATGGCATGTTCTCTGTGAAGGCGCTGCTCAGGATCGAGCTGAGAGCTGTCGAGCAAACAAATCCGCCATCGATCTACGTTTGTGACGACAAAGGATGCGGGTGGGTTTCCGACGCGGAAATCCCGACGTTCAAGGGAAGTCCGGATGGCTGTTTTGGCTGTCACTACAAGAAGGACGCTGTCCAGATTCCTGTGAACTGCGCCGATTGCCACGGCATGTAATGAGGACAGCGAGGCGCAAGGCAGAACAAGGCGAAAGGACAAAGGGCAAAGGCGAAAGTAAGGGGTCAGGGATCAGGGTCCAGGGATCAGGCCCCGCCCCTCGTCCCCCACAAGGAGCCTTATTCTTCTATAATGCCCGCGGAGGCGGGAATGACATGCAACAAAGGGTATCCGGTTCTTCCAAACAAAATGAAACCACCTTTCCTGGAACTCAGGCAGTTGAGTCGGACCTTTGATACAAAGGTCGCTGTCGATGAGATCTGCCTGAGCCTCTCGAAGGGAGAGTTCTTCGTGCTCCTGGGACCGTCCGGGTGCGGCAAGACGACCACGCTCCGTCTCGTTGCAGGCCTGGAGACGCCCACGCGCGGAGAGGTCTTCCTCGACGGAAAGAGTCTGAAAGGCTTACGACCGGCAGACAGGAACGTTGCCATGGTCTTCCAGGATCACACCCTGTACCCGCACATGCGCATCGAGGAGAATCTCGGTTTCAGCCTGAGAATGCAGGGCACGAGCAAGAGAGAGATCGCGGCACGCCTCTCGGAAACGGCCGCAATCCTCGGCCTCGAACCCAAGCTCAAGCTCTGGCCCCACCAGCTCTCCGGCGGCGAAGCCCAGCGTGTCGCCCTGGGCAAGGCACTTATGTGCAGACCTACGCTCCTCCTCCTCGACGAGCCCCTGAGCAACCTGGATCTCCCTTTGCGAAGAAAACTCAGGGAGGAGATCCGAAGACTCCAACGCAAGTATGCGACCACCACCATTCACGTGACCCACGATCAGGCTGAAGCCATGGCCCTTGGGGACCGCATCGGCATCATGTCGGAAGGCAGGCTTCTTCAAGTGGGAACCCCCAAGGAGATCTATGATTCCCCCAGCTGCCTCTTCTCTGCCACTTTCCTCGGCTCGCCGCAGATCAACCTGATCCCTGGGGAACTCCTGCCACAGCAGGGGGCCCTGCGTTGGGCGATCGGGAACGAGCCTGTCCCGCTGCCCGATGCCTTTCCCGGGGCCCAAGGGGACGATTCGAGCGAGGTGTGGGCCGCCATCCGTCCGGAAGACATCCTCGTGTCCACCCGTTCGGAGAAGCCTTTCGACGTTTCCGGGACCGTGGAGTTCGTCCAGGACATGGGCTTCGAGGTTCGCCTCTTCGTCTCCTGCAATGACAACACGCTCAGGGTACGATTCCCTTCCCTCTCGAGCGAGTTCCGGGAGGGAACCACCGTGTACCTGAAGTTGAACAAGGAGAAGATGTTCCTCTTTCGCAAAGACACGGGCGAACGAATAGCACTGGATGAAGGATGAACGACGTCATTCCCGCGGACGCGGGAACCCCTTGGCATCGAGAAAGGGGTCAGGGATCAGGGGTCAGGCCCCCCTCCTCCCTCCCGAAGAACGAATAAGCCGGCATTCTGCCGACTCAATCGCGGATATTGCGAGGAGCGCCAGCGACGCGGCAATCCGCCGATTACATCTGCCTCCCGAGCCGGGAGATTCGCTTCACTCGCAATTTCCACAACTGTGCGAGGCTATGCGAAGTATCACCTCGGAATGCGGCGAAAAGGGCTCGTAGATCGTGAAATAGGGAAGAACACCTATGATGGATAACAAGATCATCTCGCCACGCCATCTCGGCCCTGCGAACGGGACTGCAACACCTTACCTCTTCGTGCTGCCCGCCCTCGTCTATCTGTTCTTCTTCTGGGGCTATCCGGCCGGGTATGCGTTCTACTTGAGCCTTACAGACACTTCTTTCGGGCCCGGTGCCAGCCACTACGTGGGCCTGCAGAACTACAGGCACCTGCTCCAGGACTCGCTCTTCTGGACTTCCGTCAAGAACAGCAGTGTCCTCTTCGTCGCTTCGGTCCTCCTGGAGGTGTCCCTCGGCCTTGCCGTGGCCCTCTACCTGTCCGATACGGGAAGGCGTCTCAGAGGGGTGTTGATCGTCACCCTGTTGCTGCCGTGGCTCTTCTCGGAGATCGTGACCGCCATGACCTGGAGATCGATCTTCCACGAGCCCTTCGGCCTCTTGAACGGACTACTGAGACAGGCAGGCCTGTCGCAGATCCCCTGGTTGAGCCACCCGAAGACCGCCATGGCCGCCCTGGTCATTGCCTCCCTGTGGCAGGGTGTGGGGATCTCCGCGATGGTCATCCTGGCCGCGCTGCAGAGCATTCCCACCCGGCTCATGGATCTTGCCTCCATCGACGGCGCCGTTGGCTGGCGGGGGCTCCTGCACGTAGTGCTGCCCCAGTTGAAAGGGGTACTCCTCCTGGATTGCATGCTGGTGGGTATCAAATCGCTCGGCTCCTTCACGTTGATCTTCGC
>Ga0180437_10006895_pt1 | contig 14992 bp, 12 predicted proteins | sample SS_ome_4_FD_132410 | JGI IMG/M metagenome (GOLD analysis project Ga0180437, IMG submission 132410) | Hypersaline lake sediment archaeal communities from the Salton Sea, California, USA - SS_3_D_1 metaG | ecosystem: Environmental > Aquatic > Non-marine Saline and Alkaline > Hypersaline >...
CGAAACGGTAGCGACGGTCGGGCAAATATGCGGGCATTGTTTTACGCATCCCTGGCCGTCGTCCCCTGGGTCGTGGTGACGCTGCTTCTTCGCTGGCTGATCAACGTAGAAGAGTGGCCGGTGGGGCTGGTGGGCACGCTTTCGCGCGTGGTGACGCTGCCGCTTTTGGGCGCCTGGATTCTCGGCACGGGCATGGGCTGGCGGCGGCTGCGGCCGCGCGGCAGGCTCGGCTGGCTCCTGTTGATGGGCACGATTTCCATCGTCATCAACCTGGCGTGGTTCGCGGCCGTCGGATGGACCACCGCCACGAACATGGCCGTGCTGATCCGCTTCGACGTGCTCTTCGTGGTGTTGATCGGGGCGTGCCTGGGGCTGGAGCGGATCGGGCCGGCGCAGATCGTGCTCGTGCCGGTGATGCTCTTCGGACTGGCCCTGTTGACCGAGATCCAGCGATTCGATTTCGGCTCTCATGCCGTCGGCGACCTGATGACGATCGTCACCGCGCTGGGCCTGGCGGCCAACGCCTTCATCATCCGGCACATCATGCAGGTGATGGACGAGGCGTCCGTGGCGCTGTACAACCATGCGATCAGCATGTTAGGATTCGTGGCACTCGCCCTGGCGGCGGGTGATTTCGCCCGGGTGGACGAGGTACTCGGCACGCCTGCGGCGTGGCTTCCGATCGCCGCGCTGGGCGTGCTGGTGGCCGTGTCGCTGCCCTTGTACTACGTGGCGCTGGGGCGGATGGACGTCTGGAAGCTGCGGCTGTTCATGCTTTCCGGGCCGGTGCTCTGCGGCGTGGTCGAGTGGCCGCTCTGGGGCGGGTGGTTTTCCGCGATGCAGTGGCTCGGCGCGGCGGTGATCGTGGCCGGGCTGGCGGTGTTGATCCGGATCGAATCCCGGGGCAGGCCGCAACCGCCGACGGCCGAATCGTACGAGGAGGAATCATCCGCCCCGGCAACGGTCTCTGCCCTTCAACCGCAACCGTGCAGAAAGGACCCCAACGCATGAACGCCCACAACGGAACCGCTGCCAACCGCTGGTACGAAGGGATCACGCGCTACCAATGGCTCGTGCTGTTGATCGCCTCGCTGGGTTGGGTTTTCGACATTTTCGAAGGCCAGATTTTCGTGGGGAGCATGAAGGAGGCGATGCCTTCGTTGTTGCCGAAAGAGACTCTGGAGGGAACCGTCGACTTCTACAACAACATCGCCCTGGGGGCATTCCTGATCGGTGGGGCTTTGGGCGGCATCGTCTTCGGGATGGTCAGCGACAAGATCGGCCGTACCACGACGATGATCCTGACCATCCTCGTGTACTCGCTGTTCACGTGTGTCACCGCGCTGGCGCAAACGTGGTGGCAGATGGCCATCCTGCGATTCCTGGTCGCAATGGGTACCGGGGGCGAATGGGCCGTGGCTAGCGCAATGGTTGCCGAAGTCTTTCCCCGGCGCGCCAGGGCATGGTCGCTGGGGATCTTTCACGCCTCCAGCGTCCTCGGCACGTGGCTCGCCGTGCTGGCCGGGGCATTCGTGGTGGGCAACCCCAACTTCGGCTGGCGATGGGGGTTCGTGCTGGGCGCACTCCCGGCTCTGCTGACGGTCTGGATCCGCTGGCGGCTGCGGGAGCCGGAGCAATGGGTCCAGGCGCGCGAATTGGCCAAAACCGATGCGACCAAGCGGACCGGCCGGCTCCTCGACCTGTTCACCGGGGACCTCCTGGGAAAAACGCTGGTGGGTTTAACGCTGGCGACGGTGGGGCTGGCCACGTTTTGGGGCGTGCACATTTACGGTCGCGAGCTACTCCGCAAGGCCGTGGAAAAGCCCTTTCTCGCGGACGCAGAGCCGACCATCGGTCGCACCGCGCAGGCGATCCAAACCGTGGTCGACAACCTGCTGGCCGAAACACAGGGCCCCGTCCAGAAAGAGAATCTCCTGGAAGGCCTCGAGCAGGCGACGCCGGCGGCCCGCCAGGCGGCGGATTGCGCGATCCAAGCATATCCCGGCTCGATCAACCGCGACCAGCTTCGCAAGCTCCCCGAGGACGCGCGCAAGACAATGGCCAAGACCACTCTGGCCTCCCTTTCCGATGCCAACAAGCAATCGATCAAGTACTGGGAAATGATCGGCATGTTTCTGGTGACGACCGGCGGTGGCATCGGCCTGGTGTCCTTCGGGCCTCTTTGCGAACGCATCGGCCGACGCGGGGCGTTCCTGCTCTTTCACGTCGGCGGGCTCGTCAGCGCCCTCGTCCTCTTTCAAGGCTTCGCAGACGCCTCCGCTCATGTCCTATGCGTGCTCCTGCCCGTCTTCGGCTTTCTGACGCTGGGCATGCACGCCGGCTACGCCATCTATTTTCCGGAGCTCTTTCCCACCCGCCTTCGTGGCACGGGAGGAGGAGTTTGCTTCAACGGCGGACGCATCCTGGCCGCCTCCATCCTGCTGATCCGCGGCTGGATGCGGAACGATCAGTATCTAGGCCTGTCGCTTGAGACGACGGCCTCGATTCTCAGCCTGCTGTTTCTCATCGGTGTGGTGGTGCTCATCTTCGCTCCGGAGACCAAAGGCAGGGAGCTGCCGACGTGACCCGCTTGCGAAGGCACAATACCAGCGGCACGCCGCGCTGCTTTTTCTGCTTGCTTTCAACATGGCGGAGAAGAAATGAGTCAGAGTGATCTTTCTTTCGGCCTGGTCGGACACGGGCTTTGGGGGGCGCACCACGCCAGGGCGATCGCCGCCACACCAGGGGCGCGGCTGGCGGCCGTCGCCGAGCGCTCGGAAGAAGGCCGCGCCGCCGCCCGCCAGGCCTACCCCGAGGTTCCCGTCTTCGACGACTACCGCCGGCTTTTGGACTGCGGGGAAGTCGACGTGGTCGACGTCGTCGTGCCCAGCCATCTGCACTTCGAGGTCGCCAAGGCCGCCCTGGAAGCCGGCAAGCACGTGCTGGTGGAGAAGCCGATGACGCTCACCGTCCAGCACTGCGACGAGCTGCTGGCCCTGGCCGACGCGGAGGGCAAGGTGCTGGCCGTCGATCACGAGATGCGGCTTTCGAGCCTTTGGGGTCGGGTGAAGCAGCTCATCGACGACGGCGTCGCCGGCACCCCCCAGTACGTTCTCCTGGAGCTCTCGCGGTTTCCCTACCGGCTCGGCTCCGAAGGGTGGCGGTTCGACATCCACAGGGTCGGCAACTGGATCCTCGAAGAGCCGATCCACTTCTTCGACCTCGCCCGCTGGTACTTCCAAGACGTGGGCGACCCGGTGAAGGTCTACGCCAGGGCGAATTCCCGGCAGCCCGGCCACCCCGAACTGCAAGACAACTTCTCCACCGTCATGGACTTCTCCGGGGGCGGCTTCGCGGTGATCTCGCAAACGCTGGCGGCGTTCGAGCACCACGTCACCTGCAAGGTGGCCGGCACGGAGGGAGCCATCTGGGCGAATTGGAGCGCGCCCGACGCCCGGCACCCCGAGCCGGTCTTTGGGCTCCGCTACGCCTCCGGCGACCCGGACAAGGTGATCGAGGTCCCGTACGCGAGCGTGACCGGCGAGGTGGTCGAGCTGCGGCAGCAGATCGAGTCGCTGGTTCGCTGCGTCCGCGACGGCGCGCCGGCGGTGGCCACGGGGCTGGACGGCAAGTGGGCCGTCGTGATGTGCCTGGCCGCCCAAAGCTCCGTCGACCAGGGCCGCCCGGTCGAAATCAGCGGGCTTTCTTGAAGGCAGCATGATAGAGGGGTGTGGTCTGCACAGATCGAGGGGGAAAGGCGGGGCTTTCGCTGCCTTCGTTTCCATCTGCCTCTCTGCCCAGCCCCACCGCTCTTTCCTTGCCGGTGAGCTATGCTTTTCTTCAGAGACTCCCCCTGGGATCAACGAGCGCGCACGTCAAATAGCTATGGATTCGCTGGCTTATATCGCACCTTGGGTGCTCGGAAGCGTTTGCATCGGGGTCGTGGCCGGATTCTACCTCGGCCGCAGCATTTCTCCTCGCAAGATGAGTGAAGACCTCGTCGAGCGGGAGCGGCGGGCGACGCTCAACGTGCTGGTCGAGATCCTCGCTTCCGCCGAGCATATGACCAGCCAGGTCCAGTGCCACAACACGGAGATCGAGGCGACGGCCGTCCACGTCGGCAACCTCCCCACGAGCGGCGAGATGGAAACCGTCAAGCAGGCCCTGCTGGAACACATGGAGACGCTCATGGTCTCCAACCAGCGGCTGCAAAAGGACCTCACCTACAGCCGCTACCAGATGGAAGAGCAGGCGGAGCAGATCGACGACGCCCGCCGCGAAGCCCGCACTGACGGGCTGACCACCGTGGCCAACCGCAAGGCGCTGGACGAGAAGCTGCACCTGCTGATGGCCGACTGGGAGCGGCAGCGGCAGCCGCTGGTGCTCATCCTGATCGACCTGGACTATTTCAAGCGGATCAACGACGCCCACGGCCACCAGGCCGGCGACCGCGTGCTGGCCAAGGTGGGAAGCTGGCTCAGGCAGTGGGTCCGCGAAGGAGATTTCGTCGGCCGCTACGGCGGCGACGAGTTCGCCGTGCTCTTGCCCCAGACCGAGTTGAACGCCGGCGCGGAGCTGGCCGAGACGATCCGCCAGCGGACCGCCGACCGCGCCAGCCGCGTGGCCCTGCGGGGCGAACAAGTCTCGATCTCCTTCAGCATCGGCGTGGCCGCCGTGCGGCCCGACGACACGATCGAGACGTTGCTGGAGCGGGCCGACGCGGCCCTCTACAAGTCGAAGCGGCTGGGTCGCAACCAGGTCCAGGCCGAAGAGCCGATCGAGTGCGACGAGCCGGTCGGCGCCCAAACTATGTAGCCGCCCCGTCTTGCGGCGATCTTGCCGCAGGAAGCGCCGCACCCCGGGGGTTTCTCCGCAGGGCGGTCCTCTGCTAAGATTGGTGCGTGATCGCTCTGCCCCGGCAGGACTTCGTGCCGCCGTATCCCTTCCGTGCCTCTGGGGGGACCTCTTCATGACCGAGAAAAGACCGGCACACTCGGCATCCCGAGTCCGAATCGCCTGCCACCCTCTTGCCGCTCTGGCGGTTGCGACGGCGCTGGCGGCCGCCCTTGCCGCGCCCGCGGCGGCGGCCGAGCCGAAACGGAATCCGCTGGCGCCAACCGACACGTCGAGCCCGCGGGCGACGTTCGAGGGGTTCATCGCATCGTGCAACGAGGTGTACGCGATCATTCGGGCGGAGAGGTCAGTTCGGCGGAAAAACCCGCGAGTCGAGATCCTAATCAAGCAGATTCTCGACTGTCTGGATCTGAGTGAGCAGCCGGAGTACGCCCGGCGGCAAGTCGGCGGCGAGGCGGCGGTTTGCCTCAAGGAGGTGCTGGACCGGGTGGAGCTGCCGCCCTATTCGGCGATCCCCGACGCCGAGGCGGTGGAGGCGGCCGGCGGATTCGAGCAACTGCAGAGGTGGCGGCTTCCCGGCACGCGGATCACGATCACGGCACCAAAGGAAGGGCCGCGGCGAGGTGAATACCTCTTCTCACCCGAAGTGATCGCAAACGCCCCTGACTACTTCGATGCGGCAAAGGACATGCCTTATCGGAGCGAAGGGCCGGAGGTCACCGAGGGGTTCTACGAGTGGTACCTCTCCGAGCCCATCCTGCCGGCGGTGGCCGCCCTGGTGCACGAGCTGCCCGACTGGTGCCGCACCCGTGCCGGCGGACTGGCCGTGTGGCAGTGGGTCGGACTGTCGCTGGCGGTGGCGATTTGCTTGCTGGCGATGTACTTGATCTATCGTTTCGGGCGCCGCCGCGGCCGCCTGATGCGAGAGAGAGGGGCGTTTCGTTACAGCCTGACTCTCGTCTTTCCCGCCCTGGCAATGCTCGTCCCCGTGGCATTCAAGTGGTTTGTCTCCTATGGCTTGACGCTCCGAGGCATGCCCTTGTACGCCGCCATCTTCGCCGCCAACGTCGTCTTTCTTTTAACCGCGATGGTGGTGATCGTCGGTGCCGGCCTTCGCGTGGCGGAGCTCATCATCGCCTCGCCGCGGATTCAACCGGAAGGCCTCGATGCCCAGTTGATCCGCATCGTCTCGAAGCTGCTCAGCCTGACCGCGGCGATCTTCGTGTTCCTCGAGGGCGGCCGGTATCTCGGCTTTCCGCTCACCACGCTCCTGGCCAGCGCCGGCGTGGGCGGGCTGGCCATCGCCCTGGCGGCCCAGGACACGCTCAAAAGCATCTTCGGGAGCATAATGATCCTGCTGGACAAGCCGTACCGGGCGGGTGAGCGGGTGATCGTCGGCGACTACGACGGCATCGTCGAGGAAATCGGCCTGCGGTCCACGAAGATCCGTCTGCTCACCGGCCACGTCGCCTGCATCCCCAACGAGGAAATGGCCCGCAGCCGCATCGAAAACGTCGGCCGCCGCCCGCACATCCGCCGCATCACCGACCTCCGCGTTCCGCTCGACACGCCGCGGGAGAAGGTCGAGAAGGCCGTCGAGACGGTCCGCCAGGCACTGGCCGACCACGAGGGGATGGATCCCGATTTCCCGCCCCGGGTGTACTTCAACGACTTCAACCCGGATTCCTTCAACATCCGCATCATCTACTGGTACCACCCGCCCAACTACTGGGACTTCCTGGCACAAAGCGAGAAGCTCAACCTGGAGATTTTCCGCGCGTTCGACGAGCACGAGATCCAGTTCTCCCTGCCCACGAGGGTCACCTACACGACGATCGAGAGCAAGCCGGGGGCCTTGGAGCTGAAGACAAGCGGCTCGGCAGACTGAGCCGGCCGGGGCTCAACCGAAGCGCCCGGTGTCCGCCACTGCCGGCTTGTGCCACGGCCGGCTTGTGCCACGGCCGGCTCGCCCAGCAGTGCCCGAGACACCGTCGAACAAGCCAACCGTGGCACCCGTCAACTTCGAAGGAACATGCCGTGAATCCAAACGAAGCGGAACCGTCGGCCCGCCTGTCGCGGCGGGCGTTTCATCGCCGCGCGGCAGTGGCCGCCGGCGCCGCCGCAGCCGCCGGAATGACAGGGCTTGGCCGCAAGCAAGCACCGGCCGCCGACTCGAGCCGGCCCGGCGACAAATACGTCGACGTCCACGTCCACCTCGGCCAGCCCTGGGCCAGTCGCGAGCCGCTTTCGGCCGACATGCTCTTGCGCTGGATGGACGAGCACGAGATCATGCAGGCAGTCGTGCTGCCCTTGATCTCGCCGGAAGCGTGGTACTACCCGATCAGCACCGACTTCGTGCTCCGTGAGACCAAACCCCATCGAGGCCGCTTGATCCCCTTCTGCGACGTCGACCCGCGGACCGAGTACCTCGGCAAATTCAGCGACGTGCTCGATACACTCAAGCGCTACGTGGACGCCGGCGCCCGAGGGCTGGGCGAGCACAAGTGCGGCGGCCCCATCGACAGCCCCGGCAACCTCGAAATCTTCCGCGCCGCCGCAGAGCTCCGAATGCCCGTGCTCTTCCACATGGACGCAATCCGCAACACCGACCGCCCCGGGCTGCCGGGACTGGAAAGGGTGCTCCAGGAGGCGCCGGGGGCCGATTTCATCGGCCACGCCCCGGGCTGGTGGGCCTCGATCTCCGGTGACGTCGCCGCGCCCGAGGATCTCGGCGGCTATCCCAAGACGCCCGTCACCCCGGGCGGCGCCATCGACCGGCTGATGGACAAGTATCCCAACATTTACGGCGAGTTCTCCGCCGGCAGCGGTGCCAACGCCATCCGCCGCGACCTGGAGTTCGGCCGCGATTTTCTCCTTCGCCGCGCCGATCGGCTCTTGTTCGGCACCGACTACCTCTCGCCCGGCCAAAATGTCCCCCAGTTCGAGCTCTTCGACGAGCTCGACCTTCCCCAAGACGTCCGGGCGAAGCTTTATCGCGACAACGCGAGGCGGCTCTTGGGGCTGGCATGATTGCGCCACACCGCCTTGCAACGACGCCCTGAAGCGCAAGCTGGCAGCCGCTCGGGATGTGCGGCATAATGGGCACCGGCGGCGGCCGCCAGTTGTGGCCGCGCCGATCGCAGACGGAAACTGCCATGGATCAACACGAGCTGGACGTCTGGCACATGCGGCGGGCGCTGGAGCTGGCCTTGCAGGGGCAGGGCCACGTCGAGCCGAACCCCATGGTCGGTTGCGTGATCGTCGAGGGAGCGGAGATCATCGGCGAGGGATGGCACCGGTGGTTCGGCTCTCCGCATGCCGAGATCGAAGCCCTGGCCATCGCCGGGCGTCGCGCCCGCGGGGCCACCATGCTCGTCACGCTCGAACCGTGCTGCCACTGGGGAAAGACGGGGCCGTGCACCGAGGCGGTGATCGCCGCCGGCGTCCGCCGCGTGGTCGTTGCCCAGCGGGATCCGTTCGCCCAGGTTGACGGCAGCGGCCTGTCCGCACTGGAGGCGGCCGGGATCGAGGTCGAAGTCGGCCTGCTGGCGTCCGACGCCCGGCAGCTGAACGCCCCCTACTTGAAACTTCTGGCCACGGGCCGGCCTTGGGTGATCGCCAAGTGGGCGATGACGCTCGACGGCAAGCTGGCCACCCGATCCGGCTCCAGCCGCTGGATCTCCGGCGACCAGGCGCGGCGGATCGCGCACGAGCTTCGCGGCCGGGTGGACGCGATCCTCGTCGGCGCCGAGACCGCCCGCCGCGACGACCCGCTGCTGACGGCCCGACCGGACGTCGGCGCCGAGACCGCCCGCCGCGACGACCCGCTGCTGACGGCCCGACCGGAAAAGGGGTCGGGAGTCTTTTTCCGGAACGGCCCGGAGGGTGCTCCGCAGAAAAGACTCCCGACCCCTTTTCCTCGTACGGCGACGCGGGTCGTGCTCGACAGCCGTGCTTCGCTCGGGTCGGAGAGCCGGCTTGTCCACACCGCCGGCGACGTGCCGGTTCTTGTCGCGGCGGGCACCGAGGCCGCGCCGTCGGACTGCCAGCGGCTCGAGTCGGCCGGCTGCGAGGTCCTCGTTTGCCGAGGAGGAACACACCGGAAGCGGCTGGAGGAGCTGCTCGATGAGCTGGGCCGGCGGCGGATGACCAACATCTTGGTCGAAGGCGGCAGCCGCCTCTTGGGCAGTCTTCTGGACGCCGGGCAGATCGACGAAGTCCACGTCTTCATCGCCCCAAAGCTCGTCGGCGGCCGGTCGGCGCCGGCCGCCATCGCCGGGCAGGGGATCGAAGAGATGGCCGACGCGCTGGCGATCGATTCCCCGCAGTGGAAGCAGCTCGGCCCGGACCTCTACTTCTCCGGCCGTGTCCGCCGCGGAATTTGATCGAGTTCGTTGAGACATTCGACCAACGCGTCGATCATCTCCGGCGTGTGGCCGCAGCTCAAACTGATCCGCAGGCCGGCCTCGCCTTCTGCCACGGTGGGCGGACGAACCGCCGGCACGAACAGCCCTCGCTCCCGCAGGGCCGCGGCGGCCGCCACTGCCAGCTCCGCCCGCCCCAACACGACCGGAATGATCTGGCTCTCGGAGCGGCCGATGTTCCAGCCCCGCCCGACCAGCTCGGCACGAAGCTTCTCGGCGCGGGCGAGCAAGGTCTGCCGCCGCTGGGGCTCGCCCCGGACGATTTCCAATGCGGCCGAGGCGGCGGCCGCGGCGGCCGGCGGCCCGGCAGTGGAAAAGACGTACGGCCTGGCGCGGTTGACGAGCCAGTCGACGAGCGACTGCCGCCCGGCCACGAACCCGCCCACGGACCCCAGTGCCTTGCTGAGCGTGCCGATTCGCACCTGCACCCGATCCGGCACGCCCAGGTGCTCGGCCGTGCCGCGTCCCTGTGAGCCGAACACGCCCGTGGCATGGGCTTCGTCGACCAGGAGCATGGCCCCGTGGCGCTCGGCGACGTCGGCCAGCTCGCCAAGCGGCGCCAGGTCGCCGTCCATGCTGAAGAGCCCGTCGGTGACGATCAGGCGGCGGCGATCCCTGCCGGCGCGGGCCAGCAAGTGGTCGAGCCGCTGAGAGTCGCCGTGCGGATACGCCCGAACGTCCGCACGCGAGAGCCGGCAGCCGTCCAACAGGCTGGCGTGGTTCTTGCGATCGGTGAAGACGGCGTCGCCGGGACCGACCAGGGCGGCGATCGTGCCGGCATTGGCGGCGAACCCGGAGGCGAAAACTAGGGCGTCTTCGGTGCCTTCGAAGCGGGCCAGGGCTTCCTCTAGTCGGGCGTGGGCCCGGCTCCGGCCGCAGACGAGCGGGCTTGCCCCGCTGCCCCAACTCTCTTCCGCCGCCGCCTCGGCCGCCGCTTCGGCCAGCCGTGGGTCGGCGGCCAGATCGAGGTAGTCGTTCGACCCGAAGTTGACCAGCTCCCGGCCGTCGATCACGATCCGGACGCCCTGCCGGCCGTGGCGGGTTGCCAGGCGGCGGCGAAGCCCCCGGTCGGCCAGGGCCGCCAGCTCGTGGTCGATCCAGGCGAGGGGGTCCTGCGTAGAGTTATCCATGGGCGCTTCTCAAGTCGCATGATGCGTCAGGAGGAGGTAGGTCGGCCGCGCTAGTGGCGGATTCTACGGCAGCGCCCCCGCGAGGGTCAATCACGGGCGACATCACAACACCTGATTACCGAACAACTTAGCGAATTCTGAAGTCTCCCCGCCCCGGGAGGTGGCCGGTGCGAGGGGGTGTTCTGAACCGGATGCCCCCCGTGGCCGGCCTTTGCCCGGCTTGTTTTTCTGCAACATCCGGCGTCCGGCGGAAACATTCTCTGCGGTCATGACACAACCCAACCGCTCCGGCCGACCGGAAGGTCCGACCGAAACGCCGACGATCGACTGGCAGGCTGTGCTGGCCGAGCACGCCCGCTGGCTCCGCACCGTCGTGCTTGCCCGGGTCGGGGAGTCGGGGGCGGTCGACGAAGTGATGCAGGAGGTCTGTCTGGCCGCCGTGCGGCAGCAGTCGCCCCTGGTCGATCGCTCGAAGGTTGCGCCGTGGCTTTATCGGTTGGCGGTTATCCAGTCGCTGCTGTACCGTCGCAAGCAGGGCCGGCGACGGAAGCTGACCGAGAATTACGCCCGAAGGACACGGCCGACCGAGGCCGACGGCCGAGCGCCGGACCCGCTCGGCTGGTTGTTGGCCGAAGAGCGGCGGGAGATGGTCCGCACGGCGCTGGCACGGCTGTCGCGGCGCGACGCAGAGATCCTTTTGCTGAAGTACACCGAGGACTGGAGCTACCTCGACCTGGCCGACCACCTGGGCGTCACGCCCTCTGCCGTCCAGGCGAGGCTCCATCGGGCAAGGAGGCGGATGCGGGAAGAGTTGCACGCCCTGGAGGCGATCGAGGCGCGGGTATGAATCCGAACGAAAGCGATTGGCCGACGGCCGACGATGCGTTACTCGACATGTTGGTCGACGGCGAGTTGAGCGAGCCCCAAAGGCGCGAGCTGCTCGGCCGCCTGGAGGAAACGCCGGACGGATGGCGCCGCTGTGCGCTGGCTTTTCTCGAGTCGCAGTCGTGGCGTCAAGGCCTGGGCGAGCTTCGCCGCGGGAGCGAGTCGAAGCCGCGGCTCGCCGCGGGAGTCGCCGGGGCCGCTTTCAGGGCGAAATTCGGCTCGCTGGCGCTGGTGGCAGCCAGTTTCGTGGCGGCGCTCGTGCTGGGCATGCTCTTGCGGGGGTCTCTGGATCCCGGCGCCCGGCCCACGCCGGACCCGGGGCAAATCGCAGAAAGCGAAACAGCCGCCCCGGCGGCTCAGCAGCCGGCAGCGCCCCTTGCGATCGAGGCGGAAAACGTTCCCATGGCCGCGCCTGCGGAAGAGCCCTGGCAGGAGGACCCCTCGCGGTACGTGTCGCTTCCCGTCAGCGGTCCGGACGGCCGGTCGGAGTCGATCCGCTTGCCGGTGGTCTTCCGCGAGGGTCTGGATGAAAGCTGGCTTGAGAGCCTGCCGTCGGCCGTCCCGCCGGAGGTCGTCGAGGCGTTTCGCTCGGCAGGCCACGACGTGCGTCAGCAGCGGCAACTGCTGCCGCTCTGGATGCGCGACGGCAGGCGGCTGGTGCTGCCGTACGACCAGGTCGAAATCCACTACGTCGGCGGCCCGGCCTATCAATGATTCGGTGCGACACATTGGAGGCTCATGCCCACGACAAGCGTGGGCATGGCACCGCCTCTCTGCAACGGAAACTGATTCGAGAAAACGCAGGTTGACAAATCGTTCTTCAGGCAATTGGAGGAGGTCGTGATGAGGAAGATCCATTGGTTCAATTTGGGCGGCGTGGCGGTTGCCGTGGCCGTGCTCGTGACCGCGGCGGCCGCGGCCGACAATCCGGCCCCGGCCGCCCGCCTCGGCCCGGCGGCCGTCGAGCTGAAAGCCGAGGCCCTCAGGCCGAGCGAGTATTGGATCGGGCTGGCCTGCCTGCCGGCCGACGATCCGCTGCGGGCGCAGCTTGGAATCGACGACGGCCGGGGGCTGCTTGTCCAGAACGTCCTGCCTGACGGCCCGGCTGAAAAGGCCGGCATCCAGGTGTACGACGTGCTGGTGTCCGCCGGCGGCAAGCCGCTGGGCAATCTCCAGGACCTGATCGACGCCGTCGACAAGGCGAAAGAGGGAAAGCTCTCCCTGGAGCTCTATCGCGGCGGCAAGTTGAAGAAGGTCGACGTGACCCCTGTCAAGCGGCCGGATGAAATGGCCCTGCCGCAACCGCCGCCCAAGGGGCAGCCGCGGTGGGACGATTTCCGCAGTTATTTTGAGCAGTTCCGGCCGGGCGAAGGCGGCCGGCCGCCGATGCGGTTTCGCTACTTCCACCCCGGCGCGGTGCTCCCGCCAGGCAGCCGACCGCTGGCTGCGCCCCTGCCCGGCGGCATGGCGGTGACGATCGCGAAGCAGGGTGATGAGCCGGCCAAAATCACCGTCAAGAAAGGCGACCAGAAGTGGGAAGTGACCGAGGAGACGCTCGGTGAGCTGCCCGAGGAGGTCCGCAAGCCCGTCGAGCGGATGCTCGGCCGGGTGGCGCCGCCTGCGGCGGGCGAAGCGGAGCCGCCCACACTCGATTTCGACTTCGATTTCTTCCCCGGCTGGATCTGGCGCGGCGCGCCGCCTGAGGGTGAGGCTCCGCCCCGGCTGCAGCCTGAGGGCAACTTCCAGAAGCAGTTCGACCAGATTCGCGAAAAGATCGAACAGATGCTCCAACAGCAGGAAGACGTCCGCAAACAGCGCGAAGACCAATTCCGCCAGCAGCTCGACGAGTTGCGCAAACGGCTCGAAGAGTTCCGCCAAAGCCGTCCCCGGCTGAAAGACTCAGACAAGGAGGAGAAGAAACAGCAGGAAGCGTAACCACAGGACGTCACCCGTCGTGCGTCGAGCGAGACCCGTGTGCCATGGTGGCCGCGGGTTTTGCTCTTCTTTGCGGCCGTGTTTTCTGGCGGGCCCTCACGGCAGCCGGAAAAGCACCGGGACGATCCCCTGTGCCTGAGCCCATTGGAGCAATTGTGTCAGGGGATAAACGAGCCCGATCAGCGCTGCGTCGCCGACGGCCCGCGAAAAGACGCGGGGCCGAAAGGCGAGCTCTTCCGGAACGGTGTAGAGTTTCGGCTTTGGGAGGAAGCGCGGGACGGCACGGAAATACTCGTCGTACTGCTGGCGGTAGGCGGCCCGCAGCTTGGCCTCCTCGAGGTGGATCGTCCGCCAGTGGGTGAGGAAGAAGACGCCGCCGAAGGCCGCCGCGAGCGAGATCGACCCCAGGGCCAAGCCGGCCCCAAAAAACCCGGCGAAGCTGAAGAGGTAAAGCGGGTTGCGGACGACCGAGTAGGGGCCGGCGGTGACGAGCCCCTCCTTCTTCATTCCCGCCACGAAAGCCGAGGCCCAGATCCGCCCCACCAGCGCGATCACCAGCAAACAGTAGCCGCCGAGCCGAACCAGCAAGCCCGCCAGCGCGTCGCCCCGATACACCGGCTCAGACACGACCGTCAAAGCAGCAAGCGGAATGACCAGACTCTTGGCAGCCGCCAGGCGGATCTTCATGGACCGGTGGTGAGGGTGTTGCTGATCCCCGGCGGTAGATCACTCGGTATGCCGACCTGCTATCCCCGCAGCCCGTTGTGTGCCACTGCTGGCTTGCCCAGCAGTGCCCGAAGCACGGTTGGACAAGCCAACCGTGGCACACGTCAACATCAGCATGGCGTACCGCCGGCACGCCCGGAGTCTAGCGGTCCCCCCGCGGGTGGTCAAGAAAAGCGGCCCCGCCGCCTGCCCCCCTTTGCCTTAGAAGCCCTGACAACAGCGTTCGGCGAGGGTCTTCCCTGCCAGCCTGCTGGGGCGGTATTCTGGCGAGGGCCACGCCGCCGCTGGCCGGGAGGAGCGAAATGTTGCCGAATCGGCAGGTTGAATTGCGGCGCAACGTGAAGAGTGGAGTCGAAGAGGATGAACCACACGGATCAAGATTCCACGTCAGACGGGAGCCGGAGAATCCTGGTTGTGCTTCTGCGGGCTTCCGGAGTGCTTCTCATGACGGCCGTCGTGCCCGCCGTGATGCCGTTCGCCTGGATGGAGGAGATTCACCGCCTGCTCGGCATGGGCAAGCTTCCCGCGGGGCCGATTGTGGGCTACCTCACGCGCTCGCTGTCGGCAATGTACGCGCTGCACGGGGTGCTGGTGTTCTTCGTTTCGCTCGACGTTGGCCGCTACCTGCCGGTAGTGAAGTGCCTCGCCGCGCTGGGGATCATGATGGGAATAGGGATGCTCGTCCTGGATATCGCCGTCGGAATGCCGTGGTTCTGGACCGTGTGCGAAGGTCCCTCCGTCGTCGTCCTGGGCGTTGTCTTGTTGTGGCTGGCGGGCCGAGTCCGGAAGACCGAGAATCGTTACGGCACGTGAGGACATGCGACGGCCCGGGACTGCCTGGGCCACCCGATACGGGCCGTCCGGGCGGCGGAAATCGGAGGTCATACGGGAATTTCCGGGGGTTTTCCCAGAAGCCGCCGGCTACGAGACCTCTTGCTCCTCGTCCCTCGCCGCCGGCCCCTTCTGCAACTTGCCGTCGATCTCATCGGTCGCATCGCTGCTCTCGCGTTTGCGCAGGTAGAGCTTGATCGGCACTTC
>Ga0180437_10006896_pt1 | contig 14987 bp, 8 predicted proteins | sample SS_ome_4_FD_132410 | JGI IMG/M metagenome (GOLD analysis project Ga0180437, IMG submission 132410) | Hypersaline lake sediment archaeal communities from the Salton Sea, California, USA - SS_3_D_1 metaG | ecosystem: Environmental > Aquatic > Non-marine Saline and Alkaline > Hypersaline > Sediment...
CGATAAGGCAAACCGATATTATGGTCTGGACGATCTGTAAGTAGCTGGCCACGTCAACACCTCCAAACTCCAACCATTATAGCATCCGGACGTCTCGTTTGTCAAGCACGCGGGCGCCGCCGCTCCGGTCTACTAGGATGGCAGGCTCGCCTCGGCGCCGGGAAGGAAGACGCAGGCAGGCTGCCCCAGTCCGTAAGGTAAGACAAAGGCGAGTCTCCCCTACTATCACCGGCAGATGCGCGGCTTGTCCGCTAGCGGACGTGGGCAAAGGGTGGGTTCCAGGCAGGCGGGGCGCCCATCCCCGCAGCTACGCCGCTGCGCCGGGGTTCAAGACTCTTACATTACATCAACCGGACGTTTGTGTTTACTTCGGACTTGGGTATAATGACATACAATGGAATGGCAGGCATCGCGGATGGCCACAGCGCCATCCGTCTTTGAGTATGAATCAGGATAGGATCAGGAACTTCAGCATCATCGCGCATATCGACCACGGCAAGTCTACTCTAGCAGACAGGTTGCTGGAGTACACTGGTACCATCTCCCCCCGGGACATGGCGGACCAGGTTCTCGACCAGATGGATCTGGAGCGGGAGAAGGGTGTCACCATCAAGGCCTCCGCGGTCCGCATGCTCTATCGCGCCGATGACGGACGGGAGTACGAACTCAACCTCATCGACACGCCGGGGCATGTGGATTTCACCTACGAGGTCTCCCGCGCCCTCGCCGCGTGCGAGGGTGCCGTCCTCGTGGTTGATGCCTCTCAGGGTGTCGAAGCTCAGACCCTGGCCAACCTTTACCTGGCTCTGGAGCACGGACTGGCCATCGTCCCTGTCGCCAACAAGATCGACATGGCAAGCGCACACCCCGAAGACGTGGCGCATGAGATGGAGGATCTGCTGGGGATCCCAGCTGACGAGGTGCTACACGCATCAGCAAGGGAGGGGATCGGTACCAAGGAGATACTTGAGGCCATTGTCAGTGTCGTGCCCCCACCGAAGGGACAGCCAGAGGCGCCGCTCCGAGCCCTGATCTTCGACTCCCACTATGATCCGTACAAGGGAGTAATAGCGTACACGAGAGTGTTGGACGGAAGCCTGTCCAGGAAAGAACCGCTGAAGCTGATGTCGAATGGCCGGAACTTCGAGCCTCTGGAAATCGGCGTATTTACGCCTGGAATGACAGCCGTTAATGAACTGGGCACGGCGGAAGTAGGCTACGTGGCTACCGGCTTGAAGAATGTGCGAGACTGCTCGGTGGGCGATACCATCACCAGCGCAGTCAACTCCGCACAGGAACCACTCCCTGGATACCGGCCAATTAAGCCGATGGTCTTCGCCGGTCTCTACCCAGCGGATGCTGAAGACTACCACCTGCTGAGGGATGCTCTGGACAAACTGCATCTGAACGACGCCTCACTCACTTACGACCCGGAGGACTCGCAGGCGCTGGGCTTCGGCTTTCGTTGCGGGTTCCTGGGCCTCTTCCACATGGAGATCGTCCAGGAGCGACTCGAGAGAGAGTACGGGCTGAACCTGCTGGCTACGGCGCCCAGCGTGGAATACCAAGTGCTCAAGCGAGACGGCGAACTGGTCGAGGTCGATCGACCAGCTGACCTGCCGCCCGCATCGGACATAGAGGCCATCGATGAACCCTGGGTCAAGATCAGTATCATCAGCCCAGACGACTACATCGGCCCGATAATGGAATTGGTCACATCTCGACGCGGTGAGTACGAGGCCATGGAATACCTAGATCCCCATCGAGTACTGCTGACGTATCAGATGCCCCTGGGGGAGATGATAGTTGAGTTCTATGACCAACTGAAGTCCCGGACGAGAGGATACGCTTCCCTCGACTACTCGCTTTCTGGCTACCGGTCGGGGAATCTAGTCAAGCTCGACGTCCTCGTGAACCATCAGCCCGTGGACGCCCTCTCTCTGATCTTGCACAGTGATCAGGCTTACGCCAAGGGTAGTGCGCTGGTGAAGAAACTCAAGGGAGTCATCCCCAGACAACTCGCCCCCGTGCCCATCCAGTCTGCTGTGGGTAGTCAGGTCATCGCCCGCGAGACTGTGAAAGCCCTGCGCAAGAACGTGCTATCCAAGTGCTATGGCGGCGACGTCACCCGCAAGCGAAAGCTCCTCGAAAGGCAGAAGGAAGGCAAGAAGAGAATGAAAAGGATAGGCCAGGTGAACATACCTCAAGAGGCGTTCATGGCTGTCCTGAACTTGTCCGAGGACTAGGAGAAGCACTCATTCGATGCCCGACGAAACCACACTGGTGACCATTCTGCACACTAATGATCTGCATGCGCGCATCGAGCAGATGCCCTTCATCAGCGCCATGGTCAAGACTATCCGTGAGGAGGTGACGAAGCGTGGGGGCTACGCACTCTTCTGGGATGCTGGCGATGCTGAGGATCGTGTACTTCTCGAAAGTGACGTAACCAAGGGTGCCGCGATTGCGGCTATCATGAACTCTATGGGCTACGACGCCGCAGCGCTAGGCGCGTCGGCCACCGTGACCTACGGCCCGAAGAACCTTGCTCACCTAGCCAAGGCCGCCTCCTTCCCTATCATGGCAGCCAATGTTGTCTGGTCTGAGACCGGAAAGCTGCTGGAGGGTGCGGTACCGTACCAACTGGTGGAGTTGGGAGGGGTCGAACTGGGTGTTGTGGGGCTCACCGCCCTATCCAACGCCTATCTCACTTTCGGCGCCCGCAGCTACGACCCTGGGCCCATCGTGGCTGAGTTGGTCAGCCATCTGCGGAGGCGTGGTGCAACCGTCATCGCCGTGTTGTCCCATCTCGGGCTGGAGGATGACAAGGCTCTTGCTCAGACAGTTGACGGCATCGATCTGATCGTCGGTGGGCACAGTCACGACACGCTCCAGGACCCTCCAGTGGTGAGCGGAACGCTCATCACCCAGGCTGGCTCCCACGGCGCCTATCTGGGACGGATCGACCTAGAGATCGACAACGACTCGGGTTTGATCTCATCCAGGGAGGCGCGTCTTCTGGCTGTGGAGAGTTCGGAGACTGATGCGCAAGTCATCGAAGCCATCGAGGAACAGGTCCAGGAGGTTCAAAAGCTGCTGGGCCGCTACGTAGGTCAGACCACCACCTTTCTCAATGTTGACTACTTCCAGGAGTGTGCCTTGGGCAACCTCCTGGCCGACGCGCTCAAGGAACGAATGGGCACCGAGATAGCCTTCGTGGCTAGCGGCATGCTCGACGAAGCGATACGTGAGGGCCCCGTCACCTTCGGCGACCTGTGCAGAGCCACGTCCTCTACAGCCAATCCTGGCCGCACGCAGATAAGCGGGCGCGACTTGCTGAGGACGCTCAACTACGGGCTGCGCCCAGCTGTGACCCAGGAGCGTCCCGGGCCGTTGCGCGGTAATCCACAGGGCATTCTTCAGGTCTCGGGACTCAGGATCGCCTACGACCCCTACGGCGACCCTGAGGAGCAAGTAGTCGAGGTCCTGGTGAACAACGAAGCATTGGATCTAGATCGCACATACAGCATCGCCGCAACCGACTGGGAACTGGGTGAACTGACAGAGTACACTCACCTCCATCAGCGCGACGTGCACTACGCTGTGCCAACGATTCTACGAGAAGTTATGGAGGAGCACCTGGGCGGACACTCTCCCATCCACAAGACTGTTGAGGGGAGACTGCAGCCTGTATGAAGCGAATAGCTTCACTAGGGGGACACGGCCCCACTTTCTACCTTGCGTTCTTGGCCTCCTTCCTGTTTTTCTCCAGCTACCACTTGCTGATCACGCCGCTGCCGCTATTCGTTGAGAGTATGGGCGGCAGCGCGACCGACGTGGGGCTGGCCGGCACCACCTTTGCCATAGCCGCTCTCGTCACCCGTCCCTACATGGGGCGTCTCGTTGACACCCGCGGTCGGAAGGCTGCCCTGCTGCTTGGCGCCGCCGTCTTCACACTGGGTCCCCTCGCCTATGTCTTGGTTGGCTCCCTGCTCACGTTTCAGGTGGCCCGGATGTTCCATGGCATCGGAATGAGCGCCTTCACCAGTGCGTACCTGACCCTCGTCGCCGACGTGACCCCACCCTCCCGGTGGGGCTCGGCCTTGGGCCTAGCGGGTGTCGCCCCCTCGCTGTCGATAATCCTGGCCACGCCACTGGGCACCGTCCTTCTTGACCATACGAGTTTCACGGTGGTCTTTCTGGTATCGGCCCTGTTGGCTCTAGCAGGCTTCTCGGTTGTGCTTCTGATCCGCGAGCCGAGAGGTGGGGACTCCGCGCTCTCTGGCGGAGAGCGTCCCGGGGTGCACCTGCTCGACGTGGCCAAGCTACGAGGCGTCATATCTCCTTCGCTGGCCATGGCCACCCTGGGCTTCAGTTTCGGCACAGTCGCCGCCTTCCTGCCCCTCTTTGCCCGGGATCGCGACTTGGGCAATGTGGGCTTGTTCTTCACCGCTCTGAGCCTTTGCATAGTAGTCTCCAAGTTCGGTATGGGCCGCCTGGCTGACAAAGTGGGACGTCTAACCATTGTCTTGCCCATGTTCGCGATCTTGGCCCTCAGCTTCTTCGGGCTTGAGCGGAGCTTCTCATTCAGCACACTCATCGTAGTGGCTGTCATCCAGGGGGTAGGACTGGGAGGCGCACGTGTTGGGCTGGAGACGATACTGGCGGATGCCGCCCCGGCCAGGGCAAGAGGAACGGCGTTCAGCCTTCTCTATCTCTGCTTCGATGTGGGCATCGCCCTCAGCGGGCTCATCATGGGTAAGGTGGCCGACCTGGCGGGGTATGGACAGGGATATCTCCTGGTGGGCGCAGTGTGTTTGCTCACTCTGGCCCTTTTCGGAGCGGCGATGAGGAAGCCAGCGACGCCGTAGGGTCAAGCGCTCAGATGGAGCCGTGGCGGCCCGCTAGCTCCAAGACCTCCAAGACCCTGGCCGCCGTCGCGTCCCAGTCGAACTCACGCACTCGCTGGTGGCCCCTCTCCACCATTTGCGAGCGCAACTCGCGGTCATGGACCAGCGTCGAGATCGCGCCCGCTATCTCTTCCACGTTCATGGGATCCACCAACAGTGCCGCGTCCCCAGCCACCTCAGCCAGGGCCGAAGTACGAGAGGTTATGACGGGCACGCCGTAAGCGGCGGCCTCCAGGACCGGGAAGCCGAAACCCTCGTACAGTGAGGGGAAGACAAAGGCCGCTGCCCCCGCGAAGAGGTCCGCCTTTTCCGCGCCTACGTACCCCGTGAAGACAACTTCCGTGCCGTAGGGTGAGGCGTTCACTAGCCGCGCCACCTCTTCAAACCCCACCCCCGGTGAGCCACCCAGCACCAGCTGATGAGGGATGCCCCGCTCCTTCAGCTTGAGGAAGGCTTGCACGATACGAGCCAGGTTCTTCTTCGTCTCCAACCGTCCCAGGAAGAGCAGATACGGTGAAGTGATGTCATACCGTTCAAGCGTGGAGGCCACCTGATCGGGTGTAGGTAGCATGGGGTCTGTGATTGTCAAACCAGAGTGGATGACTTCGATCAGCGCCGTGTCCGCGCCGTAGACTTGGACCAAGTCATCCTTCGTGGCCTGTGACACGGCGATGACCTTCTCTGCCGCCCGCAGCGCATAGCGGGTGGTCAACTCCAGATACCAGCGGGCCACCGGCGAATAGCACTCCGGGAAGTAGTGAAAGGCCACGTCGTGAATGGTGTTCACGCACACCGGCGGGTGCAGAAACGGGATGACGTTGGCCGGACTGAAGAAGACGTCCGGCTTCTGTCGCCGCAGCTCCCGGGCAAGCCTGGTCTGCGCCCATAATCTGCTCTGAGGCAGCAACTGGGGGATGAAGTTGGAGGGAAGATCGGCGAACTCCTCTGGGAGACTATCGTTCAGCCAGAGTGTGTATTCGTTGACTGAGTCCAACCGGGCCATGGCCAGGATAAGATGTAAGGTGTAGAACTCCGTTCCCGTGCGAGGTTGTTTGGCGGCCGGTGACGCGTCGACGGCGATTCTCTTCACCCTTCGGTCTCCCCCGGCTTTCGGACCACGGCCGTGAGTCCATGCTCCAGGAAGAGCAGCCCCAATAGGTTCGCCGGCTGGGAATCGAGCGCCCTGCGCACCATCGCGCTGCTCCACAGCCGCTTGGCGATGCCAAATAGCATCAACTTCACCCCGGCTGCCTCGGGCACTTCTTCGTCTCCATCCAACATGGCCACCAGCGCTCCCGGCAAGTGGAAGCCAGGCACCAAGCCCGCCCCCCTGAATGCTCTCTGGTAATCCACAATGTCATACACATGCTCGTTGATGCCGGCCTCGGTCTCCTGGTTGCGAACACGTTTCTCCTTGAAGAGACGCACACAGGGTTCGCTGGTCAGCGCCAGCCTTCCGCCGGGCTTGAGGACGCGGCTGCATTGAGCCACCACTTCGCGAAGCGAAGCGCTGTGGTGGATACTGGCCAAGGAGAGAATCAAGTCGAAACTCTCACTCCGAAAAGGAATGTGCTCCATGCTCGCCAATACCCTCTCGAAGTACGGTGTCCCGTGATCCAGATAGACATCACCGGTCTCCAAGCCTCCGGCCCCTTTGGCTCGCACCACATCGAGGGCTATCACCTGACATCCCAACCTTGATAGATAAGCGCTGGCCCAGCAGCGTCCGGCACCTAGTTCCAGGACCCGCTCGGTTCCGGTCAGATCCAGGCGCCCTATCAGACGCTCGAAATTGTCGGCTTGCCTTCCCCAATGGGTTATGCTCTCGGGATTCCTAGACACCTGCTCATCAATGCGAGGCAAGGCGAGAATCCAGGAATCCTCTAGTTCGTCTGATGCATTTTCTAGAAACCTCGCCCAGCCCGCCCTCTCACGGAGTATCGACTCGTCGGGTCGGGGAAGCAGGTCCAGAATCCCAGTGTCTATCGTGTAGCGGGCCCCGCAGTGACCGCAGATCAGCCGGCCCCTCTCGATGATACGGGTCTTTCCAGTGCGCACGGCCTCCAGATGCCAGTCGCCCTGCTCGCAGTCGGGACAAAGCAGCAAATCCAGCAAATCCCGTCTCATGGTTTGCCCATCATATCCCCACGAAGCGTGGACCTCAAGTCTCCGTCATAACTCTTGAGCACCAAAGCAAGCAGGTTCAACGCCAACAAGCCCACCAACAGGCCGAGCATCAGCGCGGTAACTAGCTCGAACCCATCTCCATGCCACGCCATCATTCCCAAGACAGCGATGGCAGGGCCTGCGATCAAGCCGTATAAGGGACGGGTATGCCTCCTGGCCAGCAGGTAGTGCACCTCCAGGTATAGCACCGACAGTACTACCATGGCGACGGAATAGTAGAAAACCAGGCTGGATGTCGCCGCCGAAGCGTATCCGGCACCGAAGAGCAGGGAGATGATCTGTTGCGGAAACAATGCATAGACCATCACCACGCTGCCGCTTGCCGCCAGAGTGGCTAGAGTCGCAGCAACTAGATACCGCATCGTTGGCCGGCCAGAAGCACGTGCACTCGCTACTTTCGGGACTACGATGACGATCACGAAACTGGGAAGATAGTAGGCTATCTTGCCCAGAAGAGCAGCGATGGCATAGTGGGCGGAGTCAGTGGCGGGAAGGTAGTGACGTGCGAGCGCAACGTCAGCATTGGTGAGTGTCAGTACCGCGGCATAGGCGACCAAGGTTGGCCATAGGTTCCTGGGGGTAGTGTTCGCCTCCTCGGCTGAAGAATGCAGTTCCGAGCGTGCTCCCTCCCAGCCCGCGGCCACTACCATGAACGCGAGGAGCGCCGCTGCCGCCTTTGACAATAGCAGGCCCCCCAGGGCGCCCTCCACATCCAGTCCCACCACGACGAGGAGAACCCCCAGCGCCAGCTTGCCGACGTACCGGGTGAAAATGGTCACCGCCAGGGCTTGAAATCGTTGCATGCCCTGCAACACCCCCTCAGCAAATGGGCTGTACAACGCAATCAGAGAGATGCCACCCACCAGCCAGATAGGGAAGAGCGACGTATGGAAGAAGGAAGCGAGAACGGGACTGAGGGCCAAATAGGCTGCGATTCCCCCCAGGATCCACGGCGTAGCGCGGCGCAGGTCCGCACGCAAGTACGCACGCACACGCCCAAAGTCGGCATGAACCAGGGTCTCCGCGGTCTGCCGGGCCATCGTGAGTTGAATAGTATTCACAGGGATGGTGAGTAGCAGGGAGAAGGCCATCAATCCATTGAGCAGTCCGAAATCAGGGGCGGAAAGGCTTCTGCTCATGAAAAGCTGGTAGAGGTAGCTCAGCAGGTGGCTCGCGAGCATCGCCGCGACCAGAACCCAGGATTCCCCCACCTGAGCCGGGAGACTCTTTCTCACGGTCGACCAGATCCTTGGACCGGCGTCAATCCCCATCACTCACCAGGCCGGCGGCCTCCTGTACCTCGAGTGCGCGATCAACTGGATACCTCCATCCTCCGCGCCCGCAGCAGAACATAGGCCGCAGCAACACAGATCGCGGCAAGGGTGAGGCCCGATACGGCAAAGGCCAGCCACTGGTATCTTTGGCCCACGAATTCCAGGGTAAGATCGCACTGGCCCGTCTTCTGGATGTCGTATGCACTCACAAAATAGTAGGCCGGCGAAGGCCGGATCTCGCGTCCATCCACGGTGAGCCGCCAAAGCGGATGATACGTGTTCGACACCACCAAAGTATAAGGACCTTTCGCATCCACTCCAAGTCGGTACAGATAGGGACTGACTTGATTCAATCGGAGTATCTCCGCCGGCCGCTCCCCAGACCCCGAAAGAAGTGCGGCCAACGACTCCGGTGCAGGATCTATGAGAGATAGTGCAACCGTCTTCATCCCCATGGCAGCGCCCAGACCCTCCAGACTAAGCCGGTCCCGCAGCACTGCGATTTGTCCCAATCCCATGCCTTCGTCGAGAACCTGCGCAGACGTATCGATGGCCAACGAGGTGACTTGGTTCCACTGCATGCTGCCCACAGTGGCCGCCGGGTCAGCAAGCGGGATGTGGATCGTCTCCCAGACAGATGACAGGTCCTCGAACGAATAGGTAACCTCTCCTGAACCACCAGCGCCAAGCCATACCCGGACCTCGTCGCCCTTGCCCACCCCTTTGAAATCTAGACGGAGATAGGCCGAGTTGCTCCAGTCCCGGGGTTGAGCGAACTCCAGCTCCAGAATGGGCGCGTATCCTCCTGCCGGGCGCGCGTTGCGGACGAGGAAACGGCCACCTGGATAGAAGCGAGGGGGATCTGCCTCACCACCGAAGCGAACCTCTCGTATGCCCGCGTCCTCTGGAGAATCCATCCGCAACACAAACTGCCCGAATCTGGACAGCTGGGTGGACGATCCATGTGGCCACCACAGGCTATCGGTATCCTGAAGAGACACGACTTGAACGCCGTGGCCCTTCACGATGTCGGTCAGCAACTCCGCGGCCTGGCGAAGGTCTCCCGCCTTAACCAGAGCAACCTCGTCCACGCGCGTTTCGAACGGCAGGAATGCCGCCAGAGCCGTGAAGGACACTTGGGACCGTCCTGGGTCAAGACTGACTCTACCCACCTTCTCCCACACAAACCCCATATTCTGTCGCGATTGCGGCAAGAGCGACCCAATCTCGCGGCCGTCAACTTCGAAGTGGATCAGGGATGAACGGGGTCCGTAGAACACCCGCGCCCACAACTCGTACTCCTGACCGGGTTCCCCTCCGGCCAGATCGATTTCCAATGTGGCTGTGGCATGGTTAGTCCTCGCTCCCAGCACGGTGCGATCTTCGGAGTCATACGAGGCGGAGTTCTCCACCGCCCACTGAGCCTCCGGATCGCCAGCCAGGGTATCGAGATCGGCCCGAGCGGAGCCCGCGATCATCATAACGAGATCCAACAACTCACTGTTCTTCAGCACCAGCAGATCCGTGCCGCTCAGCACCTCCATCAGGCCTTCCGGCCCGAGGTCGTCGAAGGCGCGCGACGCGAATCGTACGTCCCAATCCCGGAAGCTGAACTCGTCCCATCCGGCAACGGTCTGCAGTGAGTCCAGGCCGCCAACGATGAGCATCCGCCTCTCGGGCACGAAGGCCCTGGGCACCCATTGATCGTTCTCATAGATCACGGAGTGTCGCAGCGGTTTGAGCGGCCACAGCCGAGGCTCTCGCTGGCGATAGGTGAGCTCTCTCTCGTGCCTCACCCCGACCTGCATGGTGTACTCCGGCTGCGGGCCCTGGAACACCGCTCTCAGGTCCGGCAGCTCGTCGAAGTACTGGTGCTCCCAGTACTCCAGCTCCACAGAAACTGGCGAGGTCTCTTTGTGGAGCAAAGGATGACGGGGCAGCGCATTGCCAGAGTAGCCTTGAACCACCACGTATCTCGTATCGTAGGCGCCCAGAATCTTAGCCAGATTGTCTGCTCTCTCCTCGACCAGGTCCTGCGCCCAGACGAAGAAATCGCTGGCATACCCGGAGAAGGAAGGTTCGTCGAACGAGGGCCGGCCACTGAACATGCCTCCTGTGAAGCCCAGGTCGTGCTCGATCCAGCCCCCCGGCCCGAACGCTCTGCGCTCTTCGAAGGGCACCACCAGGAACCTCCCATCGCCACCGTTCTCTCCAAGCCACTGATGCGGCGCCACCTCCTCCTGCGGGAACTGCCCCGTTTGATAGCCATCGGTGAAGACGTAGGAAACCCCCACCGTGCACCCGACCAGCAAGGCGACAAGCGGAGCGGCTGAGAGTACCCTGCGCAGCGTGGGCCGCCGCACCCCGGAGAGCACACGTTTCGACGCCTCGTACACGCCATCCAACGTCAAACCCACCAGGAACGCGTAGGAGACCCAGGCCACCATCAGCCATCGGTTGGCGACGTGCAGCCGATTGACAAAGGGCACATACTGCCACAGAAGCTCGTACACCTCACCCAGCGGAGGCCAGGGCCCCTTGGCCAGGAACACCGAGAGCACGGCTGCCATCAAGAAGAAACCCACCCGCCGGTTCATACGCAGCCGCAGCTGCGCGAAGGCCAGGGCCGGCGTCAGGAAGAGCAGGATCCCGTACAGTAGAGGGGGCAGGAACTGGTGGGTGTAGTGACTCGTCCCGCCCAGCCAGAACACGTAACTGTAGATTAGTCCCTGTCCTTTCAGGCTAGGCCAGAAGCTAAGGGTGTCATTGGTGATCTGCGCCAGACTGAAATGCCCCGCAGCGTGAGCGGTTCCCGTCCTGACCATCGGCAACCACACGGAGGCACTGAGCAAGGCGCCCAGAACTGCGGCAGGGAGCAGCAAGCGAAAGACGTCCTTCAGCGCTACTCTCCACTGCCGGCGCGCCATCACCACGTGCCAAAGAGCAAACAGCCCGATGAAGGGGCAGACATAGACCACCGGATCTAGCCGGAGGTACGGGAGCACACCCAGTGCAACCCCCAGGGCCAGTACGCGGAACCACGTCACCTTTTGAAGACCGCGATCGACCAGCAGGAACAAAAAGGGCGCCAGGGCGTAGCCGATGATCAGGTAGCCGTGACCATCGGCCGTATTGGCTACAAACCACGGGCTGGTGGTGAAGATGATACCTGACAGTACAGAGGCCAGCACCCTCCGGGTCGTCACGAAGGCGAACAGGTACATCAGAAGCGCGGCGGCCAGGACCGCGAGAATGAGGACCGCGCGGGCGACGAAAGCGGGGTTGTCCAAGAGGTCGGCCGGGAACGAGAGTAGATGAAACAGACCAATGGGAGTCACGTATCCGGTGACGCTATCCTCCCACAGACTGAGATGGGCATCGGTCCTCGCGAAGTAGGTTATGGGATACGTCATGGAGGCCACGTCCCATCCACCTGGGAACTCGTCAGAGAACACGAGATTGCGGCACATGACGACGGTCAGGGCCACCAGCACGGCAATTGCAGGAGCGTGCCGTCTTGCCATCGTGACAAGGCCCTGAGACTCGGTCCACTCGAATCCGCCTAAACGCGCCAGGGTTAGCATTCTCTGACAGCTTCCTCCCCTGCCTGTGCACGGCCGCCAGCCGTACTTGGAGCGCTACTCCGTCAGCGTCCTTAAGACGATGTCGGCCATCTTTCGCCAACTGAATTGCCGAGCATGTGCTCGCGCTTTGCTGCCCATCTTCAGTCTTCTCTGTGGATCCGTGAGCAAAGAGACGACCGCCCGGGCCAGGAGCTGGGGGTCGCCTCGGGGCACCACCAGTCCTGTTTCTCCGTCCACCACGGTCGTGAGGCCTGGATGCTCGTTTACGATCACGGGCGTGCCGCAAGCGCTGGCTTCCAGAGCGGTGAGAAGAAAGCCTTCTTTGCTGGACGGAAACACCCCCACCCAGCTTCGCCGATAGAGATTGATCTTCTCTTCCTCTTCCAGGTAGCCCACGAACTCTACGCCCTCGGTGCCCGCCGCCCGCTCTCTGAGGACCACCTCTCGCTTGCCTCCCCCGGCGATCACGAGCCGGGCACCGGGGATCTGCTCCTTGATGTATGGGAAGGCGTCTATCAGGTCTTCCACCCTCTTGCGCCGGTCATCCAGCCTCCCCACGAAGCACAGCAATGGCACCTCGCTCTTCGCTCCCGGCACGTATCTTTCCGCGTCCACCCCGCAGGGAGCAACCACGACACGATCCCCTGGCACACCCAAGCCGATCATATCGTCCCTTGTCCCCTCGCTGATGGCCACAAGTCTGGAACCCCGGTAGAGGTAGGGTATGGCTCTTTCGGTTATGTAACCGAACAGCGCCTTTCCAGGGGATAGGACGTCAAACCAGGATCCTCCCATCACGTGATGGACCAAGGCAGCGGTCGGATGCTTGGTGTAGAGCGGAACGTACAGCGGATACGCGAAGATGCTCTCCAACACCACGTCAGCCCAAGTCCCGTGCCGCCTCCTGTACTGCCAGGCCAGGGAGACCAAGGCGGTGTGGAAGCTCCCGCTCCTGATCACCTCCACTCCATGGACCGTTTCTCTGCGCGGGAATTGAGATCCCTCTCCGGCGCACAACACTCTTACGCTGTGACCGTCCTCAACCCAGAGTCTGCCAATCTGTGTGATGACTTCTCTGGCACCACCGGCCCTCCAGCCAAGGGACGGACCACGCAAGGCGATCACGAGTACGTTCAAGCGGGACCTCTATTCGAGACCATGCAACGGGATCAATTCGCAGGTGTCCAGAAATCCTGTGCCGCCGCTCGGGGAGTCATAGTTCCGATTTTCGCCTAGTTCGGCGGAGTGTGCAAGAGGTGCAGCCATGCGGAGGCGGCGCTGAGGTGCGGGCGCTTCCCCAGGAGAGCGCGACTTGTGGCCGAGGACGCGTCACCTCCACGAGGACCCGGACCACCTTGCTCACGGGCCGTAGCTTTCTATGAGGAGGCGGCCGTGCTCGTCTATCGCATAGTGGTCCGATTGCGCCTCCAGCACCACTCGAGTCTTGGGCTCCCTCACCCGGATCTTGATATCGATGGGCCCAGTCACAGGTTGACCTTCCGAGTCTGTAGCCGGCAACAGCGCATAGTCCGCGATGACCACGCCCGGCTCCCACCAGGAGGTGTTGTAGCTGGCAATCTCATCCCCTCGACTGAACTGATATCCCAGCGTGTGAGGGTTCGCTGCCAGTACTCTGCTCCGGTTACGCCGGACGAGAAGGACGTACAGCCCGTACTTCTCCTCTATGGGGACGTTGGCCCGCCAGAACGTAACCAGAAAGCGGCAACTGCTGGCGCCATCCGGGCACGAAGTCGCCTCCACGATCTCGTGATCGATCAGCTCCAGAGTCCCTCCGAACGAGGCCCTGGGCGAAGCCACTCGCGGCGTGACCTCGTGGGCCACCAGCCCGCCATCGTCGTAAGATGGTCTGCCCAGCGAACGACTCAGAGAATCCAACGCCGCTCGATACTGCTCATCGGAGTAGGGCGCAGCGGAGGACCCTGCCCTCTGCTGGATTACGACGTATCGGACACCGTTGTAGGCCAGCAGATCAGCAAGGGCGGCCTCGAATGCAGGCCAATTGTCACTCTCCGACAGCGCTACAGGGGGCGACAGGAATCTGGCTCGCAGGACCCAGTAGGGGAAGAGATCTACTGATAGGTGTGGGCGCGCCAGATACCCATGCGCCAACTCCACGCCGTGATAGGCCTGATAGAGCATATACCAGGCCGTGCTCGTCCTGTTTCCCGGACCTGTCGGGAGTTCGAGAATGGCCCCCTGCTTCTCGTCACCTGACAGCTGCCTGTAGAATGTCGGCACCGCTGTCCTGGAAGTGGGATAAGGAAGAGAGTAGAGGGATTCGAAGGAGATGCAGAGAACCAAGATGGCCCCAATCGCCATCCTTGTATTGCCGCCTCGACGTATCCTGCCGAGCAAGTCGCTCAAACCATAACTTGCCAGTACTGCGACCGCAAGCTGCAGAGTCACGCTGGCCCGACTGGGAGCACGTACTGTCCAGAACAAAGGTAGCTTCTGCAAGACCGCGTATGGAAGTGGCACAAGCGGCTTGCCGTTCACGTGCAGGACCGGTCCCAAAGAGAGCCCAAGGCCGACGAGCGCCAACAGAGCCCAGAAGGTCCTGTCAGCCCCTCTACCCCGCGCCAGCCCCCAGCCAGTCAGGAGGAGGGCAGCATATCCAACGTATACCGTCATCTCCGTCTGGTTGGGCCAACCCGTGAAGCGGCGGTAGACCGGGGCGACCAACCCACCGAACACGGGATGATCGTATGCCGGCACCAGGTAGGCCGCTAAGTCGGCCGAAAACCGCTCCGTGTCACCTATGTCCCTTCGAAGGGCCTCAGCTGTAACCTCCTCAGCCATGATCAGGCGAGGGTAGACGAGCAACGCGCTCGCGGCTACCACTCCCAACGCCAGAACCAGCCCTGCGAGGAACCTGCGCCGGAAGAGTCGGGCTCGGTGCCTGCACACCTGGTAGACTAAGAAACATACCAGGACGGGCAGCAGGAAGTACAGGGCGTAGTACGGCGACTGGGCAACCGCGAACACCATAGCCGCTGCCAGGTGCAGGGAGC
>Ga0180437_10006898_pt1 | contig 14984 bp, 30 predicted proteins | sample SS_ome_4_FD_132410 | JGI IMG/M metagenome (GOLD analysis project Ga0180437, IMG submission 132410) | Hypersaline lake sediment archaeal communities from the Salton Sea, California, USA - SS_3_D_1 metaG | ecosystem: Environmental > Aquatic > Non-marine Saline and Alkaline > Hypersaline >...
CCTCTTTCTTCTCTTCTTCTATTGCATTTAATAGCTGCATTCTAGCCATTTCTCTTAGTGTGAATACACTGCCATCTTTTAACCATGTTTCGCTTACTTCACATCCATATGTATATTCTACGGTTGTTTGGCATTCTGTGTAGTAGCGAGGGTAGCGTTCTTTTATATTATCCATTATGTTATTCCTTATGTTTATGTTGTACATTTATAAGCACTATCTTGTCTGTATCTAGTGTTCTATCCAGTTGGATTTGAACACCTAGAAACCTATCTAATTCTCTAATGTTTATTGTATTTGATTCCCATTGTGTAATTTGGTGCAAACTGTTAGTTTGTATGGGTGGAACAAATAGTAGGCTTTTCATTGTTTTATGTGCCTAATATGCTCTGTATTATACGCTTTTTTAACGTTATGAAACCAAATACCTAGTAGGGTAGCCTATGGGTTAGGGATTATGCTTAGTATGCAAGTTTGTTATTTCTACATCTTCTACTGTTATTACTTGTTCTCCCTGTTCTTCTGTGCAAGTTAAGAACTCCTGTATTCTCTGTTTCTCATCTCCTGTAGCTGTTTTAAGCTTTTCTCTAGCTATTGTAAGCGCACATTCTTTGCAGTATCCTCCATGTTTTCCTGCCCAATAAGCTTTTCCCTGTACCGTATTATCACAACCTGGACACACTTTGCCTTTGCCTTCCGTGTATTCATGTTGATGTCTTAAACTGTCTTCATCTACTGGCATTCCCAAATTAATAACTGTATTGTTCGTTACGGAACAAGCAGATAGAATTAAGCCATTAAATATAGCCTGTCTTATCTTTCCAGGCATATCTTCATGGTCTAGCACAAGAACAGCCTCTCCTGAATCTCCCTTAAACAAGCGCAAAACCTTAACCTGTGCTGTACCCTCTCCTGCTTTTATTGTTAGTGTCTTTATCTCTTTATTTACTATCGTATCGTATTGTACGTCTGTTTGTATTACTAATCCCATTGTATCCTCTTAAAAAAGGTGTTTAGGGAAGGAAGCGGCGACAACCTTCCCTAAACGTTTCCCTAATGAAAGGGAACCTGGATTTTATATTCCGTCTTCTCCTAGGCCATTCTTACATTGAACACAAAGAGGCCCATTTTGTGTAAAGTATCTGCCTTCTCCTTTTAGTATTTTGCATTCACACATAACACAAAACCCTGCTGTCTCTTCCTTTACTATCCCCTTTTGTTTTGATTCTTTTCCAATGCTAGAAACCTTATGTTCACATAGTTCTACTATCTTCTGCTTTAAATCCTCCATTATCCCAGACTCTACAAGCGCATCTGACATAAACTCTATTATTGGATACCTAACAGAGTTTATAATCTTACCGTCTTTACAGATTTCTATTTTCTTTTTTACGTCGTTTTCTACTATCTTAAAATCCGGCATTAGTTCTTGTAGTTGTTTAGCGAACGTTTTGATATCCATTTTTATCTCTCGTCTACAATTTTCACCGTAGAATCAAACACTATACTAGATAAAAGAAATCTTGTCTTCACATCTTCCCATCCGCATTTTTTATCACACTCTAAGCACAAATCCCCAACCAACTGCTTATCTCCGTTAAGAATAATCTCTTCTTTTATAACAGCCTTAACAACTCTCTTATTGTGAACACACACTTTTAGTTTTGGTTCTTGTACTTCTCTTTTAATTGTTTTTATTGAGAACAGCCTAATACCGTCTTCTTTATCCATCTTATTACTCAATAATATTATCTATAACAGGAATACCATGTTCTTTTGCTTGCATAACCATATTCATCGTTCCTCTACTTTCTTGTCTCTCTCCTGAAAAGAAAGCAAATACAACTTCTGGTTTTCCTTCTTTTATCATTCTAAAGTTTCTGTATGGCCCCGCCTTTGGGCCGTACGTTTTCCAATCTGCAACATACTCTTCAAAGTTTAAATCTGCTCTTATTGCTTCTTTTCTTGCTAGTGTATCAGCCCCTGGTGCCCCGCCTTCAATAACAGTACAGTCTTTTCTAAGCTTTTTTATAACATCTCTTATAGCCTTTTTATTATTAAAATCTCTGCTTCCACATATAAGAACTCTTTTATATTTGTACTTTCTTTTCTTGTTATTCATTGTATCTTCCTCTTGCAAGCATTAGCCTATCTGGTGTATCTTTCGCAACACTAACTAGTGCAACATACGTTCCGCCAGACGCTATTCTATTAGCAAGATCAAGAACTTTTGTTTGGTTCAATACCTCTGCGTTTGGTGCGTTAAATTGTACAGCAGGAGAATACCCTTTTATCTCGTCTTTGTGAATCATTACAACACCAAGCTTATCCGGCCTATACTGCCCTTTCTTATCCTTGTTCTTTTCCATCAAACGCCAAAGGCAATTAAAACCCTTGCAAACGTCTGGTCGTTCTTCGTGTATTGAACAACCTTCTTCTGTGCAATGCTTACACCATTCTCCTGCTTTTTTATCTAGCTCTGGAATGTCCAAAACAAGACAACAAAGTGTGCAGCTTCCACAGTATCTTAGGCTGTCCATTGTTTCTTCCAGCTAATCGACTTTAGCTTTTTCTTTGCAGTTGTAAGCCTATTCTTTGCTTCGTGCAAAGCATCGTACCTATCATCCCCTTTATCTTCTTCACAGAGTAAAATAATTTCTGCTACCTGATCTATTTCTCCCTGTATGCGTTGTATGCTTGCCTGTATCTTACTTTCAATCTCTGCTTCTCTCATTTGTGTATCCTCACGTTAAAAAACGTTTGTACCTTCTTTTCCATTCTCTTTGTGAATAACTTTAGCTTTGCTATTCATAAGAACAACCGTCTTTCTTATTTGTCTTTCTTGTTGAATAAGCTCTGTTAAAGCTTCCAAAGCAGTATCAGTCATATTCTTTAGCTCTTTGGCATTTCCGCCAACTGATATAAGGATCTCCATTTTAAGTCTCCCATTGACTCCCAAAAAGTTTATTCTTATGAGCATCGTACACTGAATCTTTTATTATATCCGCAGCTCTTTCTAAACCATGCTTTTTAATAAGCATTTCTGTATAATCAAAAGTAAGCCTTGTAATAAGCCCTTCATCTCTTATAAACTCTATTTGTTTCTTCGCATACCTTTCCCATACAGTAAATCTTTCCCCAAACTCTGCTCTAAGCAAATCACATAACGATTCTATTCTATTCGCTTCCATATAGCCTCTTTTGCTATGTGTGTATAAATGTATAATTCTCTCTATTATCTCTTGGGAAAAGAATACTAATACTAAAAGGAGAATCTTGATAAATTGTGTACGTTACATTTAGTATAAAATCTCCTCCTATTGTCTTCACAAAAGTCCAACCAATTATTTCTGAATAAACAACATTACTTTTATCTAAAATAGACTTCGCTTTTTCTTCTATGGCTTCTACCATTTCGTCTATCATGCTTCTTTCCTACCCTTTTATAAATTAATTAGGAACCTGCATTGCCTTTATAAGCATTAAATCCAGTTCTAATTCTTCCTTTTGTCTTTTTAGATCCTCAATTTCTTGTTTAAGTTTATCCCTATGTCTTGTAATGATCCTATTCCTAACAAGCAACAAACTCTTTTTGTTTTTTAGCTGTAAAACAAAAGCCTTTCTTATATGATCGTGCATACGTTAGCCATTCAATTTTCCTCTTCGGAAAAACCTTTAGGTTTCCTCCCTCTCTTTTTAGGCATTGCCAACCTAAATTCTTTTAGTATTACAACCTGTCCATCTTTTATTTCTGCAAGCCCTTCTTCTTCACAATATGCACAAAGGTTAGTATTATCCTTTGCTGTTTTATAAAACTCTACTTGGCTAAGACAACACAAACACACAGGCATTCTTAGCCCTCCAAGATTTGCCTTTCTTTTTGCAAATCTCTATTAATCGCATCTTCTGATTTAAACTTTTCTGGATATCTTGCAGCGAGCTTTGCGATGTTTCTTCCCATTACCTTATCCAAATCAACATCAAGAGCATCCGCAAAGAGTGCAATGTACCAAAACAAATCCCCTACTTCTTCTCTAAGGTTTATAAAGTCTAATGCTTTTCCGTAAAAAATATGTGCCTTAATTTGGTCTGCAAATTCCCCTGCTTCTGTAACTAGCCCTAGGGAAGAATGTAAAAGCCTTATAAGTCTTGTATTTTTTAAAAGCCTATCTTTTGCTTCTTTTGGGTCCGCCTCTGTCGATATAGCCTTAGGAACGTACTCACTAAATTTCATGGCGTAACAGCCTTTCTTTTTAATAGGAAGAACAGTAAACGGTCTTTTGAGGAAAGGCAAAAGACTTGTTCTTTTCGGTGTGTGAAAGATACTAGATGGCACACACATACGGAGCTACTGTTCTTCCTGTGTTTTTAATCTTTTCTCTATATAATCTACTGCATCTTTTACAGTTACAATATTTTCTGCCTCTTCATCTGTAATACAGAAATCAAAAGTATCTTCAATCTCCATTATTATTTCTACTTTATCTAAGGAATCGCAATCAAGATCTAATGCAAAACTGCTTTCTTCTTTTATTCTTTCTACTCTTGTACCATTAATATCTTCTACTATCTGCTGTACCTGAACAAAGATATCTTTTCTATTCATCTAATTGCCTCCTCTTTCTTACTGAACTGTCTGTTTGGCGATTTTTTGAAACAAAAGCGTAAGCCTCTGTTGTTCTTCTACTGGTCTTTTTAATATCTGCCCTCTCACTCTTTCTGCAGATCCTATAAGCAAAACAAGAAGGCTAAAAACCTGTTCGACTTCTAGTTCTTCTACAAACTGTTCGTCAATGCCTCTTAAAGCATGAAGAACTGCTTGCCTTTTTAACTTCTTAGGATCCATTTGTTCTTCTTGCTTATTTTCTACTTGCTCATCTGGCATACTTTTAACCTTTAATTTTTAATTTAAAGAATGCGATAGTCCTAACGCAAAAGACTCTATTCTTGCATCCCCACAAGCTTCACATCTTGCGCAAAACTCTAAATCTAAAATTACCTCTTGTCCTCCATAAGATTCTAATTGCATTTGGTGCCAGCAAATAAAAATCTTACAACTACAAATCTTACAAGGATCTCTTTCTGCCTTTACAGCATAATATTTTTTCTCATTATCTTCCATTTATATATCCATAAACGACACCTCTGCATCTTCTACAATTTCAATATAGTCACAGAGAGTACATTTTTTATGTAAATCCATTTCTCCATTATCTTTTCTATCTAACCAAATAAGAAGCTTAGAACTCCTTTTACAGCTAACACAAATTTCTCCCATACACATCGGAGAATCTTCAGTTGGAAGCTGATCCATTTCTTCTTGGGTTAAAGCATTCTTTGTTTCTTGGCGTATCGTACTGTCTTCTCGATCTTCCTGTGTCTGTACACCATCCATTTTGTGTTCCATTCATATATTTTGTGCAAAGTCCGCACCTAACTTTAAATCCCCATTTTAGAGTAAATTTCTTCTTTGGTGTAGTATCTCCTCTCATGTTTAAAATCCAGAAACCAGTACACAGGACATCCGTTTTTAGTTCCCTGTTCTACATAAACTAAATCAAACCTTCTACAAAAAGAGTTTAGAAACGATATTGACATTTCCCCTCCTTTTTAAGCATGGAATTTAGCTATGTACTTTTCAATACTCCTTATGTAAATATCATCGAACAGGCTATCTGCTTTTGCCTTTTCAATTGTTTGCCTAAAACTTTCTATCTCTTCCTTCGTTATATCAATTCTCCAGACATCAAACTTCCTGAAAAACTTTCCCCAAGGAAGAAAACACCAATACACAACTCTATAGATCTTCCCATCCTTTTCGCTTGTTAGAGTGTACGTCCAGAAACCAAAGAAAGAATAAACCATCTGCCAAAATGTCTTATTGTTTTTTCTTCTTTTGCGCATCTTTGTATCCTCAAATTGTGTTCTTGTGTTTTGTTTTACCTAGCAAAAAAAAGTGGAAGGCAGGGAAAGCATATTCTCGAGGGTTTTGAGAACAGATTAGGAAGCCACATTCGCACCGAGCAACCTTGCGCTTTCCCCGCCTTCCTGCCTCCACCTTTGCGCGACTGCCAACCACAAAAGGCAAGGGGCGTTTAATCTACAATTGCAAGAATGTCTTCTGCATCGCAAATGAAAAACGTTTGGTCGTTCATTTCAACCTTTGTCATCATGCCCTTGTGATCAAATAAAACCTTATCCTTTTTCTTTATCCCTTCAACGCATTCACCAACGTTTAAAACCTTTGCAACGTTAGTTCTTTCCTGTGCGCTATCTGGTAAAACAATTCCGCCTTTACTTTCCTTCTTTGGTTCTTCTACTTTTAGCAGAACATTTGTTCCTAACATCTTCAGCTTCTTGCCCATTTTTCTCCTCTTTCAAAACTTCCAAACTTGGAATATAGAATAAAAGATATCCCCGTCAGAGGCTTCCAAAAGAAAGCTGATCTGACGGGGAAGAAGTAAAAGCGTCCCAGCGGTCGCGCCTAAGAAAAAACAGAAGATGTATAACTAGCGTCCGCTATTCTATGGGATCGCTTCGCGTCCAAAAGCGTTGCAGTTTTTCAAACTTTCCTACTATTTCAGTCGTCCCTACTTTTAGAAAGAAATACTTCACTGCAAACGCTCATTAGTAAAAAAGGGGGCATCTTAAATAACAGGTTCCAGCTAAAAGAAGTGAGTGTTCTGGATGCACACTCTAGCTCCCCGTTCTGCCCCCTATCAGAAAAGCGTTTCTAAAAACGCTTCTGCTTTTTTGTTTCTCCTGTTATTTCACAGGAGGCCACTGAATACGATTGGAAACAGGAGAAAGGAAACCAATTCGTATCTCTGGACCTATTAACCCTGTGGGTCAGACGCTAGGAGTTGCTTCCCTTCAAGCATCTCTTCGCTCCGGTTGGTGGACCCGATCGGATTCGAACCGATGTCCTGTATAGGCTTCTTTATTCCGTCTACAAGCTTATTCGTTTTCATTCTAAAAACGACAAACATATCCGCATTTCTTAAACACGAAAAAAGCAAGCTAATTTAATTCTTCAGATCGCTAATCCAAAGAACGATCCTCTAAACAGCTCTCTAGGCAACCGCAAGGAGACGGTTGCTTGAGAGACGCTGCGGATTCGCAACGCAAGGTTTTTCATCGTTGGCATTTAGTTTTAGGTTGAGTTTTAGTTCCTCCGAACGCTTGCAAGAATAACGTCCGCATCTACCAGTCGATACCATTAACGGGCCCATTGTATTCTTTTACTTATTTTCTTGGGAATAGAAGCATTGCAATTTCTGCTTCATATGTATCTTTTTTTATTTTTCTACTAACAAGTCTTTTCATAAGGAAAGAAACTTTAGAAAGCTTATCAACCTTATGTTGTGCTTTAGCAAGTTCATATTTTGCTTTTAAAAGCTCCTCTTCTTTATTTTTTACCTTCTCTTCTTGTGCTAAAACTTCTACAATTGCATCCCCGCATCTTCTGGCAATGTCATTCCATCCTTCTCTTTCTTCAATCTCTTTTATAGCCGTATTTATGTTCTTCTCGTCAATTCCTTCAAGCTTTGGTAGATCCATTCTTGTGTCCTCAATTGTTTTCTTTCTTTGTGCTTTCTTTTCTCTCTTTACAATCGTCGCAGATTAATCCCCCACTAGCCTGGATTGAATGTGCAGTAGCTTTCCCGCAATCATCACAAAAGAAATAAACCTTTTCTCCAGTATGCTTATACCCTTTCCTAGGACAACATTCCATTTTACATATCGCACATTTTGCATACTGCTCGTTATCTCTTTTAACCCTATCAAATGCTAGTTCTTTAGAAATTTTATCTCCTGCTAGTCTTATGTCTGCTGGCATATTCTATTCTCCGATCTTGGAGTTTCCCCCTGGCAAATTTCTTCCATAGGTTTTTCTGTTTTTCTTTTGTGTTATATACTATTATGTTTTGTTAATTATTTAAAACATTTAAGGCAACATCCACTTCACACCTTTAAGTTCTATAATTTCTACCTCCTGAACATTAATAAGCATTACATCTCTTCTACCAAACATTTTTTCAACCTGTTTTTTATTCTCAAACAGATTTGACAAACCTTCCGGACCTTGTGCAAAAGCAAACTCTGAAAGATCCCCCTCTACTGTTCTTCCAGACTTAAAATGAATAGTTGTTAAACCCTTTAAAACTTTTTGATCTTCTACGCTTGCCATAACAGGCTTCCTTTTAAACTAAAATGTCATTACTTCACTGCTTTCCCCATCCGCCCTTTCTTCCAATACTGCCTCTGCTGCTTGTCTATGCAAGTCTCTAGCAAAGTATCGCATATAATCAAATCTTAAGCAAGCACACATTAGTGAGTCACAGCCGTGATCGTCTTTCTTTAAAGGCTTGCCATTTTCATCTTGCATATACTTTATTAGCTGGCGATAAAGAATTCTATTAGGGCTGTTATTAAGTATCCTAACTCTTCCTCCGTTAAAATATCTTCCAAGGTTTTGTATCCCTACAGATTTATATTTATTAAAAGGGATACTTTCAACTATAAAACCTTGCTTTCTTAAATACATTATGCCATACGTTTGCTCTGCATCTGCATAGCATATAAAATCACCAAACTTTATTCTTACAGCCTTCAACGTTTCTGCAATATACTCTAAGTCTCTTCCAGTAGAAAAATCAGACCAAGGAACAATTATACTATTTTGTCCCATCACCATTAACGTTAACGCACATTGCTGGGATGTTCCCCAATCTATTCCAACAGACCTAGAACATTTAACAGGAAGTTCTACTCTGTTGACTAAAGACTTTTCTACTTTTCTTGTCTTATAAATTTTTCTAGCTGTAGTTGGCCTCTGGCATTCAAACTCAACTCGCCAGTTATAGCCTTTAATTTCCGCTCTTCTCTTTATCTTTATTACTTGATCGAATGTAAGCCAACCATCGGCTTTTCTTGCTTTTCCATTACAGCCTTTGTATTTTATCTTAACAACGTTCCCTGCAGAATCTTTCTTTTCTACTTTTCTTGTAAGCCTACACTTTTTGCAATCAATTTCTCTTTTGCATCTCTTGAGGCAATTGTAAATATTCCACTTGTATCTTTTAAAACCAAACTCATTATGATAATCCCACGTCTCGGCAAAAAGTCCAACAGGCAAATGGAAAGTAGAAAGATAAAAGATCAAAAAGCCTTCTTGTGTTAGTACAGAGTTTGTAGCAGCAAGAACGTTGTCATCTTTAAATCTTTCTTTCTGACAAGCTTCATCCGCAATAAAGCCTTCCGGATGTTTCCCTCTTGCCGTATTCTGGCTGTTCGCAATGCACTTAAGAAAAACTTTATTCTTTAGTTCTGTTTTTGTTTGTAATGGTTCCCCTGCTAGAAGCCTTTCTTTAATAACAGGAAAGCAATTCCAAAACTCTGTTACATAGCCATAAACTTCTAATGCCTGTTCCGCAGATCCTGCAAGATCTGTGAAAGACATTTTACGCCAAACCATGCAAAGAAAAATTGTTATTGCTGCTACTAAAGATTTCCCTCCACCTCTGTTTGCCCAAACAATAATGGACTGAATTGGCTCACCAGTCTTTCTATCTTTTCTTGCGTAAAAAAGGTCCGCAATTATTTCAATATGTTTCTTTATTAACTTTATGGTTTGCCTTTCTCCTTTTTTGACAAACCACATTCTGCTCTCTACAAACTTTTTTATCCTTTTGTTTTGTCTTTTTCTAAACTCCTTATCCGTTTCATCTTTTTTTTGTTTTATAAAAAGTTTAAAAATTTCTTCTTCCGGATCGAAGTTTCTTGTTTTAGATAATTCGTTGTACCTATCATTCATTTGGCGTAGAACAGAGCCAAGCGAATTATCCTGCTGTGCTAAATCTAGCTTCTTCATCTTTCAAACTAATTCAAAGGCATTTTTGTTCCATCAATAGAAAAACCAAACTCTCCAATTTCTTTAAAAATTCTTCTCTTAACTTTTTCGTCCGCAATATTTTTATCGACAATTGAAACCACAACCGTTATCGCTTGAGACAAGACAGAAACAGAAATTGTCATCTTCTGTCCGTTTTCCATCTTGTGAAGCTTTTCTACATCAGCAGTTAAACCGTTTAAAATCTTTATAGCATTTTCAATCGTGGCAACGTTTAATTTTTTCTTGTTCTTTTTTGTTCTTAAAAACGTTTCAAACAGTTCATCTAACAAAGCTTTTTTTGTAGCTATATACTCTCGCATCTCTGTAAGTTTTGGGTCGTTTTTATAATGGTTTATTTTTTCCTGTAATCTTCCTTTTAAAAGCTTTGAATATAAACCCGATTCTATAGGTCTTCCGCCTCCTCCATGGGATTTGCATTTACTTCTTCCTTTTAGTGCATTTTTACCACATGGTTCCCCATTATCTTTTATGTGTATACATTTCCGTTTTTTTATTGGTTTTGGACTCATGGAATTAGATCTAAAAGAACATTAAAAAAGGCTACCGTTTCCCCCTTCACTATATATATATACTTATATAAAGTATTTTTATTATATATTATTACAGGATCCGCGTTTTTAAAATAAATGTTTAACGTAAGTGCTTGTAACAGTTAGACTTAGTTAGAATCTAAAAATTTTGTCAGAAAAAATTAAAGGTTTATTGTCTCTATAACTACAGTTTCCATGCGAAAACCATACATTTCTGAATCCAATCCTCTACGGATTTTTGCCTTAAATTGTAGTCTATCTGCAACGTTTTCCTGCGCATCATAAACAATAATTTCTATCGTTTTTTCGCCTTCTATATTGTTAAAAATAGAAGCTGCATTCTGTGGCCTCTGCTGCGCAACCTTTTCTCCATAACCTCTAAAAACTCTAATCTTATTTTTTCCAAGGGATGCAATCATAGAGACTGGAATAGAAATTTTATCGACAATAAATTCAAAAGTATTTCTTTCTCTGTTTTGAGAATTTGCATTTAAAAGCAGCTCATCGGACTGAATAGTATTTTGAATCCAGCCTTCTCCAACAATTCTATTACTCATCTTCTTTTTTCCTTAAACTGCAATAACAGAAAAAGCTTTTGCAAGTGCTTCGAAATTTCTGTGCTTCATTTCCAAGCTTCTAACAAGCCTATGAATCTTTTCTTCTCCAACTTTTCTTTTTCTTAAAAAGCTATCTGTCATCTTATTAAACTTTTTGTTTATTATACCTAGTTCTTTATGATCTGTTCTTATACGAGAAAGATCGTATGCAAGCCTTACTATCTTTATATTCTTTTTTACAATTGCTGCATTCTTATCTTCTTCGCTGTGTTTTAAAATGTTCTTTAGAGTACCATATCTTCTAACAATTTTGTCTGCTGTTTTTGGCCCAATACCTTGTATCCCAGGAATATTATCTCCTTTATCTCCAATCAAACTTTTCATCTTCAAAAAATCTTGCGGAGTTAAACCATCAAACATCTTTTTAAAAACTTTTAGAGAAATAAGCTCTTTTCTAATCGGCCTCCAGATAGCAACTCTTTTCTTTACAAGTTGCCAAAGATCTTTATCTCCAGAAACGATAATAACCTTGTATCCATTTTCTGAAAAGTAATGGGAAAACATTCCCATTAAATCGTCTCCTTCTATCCCTTTTATTCTTGCCTGTCTTACGTTCATCGCCTTAAAAAACCTGTAGGCCATTTTTAACTGAACTTTTAGATCTTCTGGCTTTTCCCCTCTTGTTCCTTTGTAATCTTTAAAAATCTTTTTTCTTAACTGGGATCCTCCTTTTGCATCCCAACAGATAATAAGATTTTCGTGGCCATAAGAGTTATGGAGATTTTTTACCATCTGGATTATGCCAGATATAACAGACGTTGGAACTCCCGCAGATGTCTGTAGCTTTCTTGTAGCGTATGCGCGAAACGCAAAGAAGTTTCCGTCTATTATAAGCATCAAAGGTTTTTTATTTTTCATAATAGCCTATTATCAATCGATGGAACCTTTTCTAATCTTTGCTTTGATATCTCTACATACATTTTTGAAATTTCAAATCCGATAAAATTTCTTCTCAATATTTTTGCCATTTTTAACGTTGTACCAGAACCACACATTGGATCTAAAACGATATCGAACTCGTTGCTCCAACTTTTAATGTGATCTCCAGCAAGGTCTTCTGGAAAGGGGGCAGGATGCCCATTTCTATCTTTTTTACTTACACAAGAATTAATATCCCAAATATTAAATCTTACAGAAAAAGGCCCGTACATTTGCCCTATGTTTGATTGTTTTTTAAAACTTCCATCCTTCTGCCGTATAGTTCCGCTTATTTTTCTACTTGCCGACTTATTTCTACGATCGGATATTGGATTAAATGTTTTTATCTTTCCCTTGCTTAAGATAAACATATATTCGAAAACTTGTGCATACCGAACCTTTAATGCCCCTGTTGCAGTAAAACCTCCTTTGTTCCATATCATTGTATCATGTAAATTAAACCCTATCTTTTTAAAATACAAAGCCTGACGAAAACTCGTCCCGGACTCGTCCCCATCATACGTTTCGTCTGCAACAATCCAAACAACAATGCCTCCATCTTTGGTTATCCTATAAAGCTGTTGTGCAATAGATTTAAAATTAAACTTATATCCATCGTACATTCTTATAGTGTCATACGGAGGAGATGTAACGGTTAAATCTATGCTTTTATTGGGAATCTTTTTCATTCCAAGTGTCGCATCTATACAATACACATTATTAAGTTTTTCTTTAAAATTTTCTATTGTATACTTATTTTTCTTCCCCATTGTTTTCTCTTTTAATCTCTTTCTTAATCTCATCCAAATCAATAAACTTATCTACTGCATTAACCAATTCAACAGATGCAGCTTCTTCCTTTGAAGAAATACCAATAATACGTTTCCCTTGTTGCCTAAGATAATCTATTACAGGAAGAAAATCACCATCGCCAGTAACAAGAATACAAGTATCCCATCTGCTTTTTGTAGACATAATATCTACAGTCATCATTACATCTGTATTTCCTTTTGTCGCTACAATCTGCCCCTGCTGCCTAACTCTTTGTTCTTGTCTTTTCTTTACTGTATATCCTCTGTTAGTTAAGAAAATAGCAAAATTCTTTTTCTTATCATCTTCGTCCCAACTTGTATAATAAAAAGCATTATATAAATCTACATCTCTTTCTAAATATTCTTTAAATTTTCTAAAATCAATAAGCCATCCAAGGGACTTACATGCACCAAATAAATTATCGCCATCAATAAAAACAGCAATCCTCTCTTTTCTAGCCATTAACATATTCCTTTAAGCTTACGTTTTTTACTCCTACACAGGCTACTGCAAAAGCATCTGATACGTTATTTCTTTTAGAGGCCAAAACTTTTTCAAACTTACATCCGCTTCTTTTTTGTGCAAGCTTTAAAATTTTGTCCTTATCTACTTTTGCTGTTCCGGCAAACCCTTTCTTTAAGCTTTGTGGGGGAATAACCTGTTTAGAAATATTATAAACGTACAAAAGCCTTCTTATAACTCCTCCTAATTCTCCTGCAGACTCTCTATACCTTCCTTGCCCCTTTTTAAATCCATAAGCATAACCTTCGATACAGGCAAGAACAGGATTAAACGCTAATAATATTAATCTTATTCTTGTCTCAATAAATAAAAGCCTTTCTGCATCTCTTAGTTTTTCCGCCCTAATAACGCCATACCCTCTGAGCTTTTTAAACTCTCCTTCTAAGTTAAATTGTAAAACAGCCCAGCCAGTTGCAGAAAGAGAAGGATCTAATCCCAAAACATTAACTAAACACATATTATTCTACTTATACCTTTCTTTTTTCTAATCCTAACAACATCTGGAAGCTGTGCATGTAATTCTTTAAGATGGGAAACCAAAACTATGGTTTTAAATTTTGTTTTAAGATCGTAAAGCAATCTAATAAGCCTCTGCCTAGCCTTTTCATCTAGGCTTGCAAACACCTCATCTAAAAATAAAAACTCACAACTAATGCCAGAAGACTCAGACGCAAGTTCCGCAAAACCCAACCCTATTGCTAATACTATCGTTTGTTTTTCCCCGCCAGAATAAGACTCAAACTTTGCTTCTCCTCTAGGTGTTATTATTTGGATATCTAACTTGTTTCTAAGGCTTCCACTTTTTGTTTTACCAGACGTCGTAAAGTTAACTGCTATACTTTCATCCGTTAGTGATTCAAGATAGCCATTTACTTTCAGATTAAGCCTTGGTAAAATATTTTCTACAAGTGCTTGTTTTAAACCTCCGCTTTTAGAGAACATACCAGTTAAGAAACTGTACAGCCTTCCTTTCTCCTTTAAATCTTCTATTTTATCCTGCTTTGCTTTTATCTTTTTCAATTCTTGTTTTTGTTTTGAAATGTTTTTCTTAAGCTGGGATATCTCTGTTTTCTTTGCCTCTATTTGCCCTTTTAATTTAAGCAACTGCGACTCCAAAGAGTCTATTTTATCTTCTGTATATCCAGTTTGTTTAATCTCATCCATAGCAAGTTTAGCACGTCTCGCAGTTTCTTTTCTCCTGTCTATTTCTTTCTGTATAGATTGTATTTCTGTCTCGAAATCTTTTGCAGCTTTTAAAGATATAATTTTTTCTTTTAAAACTCTTGGATCTTCTATGTTTTTTATCTTACCAATCTCTTGTTTTATTTCCTTAATCTCTTTTTTCTTTTCTTCCAGTTGCTTGTTTTCTAACTCCATCTTCTTATCAATTGTTTTTACGCTTTGTAAAGGCTTCTTTGTTAATTTTCCCCTTACATTTTCGTCATATGGTCTGCCACATTCCGAACATTTCTTTTTGCTTTTAATTTGTTTTATTCTGCTTCTTAATAAACGCCTTTCTGTTTTTAACTCTGTTATTGTTTCTTGTATTTCAAAACACTTCTCTTCTACTTCGTCTAACTCATTGTCTAAGCCAGTAAGCCTATCATATTGTTCTTTTGCATGAGAATACTTTTTTTCTAACTTCTGCAATAGGCTTATTCTCTTGTTCG
>Ga0180437_10006899_pt1 | contig 14983 bp, 16 predicted proteins | sample SS_ome_4_FD_132410 | JGI IMG/M metagenome (GOLD analysis project Ga0180437, IMG submission 132410) | Hypersaline lake sediment archaeal communities from the Salton Sea, California, USA - SS_3_D_1 metaG | ecosystem: Environmental > Aquatic > Non-marine Saline and Alkaline > Hypersaline >...
AAGTCTAGTTCTTGCATGGGGTGTAGCTCCTTTCTCCGGGTCACCGCCCGGGTGAGGGTACCGGTTACACCCCTTGCATATACCACCTATTCAATTCCGCACACAATACGTTACACAACAGGAAAAGCCTATGCGTTGACAGCCCGGCCTCACCGTTGATATACTCTGCCGACTCTAAACCGGCGAGAGACGATGGCTGACACCCCTAGAGCGAGCATTGTAATCCCGACATACAAGCGCGAGGCGCTGCTCAAGAACCTGCTTGAGTCGCTCGCCCGCCAGAAGACCTCCTATGAGTATGACGTCACCGTCGTGGGAGACGGGACGGAGGTCGACGCCGACAGCGTCGGTGTTGAGTCCATGGGTCTTCCGGTCAAGTTCATATCGCTATCCGAGCGCGTCGGAAGAGGTGCAACAAGGAACGCCGGAATCCGCGCTTCAGCCGGCGACGTCATAATCTTCCTCGACGACGACATGACGGTTGTGCAGGGGTTCGTCGAAGAGCACATGAAGCATCACTCAGGTGAGAACACCGTCGTGATCGGGGACGTCAAGAGCCCGCCCGAATACGCCGGCCACTCCCTGGCTCGCTACATCGAGAGGCAGGGCGTCCGCAAGCTCAAGTCCAAAGACAGGATCCCCCCCAAGTGCTTCAGAACCGGCAACGGGTCGGTATCAAGGGCGCTGCTGGAGAAGGCAGGCCTGTTCGATGAAGCCATCAAGCATTACGGTGAGGACATGGACCTCGCGGTCAAGCTTGCCGACGCCGGCGCCAGGTTCGTTTTCTCCGAGGGCGCGGCGGCATTCCACCATCACCCGCCCGACCTCGATGACATGCTTGCCAAGATGCGCGAGTACGGCAAGTACACGGTGCCCCTGCTCGTGGAGCGCCATCCTTATCTGAGAACGACTCTCCGCATACACCTGGCGGAGCCCCCGAGGCCCGGCGGCGAGCCTCTATCGCTTACGCTGAAAAAAGTGGGCCTCCGGCTCGCTCTCACTTCGCCGGTTTACGGCTTCGTGCTTGCGATTATGCAGTTCAAACCGCCCGAGAGTCTCATGTTTCCGATGTATGACTACGTCCGCGCCTACAACTACATAACAGAGTACTGGAAGGTGAAGAGGCACGAGGAACGCAGGCGCAGGCGCGAGCGCGGCTCATACGACATGACGCAGTAGGGAACCGACGGGGCCTCTCAGTCGGCGCTCTCTCCCAGGCGTTCAAGCACCTCTCTGGCGTTGGCATTGTCGGGATTGAGCTTAAGGGACTTCCTATAGTTCCGGACGGCAAGCTCTACGTTCTCGTTCATAAGGTAGGCCTCGCCCAGGCTGTCATAGGCATTGGCCGACTCAGGGTTCAACTCCACGTTCATCTTGAAAACCTCAATCGCGGCTTCAACCATGCCTCTTGCGACGAACGCGTATCCGAGAGCGTTGAATTCATTTTCGTCGAAGTAGAAACCGCCCCCATCGCCGGATCTCAGCTCCTCGAACTTCGACAGCCCCGCTTGTGTACCTCCTTCCATCACGGCCCTCTCGATCGCGTATGCCGCGGAGTCGCTGACGTACCGCTTGAGAGAGGCCAGCCTCCGCCCTACCATAGGATCGGGGCTCCGCCTGAGGAATTCTTCGTAGTAAGCGATTGCCTGTTCGTACTCACCCTTCTTCTGATGGACGCCGGCAAGGCATATGAGGCTCGTAAGGCCATGGGGGTAGTGATGCAGCGCGTATTCGTACATTACCTGGGCCCCGTCGAGATTGCCGCTGTTCTCTACTTCATTGCCGCGCCTGATCAGGGTGAATTGCGGGATTTCTACATCGTAGCCGTACCGGGCCGAGAGGTCCCCGTAATAACCCGTCAGGTCCTCAAGTCCGCCCACGGCCATGTCGTCCGGGAACCTGTAAGCTTTGAAATACGCTTTGAGTCCCTCCTTCAGTCCGGGAGAGGGAATCCAGTCACCGGCCCCCTCTTCCCCGAGGGGATTCAGCATTAAGGTGAAACCGCTTCTGCTCCCGCTCTCGACTACACTCACAAGGCTGTCCAGGAGCGCCATGGTGGCTTCGTTGTCGTCGCTAGTCTCGCAGGTAATGAACAGAAAGGCGTTCAGAGGGTCAACCCCGGCGAAACACTCCTCCGACTTCGCCAGGAGGTACCGGGCGGACGAGCGCGTCCAGAAGGGATTCGTGACTATATTGGCCCTGAAGAGCCCGGGCTCCTCCATGAGGGCATAGAGCGCGAAGGCCGCACCTGCCTGGGGACCCAGGAGGATACGGAAGTCCTCCGTTCTGTAATTATCATCTATGAAGGGTATGAGGTCTTCGGTAAAGAACTGGAGGAACTTGCCGGCGCCTCCCTCCGCGCCATCCCGGTTGACGGGGAGGTTGTCGCGATAGCGGTCGACGTTCTTGACCCCGACTATTATAAGCTCGGGGATCATCGTCGACTCATTGAGGCGGTCGACGATATGCACCGCATCCGCGAAATAGCCCCGCACCTGCCCGCCGTACAGAATGTAAAGAACCGGATAGCGGTTATTCGCCTCTTCATAGCCCTGGGGCAGGCTGACCAGCAATGTGCGTTCCTCATTCAGAACCCGGGAGTGGAGAGTTCTATATGTTCCGATCACAACAGGACTGCCGTCCTCCTCGGCGAATGAAAGACATGCCACTGAAGCCACCACCGCTGCGGCGAGTGTGACCGCAATGAGGATGTATTGAATCGCGCGTCTCATGAGTTCTTCCTCCCTATGGTTTCGGTCGGGGGATGAAGGCGGTCGGAGAACTGACCACGGGAGACTGTGCATCCGGAGACCTGACCGCCTGACATCATTGGATCAGATCCAGCAGCTCTCCCCTCACTGACCTCCGGTCGACCTGAGCTTCCTCAGCCCTATCCCCTTGAACCGCAATTTGAAACCAACGCTCTCATATAAGCGTCTCGGCCCTACCAGATCTTGATTCACATTCAACGATATCCTCGAGACTCCGGCATGATCAAAAAGCCAGTCTATGGCCGTCAGGATAAGGCGCCGGCCATACCCCCTGCCCCGGCATTCGTCACGCACCCCCAGAAACTGGAGTTCCCCCGTCTCTCCATTTTCACTCACAACCGCAACGACGTATCCCATCACCTCGTCGCCATCCGGGATTACAAATACATGATGACTTTTCCCGATCATATCAACTATGCGGCCGGGGCTGTAATAGGCCTCCGGGAATTGCCGCTCATACAGGAGCTTAAACGAGGCCACGTGACCTTCCCCGATAGGCAGGGCACGCTCATTGCCCGAGGTTACCCGCTCTTCGCAATTCAGCCAGAATTCGTAGCTCGCACCCTCTCTCTCCTTGAATCCGCGCTCAGTGTAGAACCTGCGCCCCCTGGTGTTCTCAACATTGAGATAGGAGTCCCATTGCTTGATGCCCGGCCGCATCGCCTCATATAGCATGTCATAGAGATCTCCAGCTACACTCTCCCATCCTTCCTCCAGCGCGTGGGGACCATGTAACCAGGCCCGCATGAGCTCCTCATCATACTCACTGCCGATCGCTCCGACCAGGTCGCCATCCCGTAATGCTATGTAATAGAGGAGCTCACAGTCGAACAAGTGGCCCAGCAGCCGGTCCCTCAGCTCCTCAGGGCTTTCTCCAGACCATGTATGCAGGCAATGGCGCTCCGGAGCCTGCGACAGTCGGATGAGCCAGGGCGCCAATTGCCGGAAGTCGCTCTCACGAGCTACTCGGAAGGTCAGCCTGCCCATTCTTGCGCGTACTCCTACCAGGGTGTGGACCCTTCAGCTGCTCCTCAGTGCAGGGAACTCCTGTTGACCATCGCCAGGGGACGACGGTGACAGCTACTCCTGTCACCACCAATCTCGACTATAACCACCTTAGAACAGGATGTCGAGTTCATTGGAGAAGGAGACGGGTAGTGTGTATATTAACACCATGACGGGGACATCGGTCTCAGGGACTGTGCATTTGAAGACCTGACCCCACCGGATTATAAGAAACTCTTGACCGGCGGGGGGCCTGATGTTACTTTCACGAGGTAAGGTTAAGGAGGTATGTATTGCCACATCATAAGTCTGCGATGAAGAGGATCCGCCAGGACAAGAAGCGCAGGGCGAGGAACCGCATTGTAAAGAGCCAGGTAAAAGGCGCCGTCAAGGCAGTCCGCCAGGCCGAGACCGCGGAAGACGCCCAGGCCAAGCTGGTGGCGGCTTCGTCCACCATCGACAAGGCGGCCAAGAAGGGTATAGTGCACAAGCGCACTGCTGCCCGGAAGAAGTCCAGGCTGGCGAAGAAGGTAAACGCTCTTAAGGCTTAGAGCTCGTATCTCTTCTTAAGATCCCCGACCATTTCCAAGGCAAGGTCTACGGCCTTGCCTGTTTCTACCTTGGTGGTCTCGCCGCTCTCGCGGAGCCGGATCTCCACGATGCCCTCTTTCATGCCCCGCTCGCCGACGGTGATGCGTATGGGCGTACCGATAAGGTCGGCGTCCTTGAACTTCCCGCCCGGCCTTTCCTCCCGGTCGTCCATGATCACCTCGACGCCCCTGTCGAGAAGCCCCCGGTAGATATTCTCCGCCGCTTCGACGAGGGCCTTATCAGACATGTTTGTGGGGAGCACGTGCACCTCGAAGGGCGCTATGGATATGGGCCAGAAGATGCCGTCGTCATCGCTGTTCTGCTCGATTGCCGCCGCCACGGTGCGGGTGATCCCTATGCCGTAGCATCCCATTATGAAAGGGTGCTCGGTGCCCTTATCGTCCAGAAACTGCGCTTTCATGGAAGTCGAGTACTTCGTCCCCAGTTTAAAGATCTGGCCGACCTCGATTCCCCGCCATGATGTAAGCTCCTCCCCGCATTTCTTGCACCTGTCGCCTTCCACGGCCTGCACCAGATCGTGGAATTCGGAAACCTCGAAGTCGCGGCCGAGGTTCACATTGACAAGGTGAGTGTCGGCCTCGTTGGCGCCGGTGACCATGTTGGTCATGCCGGACACCGAGTTGTCGGCGATTACGCGAATGTCCGTAAGGCCCGCGGGCCCCGAGAAGCCGAGCGGCCCGCCTGTCGCCTTCATGATCTCCTCGGGCGTCGCGAGCTCCAGGACCGTCGAGCCCAGCACTTTGTTGAGCTTGGCTTCATTGATCTCGCGGTCGCCGCGCATGAGCACGGCCACGAGCTGGTCGTCGGAGTTGTAGAGGATTGTCTTTAAGAGGTGCCAGGGCTCCTTCTTTAAGTAGGCGGTCACCTCTTCCACGGTCTTCATGCCCGGCGTGCTGACCTTCTCCAGGTCACGTTGCTTCTCGTCGGCGGGATGGGCTTCGATCTCGCCCTCCGCCCTCTCCTCCGTGGCAGCGTAACCGCACTTGCACGCGAAGACCTGGGACTCGCCCGTGTCGGCGAACACCATGAACTCATGCGTGACGTCGCCCCCTATGGCGCCCGAGTCGGCCGTCACCGCGCCGAACCTGAGCCCGCAGCGCTTGAAGATGCGGGTATAGGCCTCATACATGTCCGCGTATGTTTGCTGAAGCGACTCTTCGGTCTGGTGGAAGGAATAGGCGTCCTTCATTATGAACTCGCGGGCGCGCACCACGCCGAAACGCGGGCGCACCTCGTCGCGGAACTTGGTCTGTATCTGGTACAGCGTGAAGGGCAGCTGCCGGTATGAGCGCACCTCGCCGCGGGCTATGTCGGTAACCACTTCCTCATGGGTCGGCCCCAGCGCGAAGAACCTGCCGTGCCTGTCCTCGACGCGCATGAGCTCCTTGCCGTAGACGGCCCACCTGCCGCTCTCCCGCCAGAGCTCGGCAGGGCTCAGCACGGGCATCAGTATCTCGAGGGCCCCGGTGCGGTTCATCTCCTCACGGACTATTCTCTCGACTTTATGAGTCACGCGCAGCCCCAGCGGGAGAAGCGAGTACACGCCGGCCGAGACCTTGCGCATCATCCCCGCCCTCAGCATCAGCCTGTGGCTCTTTATCTCAGCCTCGGCCGGTGTCTCTTTCAAGGTCGGGGAGAAAAATCTTGTCCACTTCATTGCTACCTTCCCTTCAATGCCTTCAGTACTTCTTCGACAATCAACTTCTGCAAGCTCGCGTCATCGACTCCCCCGGCGCCGGCCGCCCCGGCTATCGGGTCACAGGCGCCGCATTCCTGGCAGGCGGGGTCCGGGCCCCTGATGCCCAGTTTTTCCCTGACCTCCATGAGCTTCTGAACCTCATCGTCCCCCAGGGGGTTGATGCGCCCCAGGTGCCTCGCGATGAACGTGATCTTGGCGAAATGCTCGACGGTTTCGAGTTTATGATAAGCTCCCAGGACGTCCTTGCCAACGGTCATGGCTCCGTGGTTCCTGAGGAGAAATGCGTCGTAACGCCTGACAACGTCCTCTATCGACCGGGGAACCTCCTCCGTGCTCGGAGTGGCGTACTGGGTGAGGGGCACCGAACCTATTGAGACTATGACCTCGGGCAGAATGCAGCCGGCCAGCGGCACCGCGACAACGGAAAAGGCCGTCGCGTACGGCGGGTGCGCGTGCACCACCGCCCGGATGTCCTCCCGCAGCTCATACGCACGGATATGCATCTTGACCTCGCTGGTCGGGTTGCGCTTGCCGCTTATTTTCTCCCCGGCCATGTCGGTCACAACGAGGTCCGCCCTGGTCATGAAGCCCTTGCTCATCCCGGAGGGCGTCGCCAGCAGCCGGTCATCCGAGAGCCGGACGCTTATGTTGCCGTCGTTGGCGGCGACGTAGCCGCGATCGTACATGCGCCTGCCGACGTGGAGAATCGCCTCCGCTGCCTCGTCGGGGTCTATTATGCGTCCGGGGCTCACGCGCCTTCCTCGTAATCTATGCGGTCAATGATGCCGAGGATCACGGTGCGGACGGTGGGAAGCTCGACATCGAGGACCTGGCGCGTCGCCGTCCCCTGGTCGACTATTAGAACGCGGTCCCCCACGCCCGATTCCACCATGTCGAGGGCGATGAGGGGATCGCCGTACAGCGTGCCCTCCGGTTTCATGGGATGGACGAGCAGGAGCTTGCGGCCCTTGAGGTGCTCGTGCTTTACCGAGGACACCACGTCGCCCACTACCCTGGCTATATACATGGTCAGATATCCACCCTGTCGACTATTCCTATGATGCCGGCATCCGCGGGATTGAACTTCTCACCCAGGAGATTCGCGGCTTCCCGCCCGCGCACGTAATATATGATGTCGCCCGGGCCCGCGCTTACCGAGTCTACGGCTATGAGCTGCTTGCCCTTGGGTTTGAGTTCGGTCGTGAGCGGCTGAACCACAAGAAACCTCACGCCTTCGAGATTGTCCACCCGCGTGGTCGCCACCAATGTCCCCACGACTCTGCCTATGTGCATGTTTACACCAGTTTCCCTTTGAGATCATCATGAGGTGAGGGAATCACCACTGACTTAACCAGCATACCGCTTTCCTTTATAAGGTCAACCCCGGCCCGGACGCCTGCCGTGACATCGCTCACGTCCCCGGTCATGGTCACGTATGACTTGCCCGCGAGACCCTGGGCGACCCTGAGGTCTATGAGCCTGACCTCCGCCGCCTTGGCCGCCCCGTCACCCGCTATGATGGCGGAAGCCACCGAGAAGGTCTCGATCACACCGACCGACGCTATGCCGCCGGGGGCGGCCGTGCCCATCATAGCGGGGAAGATCATGGGATGGACATTGGGAATGAACAGGCTGTCCACCACCGTGTCGGCCCCCACCGCGACGCCGCGCCTCACCGAGGAGTCGACAGACGACACGTCGCCCACGACCAGAGACAGGTACTTGCCGGGGCAAATGGTCATCGCTATCACGAGCTCCACCGGGGCGATCTTCACCATTTCGTCGGCGGCTTGTATGCCGAAGGCGATGCTGTTGAATTCCACAAGGCCTATGGCTTCGACCCCGGCGTCGTGAACGGTTCCCCTCCCGGTCACTTCCCCGGCCATGCCGGCTGTCTCATCCCCTGCTTCCATCCTGTGGCTCTAGCTCCCCCTCGCGATCATGTTCATTTCTTCTCTATTAGTGCCGTTTCTCTATTACTACCGAGTCCCCCACTTCAACGACCACACCGTCTATGCTGGCGTGAACCCTGGCGCCGAGCTCGCCGCGGTCCATCTCGCCGATGATGTCCCCCTCGCTCACCCTGTCCCCCGCCGATACAACCGGCCTGGCGGCGGCGCCCACGTGCTGCTTGAGTGGAATACTAACACGCTCGGGACTCAGCTTATCAACTTTCTTTGCCTCGCGCTCATAAGGCGCGAGTTCAGTTCTTATGACAATGCGCTCATGCGGCACCCGCCGGTACTCGCGGTTGGGATTTACGGCCGCCTCCTTGTCCGTCTCCACCTTTGTGCCCCGGGCCATGAGCTCGCGTTTCACCATGGCGCAGATCCTGTCGGGCGAAAGCCGCATGGGGCAGACATAAACGCCGCAGAGACCGCACTCGCAGCAGTACATGGCGCCCGCTATATCCTCTATATTGCTTCCCGGGAGCACGATCGTCCGCATTACCTTGTGCGGCTCTATGTCGTGGCCGAGCATATGGCGCGGGCAGAGCTCGGTACAGAACGTGCACTGGCAGCAGACCGAGGCCGCGCGTCTGAGCATGGCGTCCACGGATAGCGTCTTGCGCATGATGACTTCATTGGTTTCGGGAAGCACGATCACCGACCCTGTTCTTTTGTCTACAGGGTGCAGGATGTCTTCACAGACTTCCCCCATCATGATACCCGAGAGCAGAACGCGCTTGCCTTCTAGCGTGGCGTCGTTGCCCGTGAGCTTAAGAACATCGGCAACCGATGTCCCGATGGGGGCGTCGCAGACCACGCTCTGCGCCACGTCGCCGCATACCGTCACCGTCCTCGCGGTAACGGCTTCACCCCGCATGGCCCGGGCCACGTTAAAGAGCGTATTGACATTGGAGACCACGACACCCACGGCGAGAGGTATGCCGCCCTGCGGTATCACCCGCCCCGTGGCTTCATAGACCAGGATATGCTCGTCGCCGGCGGGGTACTTGTCCGGCACCGTGATGAACTCCACCCCGGCGCTCCCGGCCTTCTTCTCGAGAGGGCCGAGGAGGTCCGCGTACTCCTCCCTTACGGCGAGATAGCCTTTTGGCGCGCCGGTCGCGAGCATCATGAGCGCGAGCCCGTCAATCACCTCTTCACCGCGCTCTGCGATAACGAAGCGGTCGGAACTGACCAGGGGCTCGCATTCGCATCCGTTGGCGATGACGATCTCGGCAGAGGACTCCGCCTTCACATGCGTGGGGAAACCCGCGCCACCGGCGCCGACAACGCCGGCCCCGCGGATTCTCTCGACAATAGTGCTCTTGGATAGAGGAGCGCGATCAGCCAAATGAATGCCTCAGACAATCCTGAAATAGTCAACGAGCACGCATCTTCGCATCTTGGTGAAGGTGCGCGCGGAGGTAAGCCCCTCGCCCGTGGGGCTGGCTATAGTGTAGCTGGTGTAGCCCTCGCCGCCGAAGCCCAGGCCCGCGTAGCACGGCCCGTTTTTTACGAATACGGTGGTCTGTATGAACCTCGCCATGTCCGAGAGCTTTGTAATATTGGTCGAATGCATCATGGCCGAGTGACCGAAACCGTGCTCGGCCAGCTTGGCGATCTTTATGGCGTCGTCCACGCAGGGCATTCTGACCATCGCCAGCACGGGCATGAGAAGCTCCGTCCAGACAAAGGGATGCGAGCTCGGCGTTTCGCAGATAATGAGCCTTGCCCCGCCGGCGCTCTTTACGCCGATCTCCGAGAGCATAACCCCGGGGTCCTTGCCCACCCACTCCCTCCGGGTGACGGCATGCTTATCGGGCCCCCTGTTCTCCTTGATGATAAGCGACTCGAGCTTCTCGATGTCGCGGCCCTTTATCTCAACCGCGCCGTTCTCCAACATGGCCGCCTTGAGGCCGTCCATCACGGAGTCCACGGCGAAGACTTCCTTCTCGCAGATGCAGACTATGTTGTTGTCCAGCGACGCCCCGTCGACGATATGCCTTCCGGCCCGCTTGAGATCCGCCGTTTCGTCGACGACCACGGGGGGGTTGCCGGGTCCCGCGGCAATGACCTTTTTCCCGGAGTTCATGGCCTCGCGCACCACGGCGCCGCCGCCCGTCACGACCAGGAGCTTCACCTTGGGGTGCTTCATCAGGGCCTGGGCGGTTTCGATAGTCGGTTTCCGGGCCGCCGCCAGCACGTTATTGGGCCCGCCCTCGGCGACTATGGCTGAGTTTAAGATCTCAATGGTGCGAATCGAAGTCCTCGCGGCCGACGGGTGGCAGTTGAATACCACCGAGTTGCCCCCGGCCACCATGCCGATGGCGTTGTTGATTATGGTCTCGCTCGGGTTGGTGGAAGGCGTGATGGAACCGATTAGCCCGTAAGGCGCCCGCTCTACCAGCGTAAGCCCGTGGTCGCCCGAGACGGCCTCGGCCGCAAGATCCTCCATGCCGGGAGTCTTGGTCGCCGCGAGGAGGTTTTTGCTGACTTTGTCCTTGTATTTGCCCAGGCCCGTCTCGTCCAGCGCGAGGCGCGAGAGCTCCTCGGCGTGGTCGCAGGCGACGCTCCTCATCGCCCCGACTATCTTGCGCCTCGTCTCGACGGGAAGCGCCACAAGGTCCACCTGGGCGCGCTCGGCCGCGTCTATGGCGGCGTCAATCGATGAAAAAGCACCCGCCTCCGAAAGGCTGGTGCTCTCGGGTGAGGATATACCTTCGTCCTTGAGTTTCTTTAATACCTCCTCGACTATGGCGCTTATGGCTCTTTCATCAAGCATACTTCTCGAAGATCTTCTCGCCTCCGATTTCAATCGTGTCGACTATGCCCATGATCACGGCGTCGATCGGCTTGTCTTTGGTGCGCTCGGTGAGGCGCGCCGAGCTTCCCTGGGAGCACAGCACCATCTCGCCCTTGCCGGCGCCGACGGCGTCAGCCACGACGAGGAAACTCCCGGTGGGTTTCATGTCCATATCGAATATCTTCACGATCTGGAACTTGAGCCCCTCCAGGCGCTCTTCCTTGCGCGTCGCCACAATTGTGCCTACCACTTCCCCGACGATCACGGGCCGTCCTCCGAACTTGAGCCTTATCTATCTCGTCTTGGCCAACTTGCCGATCGGGAGCACTTCCTCCAGGTTGGGGTGCGGCCTGGGGATGACGTGCACGCTCACGAGCTCTCCGACCTTGCTCGCGGCCGCGCTGCCCGCGTCGCAGGCCGCCTTCACGGCGGCAACGTCTCCTCTTATGATGGTCGTAACGTATCCCCCGCCTGTCTTCTCGTAATGCACGAGGGCCACCTTGGCGGCCTTGACCATGGCGTCCGAAGCCTCGACCATGGCCACGAATCCCCTCGTCTCGATAAGCCCCAACGCCTCCCGGTAGATGACATCTCCTGCCTCAGCCAATTTGCAGACCTCCTTCTGTTGGGTGCTCTTTCAGTACTTTATTTTCTTCTGCTTTGTCGGTGACAGCATCACGTCTTCCAGCGCCGGGTCGGGACTCGGGATAATGTGGACGCTGACCACTTCGCCGACTTTCTGGGCGGCAAGCGAACCGGCCTCCACGGCGGCGCGGACGGCGCCTACATCCCCGCGCACCAGGACGGTGCAATGGCCGCCACCGGTCTTCTCATACCTGGTGAGGGTGACGCGGGCGGCCTTGACCATGGCGTCAGCCGCTTCCACCGCCGCAGGGAAGCCCCTCGTTTCTATCTTGCCCAGCGCATCGTTCAAACTCGTCACCTCCCCCTCTACAAGGGCATTATCTCGACCAGGTCTCCCGTCTGGAGCCCGGCTGCATTAGCATCATCCGTATCGAGATGGAAGTCAAGCGCATATCTGTCGCTGACTCTCACCACCACATTGTCGAGCGTAAGGCCGGCCGGCCCTCCGGCCCTGACTCTTACCACCTGGCCGTCCGCAAGCCCCAGCCTCTCCCCGTCGGCGACCGTCATGTGTATATGCCTGGTCGCCCTGATGGCGCCCTCCGCGAGAACGACGGTTCCCTTAGGGCCCACGACCGTGAGGCCGGGCGTTCCCGCTACATCGCCCGTCTTTCTTATCGGAAGGTCCAGCCCCAGGCGGATGCCGTCGCTACGCGCGAGTTCGAGCTGCGTGTACCCGCGCGGAGGACCGAGCACCCTTACTCTCTCTATCGCGTGGCCGCTCGGGCCCACTATCGTCACCGTCTCATCGGCCGCGAACTCGCCCGGCTGGCTGAGGTCGCGCATCTTTGAAAGCTCGTGGCCCTTCCCGAAGAGGTGTTCCAGGACCTCGCGCGTAAGATGCATGTGCCGGCCGGAGACCCCAACGGGTATGTTTCTCTTGCCCGAGGTGTCCCTGCCGATGAGCCTGGCCTTGACCCGCTGCGCGACTTCCTCGCTGAGCTTCTGAATATCCGTATCACCGGCCAATGGCTAGACTCCCCCCCTCTATAAGTTTCATACAAGTTAGCAGAAAGCTCAAGAAAGTGTCAATTGCAATGATGCGGCGGGGGCCCGAGCAGGGCGGAGCGGGAGCGCTTGACCGCGGGACGAGAGCGGTCATGAAGAGATGAGGCCGGCGATTACCGGGCTTCAGTAACGAGCTCCCTACAAATGCAAAGAGTTCCCCGGTGCAATGCCGTGTGCAAGGTTAACGTGAAACTCGGTCATATATTCGGAGATCAGCCCACGACCTGGCGAGTCACGAACATACCAGGGAACTCTCTGTACCGCCTATTCAGTTGTGCCTATAAGGGAATGCAACGTATGTGCCAATCTCCGGAAACCTTGCCCGGGAGGACGACTCTGGTGCGCGGGTGCGGAGGGGAACGCCTAACAGCTTACTTTATAAGAGGTTACGGGTGGCGTAGGCCGGGGGACGGGGGCCGGAGACGGCCTGTGACCTCATGGGGATTCCAGGATTTGTATCAGGAAGAGGGTCAACGCCCCCAGATGATGGGTTAAATCACCCAGAATCGGCCCGCCCTGCGGCCGCCGACGGCTACCCGGGGAATTCCATGCTTCTGTAGAACTCTTCATTGAAGGCAGACTCGGAGAAGAGCTCCACATGCCGGGTCTCGCGGGCGATCCGGCCGGCTTCATCCCTAGCCTCGAGGGAGGTCAGGAGAATCTTGGCGCCTTCTATGGCTGCGTTGCCAACGACCTTCACGCGCCCGGCAAGGCCCACAGGGAGGAGCCCCAGGCGTTTGAGATCGCTGCCCCTCAGCGAGGACCCGAATCCCCCAGCCACATAGACGGTGGAGATGCTGTCAAGGTCGACGCCCGCGATCGAGCATAACATCTTGATGCCGGCGCTTATGGCGGCCTTGCCGAGCTGCACCTCCCGGACATCCCCCTGCCTCATCCTGATATCCGGCCTCGACTTTATGACGAACTCGCGCCCTCCTGCTCCGGCCACAATGCGCCTGGCGAGATTCCTGTCCTTTATCTCTTCGGGAAGCCGTATCCGGCCGCTCGGCTCGATGACCTTCTTCCTCAAGAGCTCGGCGACGCAGGATATTACTCCCGACCCGCAGAGGCCGATCGGGGGCCTGTCCCCTATGGTCTTGAGAGTGATCCGGCCGCCCTCCAGTTTCATTCTCTCCACCGCCCCTTCTATCGCCCTCACGCCCGAGCTTATGCGCTCGCCCTCGAAGGCGGGCCCGGCCGCGGTGGAACACGCAACCAGTCTGCCCCCGGCAGCCAGCACTATCTCGCCGTTCGTCCCGATGTCTATTCCGAGGACGGGCTTCTCCTGAGTGTGAAGCGATTGGGATATGATTAGCGCTATGATGTCGCCCCCCACGAACCCGCCGATGGGAGCCGGCACGAAGAGCCTGCAGGAATGATGGCCGCCCACGCCCGTGCGCGAGGCCAGCGTCTCCACAGCCGACATGAGCTTGGCCCTGTACGGGGCGCGGCCCAGCCCCTCCGGCGAGACGCCCACCAGTATGTGCTGCATTACGGTGTTCCCGACGGCGGTGCAGGCGTAAAGAAGTCTGCCGTCGATCTTGAATTTCTTCAGCATGGCCTCCAGGAGCCCGTTCATGGCGTTCCCCACCTCATGGCGCATGAGGTCAAGGCCCCCCGCCGACTTGGCGAAACGGATCCTCGAGACCACGTCGTCGCCATGGGTCACCTGCGGGTTGATGGTGGAGACAGATCCCACTTCCCTGCCCTTAACGAGGTCAATGACAGACGCCACGATGGTATTGGTCCCGACGTCGAAGGCGACGCCATAGCATTCGTCCGACGTGTCGCCTGCCTCGAACGCCATGATGTCCCGCCTCCCCGCGACAATCGTGGACCTGTTGTGTTCGCCCATGAGATATTCCGGGTCGTGGAGGAGGCTGTCGTCCAGGAGATTGGGGTCGGTCATCTTGAGCGCAACCTCGCGGGCGGTTATGCCATAGGTGCTTTCCAGCGTGTCCAGTCCCCGCCTGTACCTGTCATTGACCTCACCCAGATAGAGCTTGTAGACACTGGGAGCCAGGGCGTAATCGTGGGACACCTTGCCGCGCGTCTCGATCTTCTGAATGGTGATGCGCGTCTCGGCGGGTATGGTGACTTCGCAGTCGCCTGTAATGCGCGTCCGGCACGCGAGGCGGGCGCCCTTCTTCCTGGACCGTATGCGGCGTTTCTCGTCTTCATCGGCCGGCAGCACGCCGCCCTTCACCAACACCACGCACTTGCCGCACCTGCCGTTCACGCCGCATGGCATCGTGATGGGGATGGACGCCGCGAAGAGGGCGTCACTCACGGTGGATCCGGTAACAACCCAGACTTCTTTATTATCGGGCTTTATAAGAACCCTGACCGATTGCTTTACCATGTCAAACCTCTCATATGCCTAACCTGACCTCGCGAGGCTGCATTTCACATCATAATACGTCGCCGATGTTCCGCCGTCCGAGAGCGCGTCTGAAGTGAGCCTGTTCACCGTCCCTCCCAATCCGTCCCA
>Ga0180437_10006901_pt1 | contig 14982 bp, 11 predicted proteins | sample SS_ome_4_FD_132410 | JGI IMG/M metagenome (GOLD analysis project Ga0180437, IMG submission 132410) | Hypersaline lake sediment archaeal communities from the Salton Sea, California, USA - SS_3_D_1 metaG | ecosystem: Environmental > Aquatic > Non-marine Saline and Alkaline > Hypersaline >...
ATTTGAAAAATGGAATATATCTGGAAAATAATGATATACTGTCCGTAAATCTCTTTACCGAGCGTCCGTCCGATAACAACCACCAGTAGAATTGATAAAAATGGTTGTAAACCCTGCGCAATGAACATCGAGTAGGTATTGGTAATTAATCGCTTAACTGAACTCATATTCGTTTTTTTTCCGTAAGAGACATCCTTGAATTTTAATAAAGAATGACTTATTTATTCTGATTTTATCTGTCCAGTCAGATGAAGCTCATAATCATTTATAATTGGTGATTCAAATCGAAAAGCAGCAGTAGCAGTGGTAGGGAAGGTTATTTTTTTACGCTCTCAGGGGGTGAAAAAAACAGCATGTAATTCTTAGCTTGAATATCGGGTGTTTTTTTTGAAGTAAAAGCAACACCGAAGTACATTTCTCTATCATCAACCCCTTAGCTACATTGTTCATTCAACCCGTAGCTACGCTTCCCTGAAAAAATCAATGCCAATTGTGACCGATTCATTAAAATGATATCGATTATAAAATATCGCATTTCCTAAACTTGAACCGGACGTAGTCCCGATGGTTGGGTTGCAGTACCATTTCCATTGACGGCCAGTTGACGTTGAAGCAATTGTTTTCGTTTTAATATTTTTTGTTGTTTAATCAGTCTGGAATTAATTCCGTTCAGGCTGATGACTATTCCGGTTAAGATCCAGAGGTGACTGCTTACCTGGGAAGTAATGCCATAATCTGGCCCTGGAATTGAGGCTAGAAATAAGGCCAGCAACGTCGTTAGCAGGGCAGAGCCCATTGTTGAAATAAAAAAATTGTTTTTGGTTTTCATCGCGCGAACCCCTTCCAGCGTAATCCCCAGTAAATACAGGAGGAACATTATTAATCCGGGATAGCCGGTTTCGGACAAAACTAACAGATAAAGATTATGAGTAAAAATAATTGAGGAATAATAGCGAACATTCGAATAGCCACATCCCATAATCGGATGTTTTTCAACTTGTTTCCAGGCATCCACATTATATTCTAACCGGCTCTGAGCTTTATTCGAAAAGCCATCCTTCCCTTCAAACAACCGATCATACATCCGGGGGCCGTATCGCATTAAGGGAAAAATCGAGATGACGCATAAAATGACCAGTACGCGAATCATTGTCTTTCTGGTTTTCTTGGCACCCTTTCGAAAAAAATCAATAAAGATAATGACCGCCATTCCAAAGGCCAGGCCAACCCACGCACCACGATTTTGGGTGGTGAAAATAGCAAAACATCCCAACAACAAAGATATAATAAAATACTTACCGGTCTTTAAATTTTTAGTTCTGATTAAAAGAATCGCCTCGCGAAATATAAAGGGAATAACCAGCATTAAATAAAATCCAAAAGCATTGGCGTGATGAAATGTGGAACGCGTTCGCCACCACATAAAAGTCGTGAATTTGCCGTCAATAAATCCCAGATGAAAAAATCTGATTTTATATTGCAGGAAGGCCAGGACTGCTGTGAAAAAAAGTCCCAGGCAGACACTTTTCAGCAGGTAATCCACGTCCAATTTATTGGCGGTTATTCTCGTGATTACAAATAAATAAACAAAATTGAGGACGAACGTAATAGTACCATCTCCTAAGGCAATTGCGCTATCATAAGTCTGGGTTGCACCAATCGTAATCCAGATGAGAAAACAAAATAAAGGCACCGTAATTAGCACCGGGATCTTGTTTTTGAAGCGATAGGATCGGGAAAGACTGAATATTAAAGCCCCAAGTAAAAAAACATAAGTCAATCGAAAATCGAATTTGACGGGCGTAATCCAGACACCACCCGACCAGGGCGCACAGATGAGTGCGGCTGACAGCAGAATTTGCTCGGGCTTCTTGACTTTGATAATGAAATAAGCACTGGCTAAGGCTAGCAGTGTAAAAAATGGGAAGGCGAAATATTGATTGCTAAACATGGATTATACCTGTTTGTTTCGTTGAATCAACTATCAAAAAATATCTTTAATTTTAACAACGTCCGAGCATGCCTCATCTCAGGTTTCGCCTTAAATGCAACAATTATACCAGCCAGCACAGAAAGCCCGGCCTATTTAGGAGGTGAGATAAAATAATTTACTCATACTAAATCAGTAAGGTGTTATTTTTATTTAACACTATTATTTCATAAAGGAAAGTTATTTAATCTCACCTCCTTAACCCAGATACCCCAACGATTCCAACCGCTTGCGCATGGCGTCATCAAAATTCGCTTCCTGACCCGCACTTGTCGCGGCGGTAAAGGTCCCCCGCCAGCTAGTTATTTTTTGACGGAGTTCCTCCGCAATCGGCTTTTGTTCATAAAAAATATTGTGTTGTTCTGCCGGATCATTTTCCAAATCAAATAGCTCAGGTTCATAATCCGTAGAATCGATTAATTTATATTTTTCAGTACGAATCGCGATCTTGCGATCAAGCTCCCACTGTTTTAAATGGGCTAAGTCCCGATCGGGGTAACTCTTTTTTAATCCTTTGAGGTCTTTATATCTTTCTGCAATGGTAAATTCCCGAACCTCACCATTCTTATCCAGCGGTGGCAGGGCTAATCCCTGCATTTCATTTAATTCCGGATCAAACAGCCCTAAAATTTCTTTCAGGGTTGGTAATATATCTAATGTTTGTACCATTTTTTTTATCCGTGTTCCCGCCGGAAACAATTGAGGATACCGAATAATTAAGGGCACCTTCAGCAAACAATCGTACAGGACATAATAATGATCGAAATGGCCGTGCTCCCCCAGACTTTCGCCGTGATCAGAAGTAATAATGATAATTGTCTGATCCAATTGACCCACTCGTTTGAGTTCTGCATATATTTCCTGAACCCGATCATCCACATAAGTCAGGGCACAATCATACAACGCCTTTGAAATTTCAAAATCCCGCTGGTTCATTTTCGCGACACCGGCATAAAAGGCTTTGGGGTCCTGATTGACACGCATGGCTTCCTGGTAGGACATTCCTTCGGGCAAAAACCGGGTATTGTAAGGCCGCGGCAATTGATAAGGCAAATGGAGCTCGCCGTAGTGGACAAACATGAAAAAAGGTTTTTCTGCCTTGTTTTGACGGAGCCAACGCTTAATCCGCTGATTAATCGCAAACGCCCAGGAATCCTTGCCACCATTACGAACAGAATTTAAAAAGCGTTTGGCTTTATGAATGAAGCGTGAATAATTAAAACGATAATATTCGTTAAAACCCCGCGCCAATCCGGTAGCTTCACTAATCCAGTCATTGGTACAAAATCCAATGGTGTGGTAGCCCGCTCTTTTCAGCACTTCCGGCATGGTGATTAGTTTATTTCCCAATACATGATTTTCGTTATTGACGCCATGTTTGGCCACGTAGGTACCGGTAAAAATCGAAGTCGTGGCCGGCAGCGTCCAGCCAGCCGGCGAAATCGCATTTTCATACAGCACTCCTTCGCTGGCAATCCGGTCCATATTGGGCGTTGTTAATCTTGGGTAACCATAAGCCGAAAAATGGTCCGCCCGGGTCGCATCAATAATGATAAAAAGAATATTGGGTCTGGATTTTTCATCCATTTTAACCTCATAAGAAAATTTAACAATTGCAATCTTATCAAATCAAAAAACACATTACAAATTTAGCATCAGTAACTCATTTCATTTATTTTTCTAAACTCACCCTCCTACCACTCGCTCACAGAGGGCTGATAATTGTTCACCGCGGCTGCGCCAGGTGTGCTTTTCCAGAATATCGCGTCGGGCAGTTGCACCGACTTTTTCTCGTAATTCGACATTATTTATTAATTCCCGAATCGTCAATTTCATTGACTCCCGATCGCCTGGTTCGGTTAGAAAGCCATTTCGACGGTCTTCAATAATTTCGGCAATTTGACCAATGCGAGTGGTTACCACCGGTTTTCCGCACGACATATATTCGTAAACCTTAACCGGAGAATAATAAAAGAAATCCAGTTTGGGATAGGGTGCCAGCACGATATCCATGGCAGCAATGTATTTAGGAATTTCTTCATGCGGTACAAAGCCAGTTAAAATGGCGCGGTCCGTCAGTTTATGATCAGCAATGAATTTTTCGAGCATTGGCTTCATTGGCCCCCCTTCGCCAACCATTAAGAACTTTACCTTCTGATGAGTGGCGAGTGTTTTTTCGATAATATAAGTTAAGTTCTCGATGCCATGCCAATAAATAAATGAGCCCACAAACCCAATGGTTGTAACCTTTTGTAAATCATACTTCTGTTTAATGTCATTACAGGGAATGGACGGATTAAATCGCTCCGGGTCGGCTCCGTTAGGAATGACGTAGATAAAATCGCCGGGAATGCCGTGGCCGACAAAATATTCCTTAATCTGGTTCGACACCGTGAACGCCGCCTGCCCGCTCAGAATTTGTCGGTTTTCGATCCAATAGAGCAATGATTTAGTTGAACGAAAATACTTTTGAAACTCGACCTTTTCATAAGAAGCCGGGCTATCAGCTTCGATTAAATAGGGAATACCGGTCATTTTGGAGACCCGTACCGGTGAATAGAGGTAACTCTCTACCCGTGAAATAACCAGGTCGGGTTGCTCCTGTTCTAGAATAGCAATTTCTTCCTGACTCCGTTTGATATTTTTCATGAGCTGGCTTGGTTCATGCAGATAGCGTTTTAAATACTTTTTCAGAAGATGCCGCGTCGCCCCGCCAATTTCGGCCGGACCGGTACCTTTATTGTCAATACTGTCATTCCGCCAATATTTTTTTATATCATGTCCGCAGTCGGCTAATGCTTTTAATAATTCAAGCGCCTTAATCGTCGAACCAATGGAAAGGCCCCACAAATCCCACATATAATTGAAATAAACTATTTTCATTCAAATTCCTCATCGCAATCAATTCTTTTATTGGTACAAAACCTCATAAATCAGTGTGCGCAGTCCATTTTTTTCCTGATCAAAATAAATCATTTTCAAATCCGGCGGCACCTCTTTCTGATCCAGCAGGTGCGCAATTAACGGATAAATGTGTTGGTAACGATCATTGACCACCAGATAATGCACCCCCCGGTGTTTGGCATAAGCCACGACGCGGTCAACGGTATTTTCCGGAATTTCTACCGATTCTTTTATTTCGTAATTATCGGCATAAAAACTGACGGCATGATTGTAGGACATGATAATCGGATTGGTCACGCCATTTTTTTTCAGCCACAATCCGGCTTTTTTCTGTTCAATACAGGGAGCCCACTCTTCGGTGGCATATTTGCCTTTGCTCAGTCGTTTGGCCAATTCAGGTAAAATTGAACCGGCCAAAATAAAAAGGACCACCAGGATTATACTCACCATTCTCAGGGAAATCCAGGTCGGCCATTTTTCCACGAGATTCCTTAAAGTGCCGGTGAACCATTTGATTAAATAATAGGCCCCATTGGCAATCCAGATAAAAGCAATCGGTAGCAAGGGAATAAAATACCGCAGGGTAATATGAAAGGCCGGTATTAACATGAACCAGAAAAAGAAGACAAAACTGAAGAGATATAAATTTAACCAGGCCCGTTCCTGCGACCAGGAGACCTTGAAAAGGCCCAACCCTAGCAATAACAGCAATGGCACGGTTAGCACTTTGGTAAATTCCTCGGTCAGCAGTTTGTAGTAATTCTCGGCTACCTTCTTAATAAATGCGGTAATTTTAATTTCCACCACCGGTGTTCCCTGTTCCTTCATTGTCGTGACAAACGTCCCCAGGTGATAAATTTCATCCTGCAGTAATCTGGTGTTATCTTCGGAAAGCACGTGAAATGGATTTTCGGCATACTTCGAGATATTATTGACGTACATTTCACCCTGCTGATTGACGGTACCTTTGGTACTAATCGTCCACACACCGGTGGCTTTATGAACGTAAGTCATATACGGCACCGCCATTATCAGAAAGCCGACCAGTGACAACAGTCCAATCAAAAGATACGGCAAGCATCTTTTTTTCCTGACCAGTCGGACCAGAAAAACCACCAGAGTGACACCGGCAAAAGTAATTAAGAAGCCAATGCCTTCTGGTCGCGCCAGATAGGAACATCCAAACAAAATTCCCACACCGGCTGCTTTGAATACGGCCGGTTGTTTTAAAACCGTCCAACCAAGAATAATCCCCAAAATTGCGGTAAAGCTAAAAATAAACTCGGCCTCGGCTTTAACACTGTAACGAGCAGAGAAGGCAAAGAAAGCAATGAGTAACGCCGTTCCCCAGGCGGTTGCGTGATTGTAGTTGGCTTTGATAAAAAAGAACAGCGGAATAATAACGCCGGTGGACAGTAGAATTTGTAACCAGCGTCCGGCCAACTCGAAATCAGGAATTAGGTAGGAAAACAGGGCCACTGCCAGCGGATAAAAAGGTGACCAGTAGGTGTGCAAAACGTGGTTTAATCCATTAATTTTACCACTGGCGGCCAGTTTCAAATAGTTGACTTCATCAAATCCGATCGAATAGGCTTTGGACATAAGTAGCAGGCGAAATAAAATCGCCCCGACCAGGATGAGCGCCAGGGCGACGCCTTCCGACAATTTTAACTCTACCCCAAAAAATTTTTTCTGTTGATTTAACATCAGTTCTCTCCGCGTCTCCTCCTTGTGGAAATAAAAACGACGGTCAAAAAAAAATTATTCGGCCTTTAATTATTCTGCCACAAGAAGGAATTTACACATTTATATTTGATGCGAATTTTTACTGAAATTATTGGTCTGCACCCGTTTTAAAAATCAGAAAATCTCAAAACCACTTTCACCTTAATATCATTCACACAACACTCAGGTTGAGGGAATGAGAGAAAACAAGATTACCAAAGTTTAAAATTTTCATTTGTTGTCCTTCCGAACACTTAAATGGCTCAATCAATATTTGAACCATTTTCAATGCCTTAGCTGATCATTTTTTCAAATAATTCTTCATAGCTTTCCGTGATCCGATCCCACGTATACGCTTCGAGAATTCTTTTAACGGCCCGCTGACGATGGTCTGCCACCACTTCCGGATTATCAATCAAGTACTGCATTTTTTCCCGAAGACTGTCGACGTCTTTGACATTGAAATAAATGCCCGCCTGGTGTAAGACTTCCCGGTGTTCCGGCACATCATTCGCCAGCACACAATTACCGTAGCCCATTCCCTCCAATAATGCCGGGTGGGTGCCGCCTACTTCAGTCGCCTGAACATAAAAATAAGCATTAGATTGAAATTCGCGATAGCCCTGGCCAAAAACGTACCCAGTAAAAATAATACGTGGGTCGCTGGTTGATTTTAGCTGGCGAATATATTCAGTGCTGTAAGGGGCATCACCCACAATAACCAGGTTCAGGTCGGTTTTTACTTTTTCAAAAGCCTGGACCACCGCCAGGGCATTATTTTCCGGTTCGAGACGACTCACATATAAAATATATTTCCCGGGCTGAACATTGAATTTTTCTAAAACTGCTTTCGTTTTCACTTTTTGTGTAGGCGCGCCATAAGGGATAAAAACGGAATCCTGATTAAATTTTTCCAGATAATATTTTCTTATGAAAATCGAATCGGTAATGATTTGATGGGGCGTGATCGTTGCGAACCACTCCGAAATTTGATAATACCAGCGGCCTAGAATATTCCATTTGGCTCGTTGCCATTCCAGACCATCAACATTAATAGCCACCTTTTTACCACTCAACCGGGGAATCAGCGCAAAAATGCTATTCGCACTGTTACAGATGAGAATAACATCGAACTTTTTAAACATCGAATGCCAGGCACATAAAAAAGTGTGCGCCACCGTATCAAAATATTTGTGCTGGACGGTGGGCAAAATAATAATTTCAACTCCCCGGTAATATTTTTCATGATATTTAATATTATTGGATCGACCATAAACAACCACTTCATGTCCCCTGGCCACCAGTCGGGTTGATAATTCTTCAGCAAATGTTTCAAAACCACCATAGTTCGCAGGAATCCCACGGATACCCATAATCGCAATCTTCATAACCTGATCAACTTCCTTTATTTCAAAAATCCATCCCTGGTTGAATACTTAATCTACTCGTTACAGGTTAAAATGTAACATTCAATTAATCTGGATAAATAGGACGTCTCGTGTGGATTCGAATTACTTTTTGCCATCACCCCAACCCTCTCCCAAAGGGAGAGGGCGTCTGGCTCCCTCTCCCTTTGGGAGAGGGTTGGGGTGCGGGTAAAAATCTTTCGAGGTACACGAGGTTTTGATGTTACAAAATAAACCTTAACGAGTATAATGTTGGTGCAAACTCAATTATTCGACTAGCAACTTCTGTATTTTAATTTTATTTTTTGCTTGATTCAAAAATTTTTTCGGCCATAAACCGTTTGATTATCTCAACAATATAATCAATCTGCTTGAACGACATTAACGGATACAATGGCAGCGTTACCTCCCGCTGGCTGATATCCTCTGTCAGGGTTAAATCGTTGCGGCGGCTTTCCTTCAACTGCCGGTGATAAGAAAATTGATGAATGGGGGGATAATGAATACTGGTTTGAATGCCATTTTCTTTGAGATAACTCATAAAATTTTTCCGGTTAATACCCGCCTCAAGTAAAATCGGAAAAATATGATAACTCGATTGCCCCGGATGCTGCTGAAACGGAATTGTCAAGCCTGGTACACCCGTTAACTGTTGATAGTAATACTCAGTTAATTTTTTCCGTTGCAGATTGTAATCAGGTAATTTTCTCAATTGCACCAGTCCGATGGTTGCCTGCAATTCGGTATTACGGTAATTGTAACCGAGTTCAATCACGTCATACGAATAATTATGCCCTTTATACCGATCCAGTGTCAACGAAGTCATCCCGTGTGAGCGCATTAACCGAAGTTTTTCGGCAATCCCGTCATCGTCGGTGGTGACAATTCCTCCTTCACCCATGGCCATATTTTTATTTGAAAAAAAACTGAAGCAGCCACAAACGCCAAAAGTACCGCAATATTTCCCTCCTAACCGGGCCCCTGGTGCGTGCGCAGCATCTTCAATAATCACCAGTTGCCGCTCACGGGCAATACGACCGATTTCATTCATTTCGCAGGGAAAGCCAGCATAATGCATTACTAAAATGGCTCTGGTACGAGAACTAAGACACGCCTCGATTTGGGATGGTGCAATTGTAAAATCGGTGGTGCTGGAAACATCCGCAAATACCGGAGTGGCACCGGTGTAAAGAATCGCGTTTGCGGTCGCGACAAAGGTCAGGGCTGGTACAATCACTTCATCACCTGGACCAATACCACTCGCCGCGAGTGCTAAATGCAAAGCCGCCGTCCCATTCGACACGCAGAACACATGCCGACTCCCTACAAATTTACCAAATTCTGCTTCGAATGCCTGCGTCTGTTCGCCCATTGTTAACCAGCGGGATGATAAAACTTCGGTGACGGCTTCGATTTCGGCGGCTCCAATATCAATATCAAATAAGGGTATTTTCCAGGACATCCATTCTACTCCACTTTAATCGGTTTAATCTAAGACTGGCTCATTGAAAAAGGTTGTCAATTCATGCTGATTAGGCATGCTAATTACTCAACTGTCATATCAAATAAATGGACAAATTCTGCTTCACCCTCCTGTGAAGGCCAACTCACAAAAATCTGGTAAAGCCCACCGGCACTCCCTTCAGGCGGTTCCCAAAAAATCTCATCCCGAATGATTTCATTTACCAGCCAATTCGAATAGGCATAAATCCCAAATACCGGCTGATGCGGCAACTGATACGAGCTATCTTCATGAACGACCTTAAAAATCAAGTCTTGATTCACGAGCGTGTCGGTCGTCGCCGTCCAGTAACAGGTAAAATGAATCGCCTTTTTCCAGAATACCGGGCCCCATTGATCCGGTTGGGAATAACTCCAGAGCGTGCCGTGTTCGGTGAATCCCTGGCACAGAATCCCCGGGGTGACTTCAACATTCAAATTCTGATTCATTTCACTTGCGTCTGTCACAATGGCTAGCTTCTCCAGTCCCAGGGTGTATTCGGCCCCCTTTTTAAAGACCGCCACACCGTCTTGATAGTGTACGATCCCGTAATCGCGATTATTCAGAATCTCCCGAATCAGGTCATTGTCTGCCCACAGCGCAGGTTGCTTAAAACTTTTTCGCGTCAGTAATTCCACCACCGGCGCATGAAAATCATACAGAATATATTCCGCATCATTGACATGATCCGGCAGAATATAAATTTCGTGCCGTTCCGCCGCGTGCACCGCCAGTCGACTATCCGTCGTCAGGGACGCGGTTTGAGGAATTTGATCAATCAGCTCTCGGATGACACGATGGTGTGCAGTAACCTCCCAGTATTTTATATCAAAAACGTTTGATTTACTGAAAAACAGAAGCATTGTCATCCCGCCAATGATTACCGGCAAATAAAGCCGCGCTTGCCGCTGTTGCCTGGTATTAAGTAATTCTATAATATTTCTAAGCCCCAGGATCGCCGCTAAATAAATAAAAGGAACAATGGTGGCACTGTAATAATGTTCAATATCGTGGGTGTAAAAATAGCTGCTAATCATATTAATGATTAGAATCGGACTGGCCAGTAACAGCACAAAGGGACTGAAAAAACTCAAAAAGCCCACCGGCGCAAACAGATTGAAGAAATAGTATATGTTTCGCTTCTTGGCCAAAAATTTAATCAGATAAAGCGGATCACTTTTTATTTTTCCCAGATGATCCCAGTGCGATTCAGCGCCTTCCATAATGACAAATTCGGGTAAACCCAGCAATGAACGAATTTCCATCCGATTAAACCAGATACCGAACCAGATCACATTCACCACGATGATGATCATTCCCACTCGTTTTTCTTTCATCAAAAAATAGGCGTAAAATCCCATCATCAGTAAAATTAAAGCCGAATCTTCCCGACAAAGCAGAGCCAGAATGCCGTGGAGTATAAAGAGATTCCATTTCGATTGCTGGAGATAATAAAAAGCAAACAGCAGAAAAGGTGCCGCCAGCGTAATCCCGTGCACATCACACAGATTCGCATTCTGGATGGCCGGATGGAATAAATAGCTAATCGGCAAAATGATTGCCACCAGGTTATTTTCCAGCTTTTCCTTTGCCAGCCAATACAAGGGTAGCGCCCCCAGAGAAACCAGGACCGTTTGGATAATTAAAATGACGTGAGGGGAAGAAAAGATTTTATAGATCAGGGCAATCGGTAAATAAATAAATTCCCAATGGGCCATCCAGAAACGCAACATTGGATGCCCCATGTTAATACTTTCCTGTAAGAGCCACCCCTGGCTGGTATTCCAGATGGTTTGGATCATAATTCCCAGGTCATAGACCGAGGCTGAGAAACTTTCATAACGAAGAATTGATAAATAACTGATTCCAATATTGTACAGAATGATCGCCCCAATGACAAAATAAAAATCGCTCCCCCGTTTTTCATTTTTCATCAAATGATCCGATTGTGTTAACATTTTTGAAAAAACTTTCCTGCTTTAAAATTGCATTTTTAAGATGACACACTCAATTCTTTCCTGCGTCTGGAATGCGACCAACCGGAAATAGTACGTTCAATTAAAAACGACAGGAAGAGCGCCAGATAGGTAATTAAACGCATCAGAATAATCGCCAATAAAGCAATCCCACCCAGACCAAAATAAAAATCATACAAACCGTAAATGGTAATTTCCCGGGCACCGACTCCGCCGGGAAAAGGCGAAATCAAGCCCACGAAATTGGTGATCGTACCGGCAAAAATGACAAAAGTCAGATCAATTTCCGGATGTCCCAACGCAGCGACCACGAGATAAAATCCGTAATAGGCAAAGAGTAAATTAATAGTCGTGATTAAATAGCTATACCCCAGATAATCGAGCCGCTTTCGGGTTAACTGAATACTCTCAACGAACTGGTGAATTAAATTCACTGATTTGATTTTCTTCCGAAACAAGATGCCGATGCCAACGAAGATCACCACAATGGCCAAAATAAAGCCAATATTGATGACAAGATTAGATTCAACTAAGCGGTCAACCGTGTAAAACAGTTTTGATAAATGTCCGCCAATAAAAACACAGAACAGCGCGATGATAAATTCAGAAGAATGCTCAACAATAATTTCACCGAAAATGGACGGTAGTGATTTCGACATGTCCACATTTTCTGATTTTTTAAGTAATAACGCCTTTACCGGTACGCCCAATTTGCCCGGCATGGTAAAATTAGCCGCCAGCGCATTAATACTCACCCCATAAACATTCAGAAACGACATGGTTTCTTTGATCGGACGCACCAGATAGTACCAACGCCAGCTCCGAAAAAAAATTGCCACACCGGCAATCACAAACGAAATAATCAAGTTCCAATAATTCACGTTGATCAGGACGGCCTTGTACTCGGTCAATTTATCCCGATTACCATGAATAATAAGTCCAAACCCAACAATGATTAATAAGAGAAAGCCAAAACTGATTAGTCGGTTACTTTTTTTCCCATTTTCACCTGTCACATCACTCATTCTTTTCTTTCAAACCAAATTATAGCCAGACCGCGATTGTTGATCGACCTGAATTCAATTCAAATCGAATAACTTCTGCTTAAACTGTTCATATTCTTCCAGCACCATTTCATAATCGTCCTTCCGGCCAATATCACGCCAGTATTTTGTGAAATGGTAACTGAGCACTTTTATATTCTGCTTGATGGAAAGCTTGATTAAGTCCGGCAGGTCAAAAAATTTACCTTTCGGAATTAAATCCAGCATACATTTTTCCAGGACATAAATTCCCATACTCACCTGGTGATTGAGCGTGGGTTTTTCGATATAATCATAAATTTCATGATTCGCATTGGTTTTTAAAATACCGAGATCAATTTTAATCGACTTATCATAAGTTGCAATGGTAATTTTCGCCTGATGTTTTTTATGATAGGTCATTAAATCGGCATATTTTAAATCGGTTAGAATATCGCCATTCATCATTAAGAAAGTATCTTCCAGATTTTCAATGAGCGTCAGCGGTCCCGCCGTGCCCAGCGGTTCGTCTTCGAGCGAATAGGAGATTTGCACACCCCATTTGTGGCCGTCACCAAAATACGCCTCGATTAACTCGGCCAGATGCCCCACCGCGATAATAATCTTGTCAAATCCATTCTTCTTCAATTGGCGAATGACCACCTCTAAAATCGGCATATCATTAATTGGCATTAAGGGTTTGGGCAAAATTGTGGTATATGGCCGTAAACGGGTACCTTTACCACCAGCCAAAATCACAGCCTGCATAATTAATCCTCCCTGAATCAAACATTATAAATTTCCGTTTTATACAAATCCATATTGCTTTTCATAAATTCAATCGTTTCTGTTAAACCCTGGTCAAGCGTGTAATTGGGTTGCCACTGCACCAGCTCCTGCGCTTTGCGGTTATCACAAATTAATTTCATCACTTCGCTTTTCGCCGGCCGAATTCTTTCCTGGGTCGTTTTAATTTGAATCGGTTTATTTAATAAGCCGGCTATTTTCTGAGCCAGCTCACCAATGGTAATTCCCTGACCAAATCCAACATTAATCACCTCTCCCACCGACTTTTCCGACTCGGCAATTTTAATAAAGCCATTCACCGTATCTTTAACAAAATTCAAATCGCGCACCGGTGTCAGGGAGCCCAGTTCAATTTCATCTTTGGTCAGGGCCTGGCTAATGATGGTGGGAATAACCGCCCGGGCGGATTGTCGGGGTCCGTAAGTATTAAAAGGACGAATGGTGGCCACCGGTAATCCGTAAGCGAGCCAGTAACTTTCCGCAATTTTATCAGCACCAATTTTACTGGCGGAATACGGCGATTGCCCCTGCAACGGATGCTTCTCATCAATTGGGGTATATTGTGCGGTTCCATAGGTCTCGCTGGTCGAGGTGTGGACGATTTTGCTGACCGCTTCTGAGCGACAGGCTTCCATCACATTCAGCGTGCCCTTGACATTCGTGTCGACGTACGTGGCTGGCGAGCGGTAGGAGTACGGAATCGCAATGAGTGCCGCCAGGTGAAACACCACCTCACAATCGGCTATTGCCCGACGCATTCCAAAGGGGTCCTGAATATCGCCGGGAAGCACTTCGATTTCATTTTGAATATTCGAAGGTATTTTTTCGAGTAAACCCCAATCATTTCTCGCATTATAATGAACGAGGGTGCGCACCCTTGCGCCTAATTCCACCAACCGTTCGGTTAAGTGACTGCCAATAAATCCTCCGGCTCCGGTTACTAAAACCTTTTTTCCAGTCCAGTTCATAATTTTTTTCCTTCAGTATCAATCCGATTCGTGTTTCAAACAAATTCCTGATAAATTTTAATTAATTGGGAGGCAATAACCGGCAGCGTCAATTCGGCTTCGACCTTTTGACGATTACGTCGTCCAAATTCGGCGGCGATTTCCGGGTGTGCCAGCAGATAGTTTACCCGCTCTGCTAATTTAGCTGAATCTTTAAATGGAATTACGTAACCATTCGTCCCGTCCTCGATGTATTCCCCACTGCCTTCCGGGGTACAAACAACCGGTAAGCCACAGGCCATCGCTTCCAGAGTAGAAATGGGGCTACATTCGGTCAGGGACGGCATCATATATATTTGTGCCTGTTGATATAAAGTCCGTAAATCACCAGCAGAAAGACCGCTTAACAAAGTAAAATTTTTTAATTGTTTAATCTGCGCCTGAATCGGTTTCGGAATTTGCGAGGCCACAGCGACGATCTGCGCCTTAATATGCCCGGCGGCCTGAACCAGCGTGTCAAAACCTTTCGGTAGCGAACCGCGGCCAACGTATAAAACCATATTTTCTTTTCGATTGCGATTTTCTGCGGGATGAAAAAATTCATGATCAATCCCGTATTTGACGATTTTGATTTTCTCCGCCGGAAGTCCCATATATTTTATCAAATAGGCTTTATAGGCCTGTCGGGAAACCGTGATACAGTC
>Ga0180437_10006902_pt1 | contig 14982 bp, 9 predicted proteins | sample SS_ome_4_FD_132410 | JGI IMG/M metagenome (GOLD analysis project Ga0180437, IMG submission 132410) | Hypersaline lake sediment archaeal communities from the Salton Sea, California, USA - SS_3_D_1 metaG | ecosystem: Environmental > Aquatic > Non-marine Saline and Alkaline > Hypersaline > Sediment...
GCCGGTTGCTGATGATTCAATTAAAATTTCCGGTGCGGATAGTACCCATTATTTAGTGGACTATACGCCGAACAATCCCTTCTTCCCCGGACAATTGGTAAACGTAGAATTAAATGTGAAGGATCTGGTTGGGAATGCAGCTTTCTTGCCGTATTCATTTGAAATCGATACCACCGAATCACAACCAGACGTGCCCATCATTACGCCGATTTATCCGGTTGAGAATGATTCCGGCGTACCGATTAATACTCAATTTACAATTGAAGCCGAAGATCGTTCTGGTATTGATACAACGAGTGCGGAATTCGTTCTCACGCGGAATCGAGTGGATACCACTTTTGCTGAGCCCTCCGATATTCAATTTTTAGATGGGCTGAAAAAAGTTCGCTTTGTCTATAATAGTCAACGTGACACGCTGTTCAATTATAATCTGGATACCGTTTCGGTGCAATTTTCAATTAAAGATCTTTCATATTTTCAAACGTCAGCCACCAAAATTTATTCGTTCAAGGTTCAGGAAGACACCACCGGCCCTATTCTGAAACGCGTTTTACCGAGCAGGCTGGTCAATGTCTCCCGCAATACCCCAATTATGATTGATGTGCTCGATCCTGAAACCGGTATTAATGCAGACAGTCTGGAATTAAAGGTTAATGGAAATGCGGTCGCCTTTGACACCCAGGATATGAAAGCGAAACATTTACGGATGCTATTTAATATGAACAAAAACACGCTCTTTACTGCCGGTGATTCCATCTCTGTTTTCGTTAAAGCAAAGAACAAAGTTAATATTGATAATACGTTGGCATTCACCTTTGTAGTAATTGACGATACAACCAACCCAATGATTGTCTATGAACAACCTGTCACTCCGGCCGAACGAAATTCCTCCATTGTATTTCGATTGCTGGATTATGAATCGGGGATTAATCTGGACAAAACCACCTTCACAATTGACAGCATCAGTACACAGAAAATATTTGTTGATAGTATTAACGATAAGAATATCACTAAATACGACTTAAGAGTTAAACCGCTACAAGGAATGAATGAGTATCAAATTACTTACAATATAACAAATGAACTGATCTTCGATTATTTTCAACACGTGAAAGTTCATATTTACACCGAAAATTTTTCCGGTAATCCGAAATATCGTTGGGCCGAACTAGATACCGGTTTTCAGGTTATCTCAGGCGATACCATTCCACCCACAATTACACCGATTACGCCAGCCGATCAAGACACTAGTATTGCGATTTCGCCGGAATTTCATCTGGAAATTATTGATAATCTCACGGGTGTCGATACAAATACGGTTAAACTTTACTGGAAATATGCCTACGAAACTCAACCGCATAAAATTGATTCAATCCATTTTATTTTTAATGGGGATACGTTAATAGTAAATGATCCTGACCTCGTTTTTACTTTTGATACCAATGTCTACATGACCTGTTTGGCTTGTGACCTCGCGGGAAATTGTGGGAAAAAGGACTACCATTTTCGAACGAAAAGATATGATGAAGAGGCGCCGTGGCTGGTGTTAGTTGACCCCGATAGCAATTATGTGAAAGATATTGATAATTATCAACTTAGTCGTGATCACGAAGTCTTTACTTTTGATTTGCTTGATAATACCAGCGAACTTGCCCTCGATTCAATTAAGGTTCATATCTTTATCGACAGTTCGGGTTATAATGGTCCCCTGAGTTTTTATCACTGGACTTTTGTTTCGGGTGAGGGCAATGGCTATAAATTCGAGAAAATAGAATCCAGCGAAGATAAGAAAGAAGCCCGCGTTACCTGTCGGTTACCTGATGATTTTACCGGTTTTAGTTATAATGATATTCTCAAAATGGAGGTAACCGCTTATGATGTTTATAATAATCGTCTCAATACAACAGTAACTTTTCATGTAATCAAAGATACTAAACGGCCAGAATTTTCAACAATTCCGGCTCCTCAGGAAAGGAATGTTCCCCTGGATACACCTATTGAAATCACTCTCCGGGATGATAAAGCCGGAGTGGTCGTAAATACAATTGAAGTAAGAATGATCATAAACGATTTCTTCCAGATGCAGGAACCTGATTCCACGGATTGGGAAAATAATGCCATAATTTTGTTCCCAGAGGGAAAAATGATCCAGGACCGGGGAAATCTGCAAAACATTTTGCCAGAGTTAATTTTAAAGATGCAGGGCGAAAAGACATTATTTAACTTCAATCAAACCGTTTGGTTGTGGATTTTCGCCGAGGATAACGCCGGAATCAATCCTAATAAACTCGATACAACTATTTATTTTGAGACCGAACAAAGGTATTCTGATATTAAAGTATTAGGTTTGAATTATCCGCAGCAAAAATATTGCGTGTACGACTCGGTGAAGGTAACGGCTTTACTTACCAACGATTTTATGGATATAAATCAGGAATTTGAAGTTTCTTTTAGGATTGAAGGCGAAGAAAATTCAGTAGTGGTGAAAGTCCTTCCGTCATTGTTAATCGGACAAAAAGATACTGTCGATGCTGTCCTTCATTTATTTAAACAGGGCTCCCACAGGATTCAGGTATATGCTGACGAAATTAACCTCATTCGAGAAGAAGACGATTATAAAAATAACACACGATCGATTATGATTAATGTCGGGGACGGGAAAATCTATGTCAAATCCAATCCTTTCACCCCCAATGGGGACGGGATCAATGATTACGCCAAATTTGATTGTAAAGAATTTAAACTGGAATACCCCTTAATCAAACTCTTTGATTTACGCGGAAGATTTATTCAAGAATTAACGGAAATGAATAATGAGCAAAAGTTTCAATGGGATGGTCGAGATAAAAATGGCAACGAAGTCATGCCGGGCGTTTATCTTTTTATCTTGCAAGACAAAGGTGAGGCGGTAACCAATGGCTTTGTGGTAGTAGCTCGATAAATTCAGGTGTTTATTTTGTGGTGAGATTTATACGTCTGTTGATTTAATGGGATAAACATTTGCCAAAACTTACTTGACTTCGATATATTGATTAGAATTAAGGGAATTAGTTTTGGCAAATATATTAATCAACAGGATCATTTATGTAAAGAAAATTTTTTTTGAATGAAGGTGAGGATTCATAATATGCAAAACTTAATGCGAAAAATAATTTTATATCAATTAATCTTGGTATTAGCTGGCTCTCAATTTGTCTATGCCCAGAATTTGGTTGAGGCGAACCCGGCGAATATTCACGATCCCGGTTCTGCCTTTATTAACCCGGCGGTGATTATGTCGCAGAGCAAACAGGTGTTTGCCGGGATCCGGATTTTTCAAATGGGCTTTTTGGATAATAATTCCACCGCTTTTAAACATAGTTTTTTGACGTACAGTCAACCATTTTCTCGAATGCCACGAATGGGGTATGGAATTACGGCCCAATATTTACATACCCCCTATTTCACCCAGGGCAATTACAGCTTACTTGTGGCCAGAAGATTTTCCGAGATTGTAACTTTAGGGACCCGTGTCAACTGGTTTACCAAAGGTTATAATTTACGTGATGCGAATTTGGAAATTGAAGATGATCCGGTCTTTCGTGATAATCGAACGAAGCATGTTTTTAGCTTGGGATTTGGTTTTTTACTCGGCCCGGTGTCAAATTTAACGGTGGGAATTGGACTTGACCACGTGAACCGACCCAATGTTAGTCTGAGTGGAAATGAGTTGCGTCAACCGATTACGTTTGATTTCGGGATACATTATCTGTTTAATTTTATTGGGCCCTCACTTTACGTCAATTACCAGGATAATCAAACCGTAACCACTTTTGGTTTGGAAGCGCAGCATTTCTCTTTAGGGACGCTCGGTTTGTATTATGGTAAACGGTCGGTGATCCTGGAAGGAAGATTGAATCTGCTGCGAAACCGAATGAGTATTGGTTACCGCATGGATTTCCCTTTGCAGGACCTCGTCAGTTATAGCGTGGGAACCCACCTCCTGAGTGTTTCTTATCGCTTTGCAGAACCCATTGATTCCGATTTTAATATCATCTCAACAGTTGATAATTTGAACGTTGTCGAAAAACGAATCTCTGTCGAAGCCGATAAAGGAATCACTGTGCGCGATATCGAAGCCCTTGCCGAGTATAAGCTTGATATTTTTGACCAACAAAGCTTGGAACGAATAAAAGAAAGCGCGAAAGTTGTCGGAATTCAAAACCTGGGTGATCGTTCAGGGGCGCAATTAGATGATGCCAGTTATAAATACTACAAAAAAACACTGATTGAAATGGTCGAAAAAAAGATGAAACAAACCGGGGGAACTGCATTTAAAGTCGATATTAATAGCCCCCCGGGAACCGGTCAACGGGCATTAGCACTGTTAAATTTCCTGGTAGATTCGCTGGGATTTCCCAGCCAAAATGTCAATATTGTGTTTGCTGAAGATTATAACGACCCGAACTGGAATCAACATAATATAATCCTGGAAGCGCTAAAAACCTCTATCAGTGATGCAAAAGGCTTGATGAAGCGAATTAAGATACCTATTCCGGGTAAAATCTTGCTCTCGGATGATCAAACCGTATTTGAAATTAAAAGAATACAGTCGACCAAACCGGTTCACTCCTGGCGCATCGTGATTGAATCCAGAGGAGATGTTATCAAACGATTTGCTGGCTTTAAGGATCCTCGTGCCACTGCCTGGGATTGGAAAGACGATGATGATAATTTAATAAAACCCGGTGAATACTTTTATTATTTCCAGTGGAGGGATAAAGCAACCGGCGACTGGAAACCGTCGCGACCCAATAAAAAAGTCATTTTTGTTGATAAAGAAGTGCAAACCGAACGAATATTCCTGACGAAAGATGGTCAACCACCAATGGAAGATCCGAATATTGAGACCGAAAAGGTTGAAGTATTATTGAAAAGTAAAAAAAGCACCGAGACCACATCTAAGTAATATTCGCCGCGAAGCCTCACGATTCGATTAACAATTGACAAAAACCTGCATTGGCATTTTTTGGTATGTTGTGCCCCTGTAGGTTTTTGTTTATGGGAATGAGGCTTTAAAATTATTGCATTTTTATAAGTCATTTTATATTTTTAATCTCAATAAATCATTCACGATCCGGTTGATTTAACGCTGTCATAAATACTCTTTATAATACTAGAATTAATTGATTGGGAGGTACTTAAAAAATGCGCAGTCAGCTTTGTCTAAATTGGATAGTATATGTTTCTTCTATCTTATTTATTTTGCTCCTATTAGGTGATGTCCCTGGTTACGCTCAAGTTCCGGTGGATTCAGCCACTGCCGATTTCGCCCAAACAATGGCAACGGATTCCACCTCTAAATCGAGTACGGATGATTTAATTATCGTCGATCCGGGATTTAATCAACGAACACTGATCAGGCTGGTTAAACATGCCGGTGAAATTGGTATCATAACACTAGGTGTATTGGCATTGGGAATCTTCCTGATTGTTCGTCAAGCACTCAAACTCCGCAGCGATGCGAATGATTCACATTGGGTTCTTGAGCGAATTCAAAAAGTGAAAATTGATCATTTTGATAAACTGGAGGACCTTGAAAAACTCATTTCGGAGCTTCAAGGCGCTCATAACATCTGGGAGATTTCGGAAAGTAAGAAACTAAAGACTTTACTAAAGCCCACGTTAGATGGTATCAAAAACTTTTTTAATAACATCACCGGAATTTTTTCAAAGCATGAAAAGGATGATAAAACGAAAGAATCATTCGTCAAAACAACGGTGTTTGCTTTATTTGCTAAACTTTACGAAGTTTATAAAGCCACCAGAGATACCGATAACTTTAATGAAGAATTATCCACCTACTCACAACAACTGAAGGATAAATTTAATCCTTTTTTGACTCGCTTATCTTACCTGTCTGATACCGCGGGGGCGCTGGGATTATTAGGAACGGTTTGGGGGATGTTTTTAACCTTTTTTAGCGGTAGTATGGAACAAAAAGAAATCATTCAAGGTATGGGTATTGCGCTGGCAACAACGATTATCGGTATTGTCGTGAGTCTGATATTAAATACGTTTACCACTATCATCAGCAACCGTTTCGATAAACATTTAATAATGATCTCGAAAATGGCGAATGATTTCCAGGTCCGTTTGATGCGTCTGGGAATTCAGCCCGTAGGAGCATCCATTCCGATTCAACAGCCCGTTCCGCAAATTATTTATACCCAACCTGAACCGAAAGCTGAGCCAGTAAAGGTTCCCGAATCGCCGCCAGAAAGAAAAGAAAAAGAACCCCCGCGACCGAAGCGAAGAATTCCTGAAAAAATCGAATTGCTGTCGAAACAACATCAGCAGTCTAAAGTGAATACCGAGTTACCCGAGCCCTTAATGATTCAGGTGCTGGATCAGGACGGTATTGGAATGGATGGTGTTACCGTGACCTTTAAACTGGATGGTGACGGCGGGAGCTTAAATGGCGGTCTGAAGGAAGAATACGTGCAAACTGAAGGCGGTGGGATTGCCAAGACCGTCTGGAAACTGGGTCAATCGGCTGGTAAGAAAACGGTGAAGGTTATTGTTGATGGATTGGAAGCGAAGACAACCCGCTTTTTCGCGGACGCATTACCAGAAGAGCCGAACGCTCTGCTTGAAGTTTCGGGTAATTTTCAAGTGGGTCATCCGGCTGAAGAGCTGGCCCGACCCTTTGTGGTACGCGTGGAAGATAAACTCCAGAATCCCATTCCCGGTGTTTTTGTGACCTTTAAAATTAAAGAGGGAGATGGTCAATTTCGAAACAGTCGCGGTAAAGAATGCTACATTGAAACGAATGAAGAAGGAATTGCTGCCATCCACTTCAAACTGGGTAATGAACGGGGGAACGTGAAAGTGGTCTGTACAGCCAAAAATCTTAATTCAAGCTGTACCTTTCAGGCGTTTGCCCAATAATGAGTCGACTCTAAAACCGTGCTGAGGTGCTTGAAATTAAGTGCGAAAGTTTTGGTAGATGTATTAATTAGAACCTTTCAAGCTGAACTCAATAATATTTAGAAGGTTATTTTTATGAAAGGTAGTATTATTACCCGATTGATTGATGTGGTCTTAATCCTTTTATTTGGCTTTATTTCAATTAGTGAAATCGATCGGAAAAGCAAAGTGCGACTGTCAGAAACTCGCGAAATACCTATTACGCATGTTGATAGCGAGCAAATTTTGGTTATTGGGGTTGTCGCGCCAAATATCTTTGTGGTCGAAAAAGGGCAGGATATTGTTTTTAATGAACTGCCGTCGCTCTTTCGTTACATTGATATGAAAAAAAGCGATCTGGAAAAACGGGATAAAAAATTAAAAGTACGAATTCGTTCTAACTGGTTCTTACCGATTAAACACGCGCTTGACATTGCCGTTTATTGTGAGCACATTGGAGTCGAGCGCGGGTTAGACGTCAGAATTAGCAGTTCGAAATAAATTGCTTGAAATTATTGGGAGGATTGATTAAATATGAAAGGCGGGATCATCGTTCGTTTAATTGATGTCGTGTTTATTTTATTACTCGGCTTTATTTCAGCGAGCGACATTATTCGAAAAACTCAAATCAAATTACCACCACAATTAACTGCCAGTACCGGTGGTCAGGAAGTTAGAGAACCGCGGCCCTTGGTGATTCGAATCTTTGTTCAAAAAATCCAGGACCTCACTCCTGAATTACTCAAGATTATTAATTCCCGGCTAAGATCGGTTGGCAAGAAAGGAATGAATGAAAAAAATCGATTAGACCAGCGCCTGGTAAGTGAACGTTTTGTGGCCTATTCGGTGCGCACGGGCGTCACCGACGAAGACCTGGACGAAACCATTACCACTACAATCGAATTAGAAATGTACATCATTCAGCAAATACAGGAACGATTGGAACCCGGGCAAAAGGTAATGGTGGTGATCATGCCTGATCCGGAAGTCATGGTGCAGGGAGTGGTGAATATCTTTGATATTTGTCGTCGCTACAAAATTGAATATCACATCAAATATCCGCGGGCGCATGAACGATTAAAAGAATTTCTGCAAATATAACGCTAAAATATTTTTGATAGCGGAGGTTATTTGAGAATGGAATTAAAACTTGATATTGAACGTATAAATGATGAAAAGGTAATTCCTTCCATTATTCTAACTATTTTATTTATGGCTTTACTCTTCCTTATGTTGAGTAAAATAAAAATTCCTTTGGAAGCGTCGAAACCGTCCGAAGAAATGATCCTGGAGTTTATTCGGGAGGAGAAGAAGCCTGAAGTAAAAAAAGAGGAAAAAAAACAGGAAAAGCCTGAGGAGAAACCAGAAGTAACCGAAGAAATTGAAGAACAGATAACGACAGAAGATATTCCCCAGATTGATCCCGAAGAGCTGGAAAAATTAGTAACCAATGTTCAACCGGTTCAAATAACTGTGGACATTTCTAAGGAAATCACCCAAGATATCGAACAGATGCTGGACAATTTCCCCGGCGCAGACGGTGTAGTTGATATTGTCACGGATATTGATAATCCGAATGCCCTGATGCAATCCGGAGCAGACATGGGCGGAGAAATGTCCGGATTTGACGGGGGCGTGGGTGAAGTACAACTCAGTATGAACAGTCGAGACCTTCAATTTAATCCCCACACCAGACGCTCAAGAACGGTTCAACCGGGCGCACGAACCGGCGTCCCCCATTTAAATATGGCACCGAAAGATTTCATTAATCCCATCATTAAATGGATGGAAGCCAATCCCTTCACCTTTTCTGAAATCTTAAAAACCTATTTGAACTGGTCGCCGGGCAATCTTACTTCAAAAGTTCGCGTTAAATATGAAGGCCAGTCCTATCATATTTTTTTCCTCTGTAAAAAAGCGATCCCACAACTTAGTATTTGTGTTATTAATTTTGCCACCGAAGAATTAATCTTAATCAAGGACGCTGAGCTGCTACAGACACCGGGTTATTTAATGGAAGGAGAAGTTATGGCCGAAGGCGACAAAATTTTTTATATTGATAGTCAACAAAAGAAAGCGTCAAGCGCTTCGGCTGTGAAATTTAATAAAATCTTCTGGTCCTGGTTTGAAACCGTCAAGCCCAAATAAATGACAAGTGCCTAATCCTGGAGGATAGAGATGAAAATCTCTTTCATCATAAAAAATTTATGGGTGATGCTGGTAATTGTGTTTTTGGTACCTGCCAGCACCTTTCCACAATCCCGAATCAATGTTGAAAAATTAATCGAAATAGATGTGAGTAGCGATACGGTTAAGTCACCGACTTTATTTCAGAACGCTTATATTCATACTGAGCTACTCCAATATCTTGCTCAAGAGACAGCGGTTACAGTAAGCCTTAATGACAGTTTGCGAGCGAATGATTTTAAACTCAAGGCTTATCGGACATTTCAGAATTATCAAAAGACGCAGGAGCAAAATTCCGACGAAGCCAACCTGACAATTCTAGAAACATTGAAAAGTGATTTAGAAAAAGCCATTCAACTCAATCCTAATGATCGACGCGTCAAATTACTTTTAAATTTCTGTTACGTCAGGATGGAGGTGATATTACGCAATCAGGAACGATGGAAGGAGTATATCCAAATTACCACGAATCGCTTGCAACTAACCGATCCGAAAATCCAGTACTTCAGTTATATCTCTCTCGGAAATGTGTATTCAAGTTTACAGGAAATTGCCCTGGCCCGCGAAGCCTTCAACCGGGCCGTAGAACTATTGTTTGAATTTTATTGTGATAGTTTGGAAGACGGCAATCAGAAATATCTGACTGCGTTGTATGGTGCCCTGCGCGGTAGGGGCACTTGTGAAGAAAAACTTTATCTGGATGAAGCCGCCCGACGTTCAATGGAACACGCTGTCGTCATTGCCCCGGACGAACATAAGGCAGGAATTCAACAGCAAATTGAAAAAACACTGCTCTGGGATGGCGGTAATTTAAAAGCCCTCGAAAAAAGGAATAAAGCCCTGTTACTTTTTCAAAAGAAGGAATATAAAACGGCCAAATCGCTGTTAGCAGAACTCTTACCACAACTTAAAACTTTTAGGGCCAGGGCTGAAATTGAACGTTATATTGCGCAACTCGAGTTCTTTTATCTGGGGAGTAATTATCAAGCGTTAAATCGAATGTGGCGGATCGTCAAACAATATCCCCAGCAGATTGCCATGAGTGATACTGCGATTGATTCAACTTACCAGATTTACAGCAATACTTATGCTCAAATGTGTTATTTTCAGGGAATACAGGAACAACGGATTAATCGCTTGCGGATGGCGTACATTTATTTTGCCAGAGCGGCTGAAATGGAAAGTCCCTCTCAATATCAGGCAGCATGCAACCTGGCGATTTTGTTAACCACCGACAGTCGAAACATCATGCATGCCGATGATGTCATTCATTACGGGACCCAGGCCTGGAATAATGGCAATGCCAATCTACATCACAATCTGAAAAGAAGTCTGGCGCGAAGCCTGGCGCGCGCTTACCAACAAAAAGGAGCGTTTGAAAAAGCCACGGAGTGGCTGGTTAGTTCTTATTCAATTGCCAATGATTAATACATTTACCAAAACTGATTGACAGAATTTCAACCAACTTGTGGAATAGAATGTGTTTTGAATTGCCTGAGGTTGAAGTTGAGCAAGTTTTAGTAAATGTTTTTTCAAAGAAAACTATTAATTGGGTGAGTTATAAAAATGCGTCTCAAATCGTTGCAAATTAAAATAGTCGGTTGCTTAGGTTGTATTTTATTTTTCTTTGCTAGCGGCTACGCCCGTTCGTCAGCCATCGAACAAAAACCGTGGCAGGATCGCCGCTTTATCAGCGATCCCTTAGAAATTACCCCCACCGCCATGCTGGATGCTGAAAAGTGGATTGAGCAAGCAAAACAGGCTGAGGATTTAAGCGATTCGCTGTGGATGTTTATCGAAATGATGGCTGACTCTCAACAAGTGGTGGCTGAAGATTCTTTGCTAATAAATCAGTTCCTGCGGCAGGGCTTGGATATTTTGAGTACCGATTTAAACTGGCTTCCGGAGGTTCGACGAATCGAGCGGCATATTCATCAACTCAAATTTGCGGACTATCGACTGGTTCTGGATGCGCTGACACAACGCGCGATTGATGCCTATTTTGAAGCCAAACGCATTCATCCGTACAATCCCTGGGTAAAGGTTTCTCTGTTTCAAAATATTTTATCCAATCAACTCATTCGGCGAAACTTTTCCGAAGAAGCGCTCCGGCGTTTTGAGGAAAAGTGTCGCCAAACGCGTTGGTTAAAAAGTGAGATGAATGGCTTTTATAATATTTTGGGGACTCTATATGAACAATTTAATGAATGGACCCGCGCTTTCGCTTATTACGATTCGGCTTATCAGATTGTCAGTCAGCCGATTTACCCGCCAGGAATTGACAGTACCTTTGCTTTTCGAATGGATTCCGTTGCCGGAAAAGCATTCATTGCCAATGAACGGCGCGCAATGGGACAAATGGTGGAAAAGGAAGCCTTAGAATTAAAGGTTCTGCACGACTCATTACTCGCTTATTACGGTTTATTTGCTGACAGCCTTAATCATGATTATTTAACGGTTGCCGATTCACAGGCCGCCCGTCAATTTATTGACCAGGCATTGGACCACATCCAGCCGTCTCCCAATCGAATGACTCAAAAACGATTGCGACAAGTAAAACAGAACAAATATTATCTAGGCTTAGCAGATATTCAGTTTGTAACTCAACAGATATTCAACAATATCGAAGCAAAAATGTTAACCGCCAAGCAGATTGATCCTTTTCGGAAAAATTTGAGATTAAATCTCGGCAAAGACATTTATTATAAAACGGCGCAGGCAATGTATGATTCTGCTTTATACCACAAAAGTGTCGCTGAATTGGAAAACCTGATCTGGATTGAAAAGGGAATCTGGGTTTATTACTTCTATCTGGGCGATGCCTACATGGGAATCAAAAACTGGGAAAAAGCTTTTGAAAATTACCAACAGTCCGAAGAGGTGTTTATAAAAACCGCGATTTTTGCCCATCCTGATCAGGAAGAATATATTACCAAGCTGGATTCCGTACCCGTTGATTCCAATCTCCTGGCGTTAATTGTTTTTCGGCAGGCAACGGCTAAAACTCGATTGTACGAAGGTAAAGAAGCATTGAAATTATTACGGTATGCTTTTTCCGTTTCCCAGGATGACTTTCAGAAGCAAGAAATACAAAAGAATATTGATGCCATTAATTGGGACGATGGGAATGTTCATGCGATGAATCTACGGCGACGAGCCTACGAATACAGTGTGAAAGGTAATTTTGCAAAAGCGAAAGGGGTGCTGTTAAGATTACTGGATATTTTGTGGACAAAAAGAACGAAAGATGAAATTAATCACCAAATCGCCATGATTGATTTTCAACAACTGGACCGCAAAGAGGACGGCATTGAACGGTTACGTTTGGTTGTTTCCAACATGACGAAAGATGCTGATGACGCTCCCGTTGATCCGGTCAATGAAAAATATTTTAAAGACTACGGCACGATGTGTTACCATTTTGGTAATCGTTACTTATTGCAGGATGATCGAAAAATGGCTTATATCTATTTTGTTCAAGCCACCCAATTAAAATGGTTTGGTCGGCCCAAGTCCTATTTCCAACTGGCGGGATTATCCGAGTTCGACCCGGTGGAGACGATTCAACTCTGCTACCAGGCATTAGACGAAGCGGAGAACTTAACCCCCGGTGAAAAGCGTCAGGTAGCTGAACTGCTTTCAAATGCTTATCAAAAACAGGCCAAGTTCCGCGAGGCCCGTCAATGGCATCAAAAAAGCCTCGATAAAGACTGGTGCGCTAATAAAATCAGTTCATAAAGTTAACGCTGCTGGTAAGTGGACGGGTTAATAAATACATTTGACATAAATCGATAACGGTTTGAGGAAGCCAATGAAGCTGGTTATAAAAACAATTCTGATGGTTTTATTTTTCAGTTTGATCCTTCAAAATTGTGCTGTTCTTAAGGCACCATTTCGAAAAACCATTGTCCGCCGTTCTGTCCCTTACGGTATCGATCCCGCCGTTCACCGGTGGGCCAAAGTTAAAGCTGACTCACTCATCCCTTCCAAAGAAAGCAAATCCGTAGCGGATAAGCTGGTAACAGAAGGACAGAAGGATTTAGAGGTGAATGAATCCCTCTGGAGCGCGATTGAACGCTTCCGGGAACGGGCATTAAAAGATACGCTGGAACCACCCCCGCCACCAGAAAAACAGGAAGTCGAAATTAATGATGATGAGATTATGGTGGTGTATTTAAAGAAAGACACGCTAAAAACGAAAACCAAAACTGCGCCCAAAGATACCATCACTGAGCCACTATTGAAATATATGGCAAAATTGTACCTTGATAATGCAATGGCCAAATTTCTGGAAGCGCGGGAAATCAATCGCTTTGATCTGGAAACAATTACCAAAATTGCTGAATCATACAGTAAAAATGCGGAACGTTTCCAGGATACAACCAGTTCACTTAAAAGCATTGAACAATATGAATATATCGCCCGTTATCAAAAGGGATTTCATCAATTGTTCGTTCGTTTAGGCGACAATTATCGAGCTATCAATGATTGGCCAAATGCTTATACTAACTATAAAGAAGCCCTGAGAGTATTTTTAGCAACTTCAAGTCTAAAATTTGTGTCCGATTCCGCTACGGCCAGCATTGATTCGGTTGAATCTCAAAAGATACTGACCGATTATTGGATTAACAAAGCTGAAGCCGAAACCCAGCTCAATCTGCCGGATTCGGCGATTGTATCCTATTTACATGCTTTACAAAGCGCCATTGAACAAAATAATATTGCTTATATCGAACATCAAATTAATCGAATTATGTGGGATAGTTTGAATATTCGGTCAGTCGTTATTCGTGATTCGGTGAATAAGCTTTATGCGGCGGAAAAATACGTTGAAGCAAGATTGGGTTATCAAAATTTGCTAAAAAGCATTAAAACCCAAAAAGCACGTGATGAAATTGAATTCGCGCTGGCTGAAATGAATTATGTGTTAGCTGAAAAATTGAAAGAGAAGCTAAATCTACCCGAAGAAAAAGACCTTCAAAAAGAGGCCGTACAAAATGTCGTTAAAATTGTCACCCGGGCCGATGCCAATAAAAATACACCTGAAACCTACGAGGCACCGGTTGATTACAACGTTTTATATTATCTGGCTCTGGATTCAACCGGCACGCGTTTCATTCGTCACAAAAGTTTAACGTATAATCAAGAATTAATTAAATTGGAAAAAGAGGGAAAATTAAAAGTTGATTCAACTTATAAAATCATTTTTAATCGCGCGGGCAACCTCTGTTTTGATTACGGCCAGACCATGATGAATAAAGGTGAATACCTCGAAGCGAAATTTTATCTCAATCATGCCAGTGAGATTGATTGGGGGGGGAGCTACAAATCATTATTTATTCTGGCACGCTTCCATTCAATTCGGGCCAATCCACGTTTGGCCTTGAAAAATTGTTATAATATTGCTAAATTACATCATAAGATGACACCGGAGGAAACAAAACAGTACTTGTATTTTCTGGTCAATCTGTTCCGTAAAAGAGGCGTCGATCGAAGTGATATTTCAAGGCAGTTTTATAGTATTTATAATAATTATATAAATGGAGGACCGGTTCCATGGGATATCGTTTTTCATTTCCTCGAACCATACAAAGTTTAGTCGTGCTAAGCCTTGTATTTCTGATAGGATTTTTGAATAATTTGAATCTGGCTCAGAATAATCAGCAAAATCAGAATATTAAATATGATAAAATGTTTCTCTCCGCCTGGCGGATCGAAGACCCAAAATTAATTAACTGGATGTTAAATGAATTTATGCTCCCCAAAGAGGGGGTAGCGGCAATTGAGCTGATTGATATTAATGAAAATGGTCCGGATCGATTTGATGTACTTCGAATAACACCGGAA
>Ga0180437_10006904_pt1 | contig 14979 bp, 28 predicted proteins | sample SS_ome_4_FD_132410 | JGI IMG/M metagenome (GOLD analysis project Ga0180437, IMG submission 132410) | Hypersaline lake sediment archaeal communities from the Salton Sea, California, USA - SS_3_D_1 metaG | ecosystem: Environmental > Aquatic > Non-marine Saline and Alkaline > Hypersaline >...
ACAGGAATCACTAAATGAACACACTTTAGAATGTATGAACCACTATTTAAAACCAAATTAAAAAGATACCTCTGAAATTTTTAATATAAATTAAAGACAGGGCTTCAAGCTGTAAAGACGCGGCTGATAAGATTTATAAAATTCTCTAGTGTGAGCGCTCCAACCCTCTCAGTATTTTTACAAATCTCTCTCTAAAGCTGAGTCAAAATCTTAATGAAATTCTTGCTTCCAGGAGCTTAAATTGTATATGACAGCATAGAGTACTCTCTCTAACTCGTAACGTGAAGTTTCTTTGCGTCTGAAATTTCAGACAAGAGTTTTAGATTTTAAATTTACCGGATCCTTTCCAAAACTTCCAAGTAGTAGTTGAGTTCATACTTGGGTTTAAAACCTTCAAGAGAGTAGTACAGATACAGTGCTTTCAGTACTTTTAATATATCCTCTGTTTCTAGGTCTGAATCAATTACTTGCTCGTTGAGCATGGCAAGTAACAGTCTTTTCTTCCTAGAATCGTTCTCGTTCTGGATTTCTCTCTCGCCTAACATATTCTAATCTTCCTCTTCCTCATAAAACTCGTAAGGACATATAGAAGATAGGGGTTTGTGGTTGTCCTGCAGTTCTTTCAGTTTTTTCATGACCGTGTTCATTTTCCGCTTAATACCCCACAGGATAGTCAATTACCTTGAAAGGATTTTGATAAGTATGTAATTTAGGGCAGTGGTTCTCTATCGGGCTCTTCGGCCTACCGCATTTCTCACATATTAGCATTTTTGATTCTGCCCCCTCACTCAACATCCGAGAATAGATGTATACTCACTCTATCGATATTAAAATTAGATCTTAATACATTTGAAATGTGATCCACTCCTCCGCTTCTTATTTTCAGCCCCATTTTTTTGCAGGCTTCTCTCATCTCTTTCTGCGGGATACCATGAATATTAAATTCAATCGAATCGTCATGACCGATGTGCAAATCACAACTTACCATTTTTAAACCACCTGGATATAACATAATATACATTACATATATAAATGTTACATTTGTTAATACAATATACTTAAATATACATATTAATATAGAATATATAGGTGTAATGTAAATGAGTGAAGTGGAATTAAGTAAGTTATTTAGTAAATACTCAGAAGTGGGTGAGCTTCCAGATTGGGAAAATCTCTTAGCTACTAATCATCTTTTGGCAATAATTGCGCAGGAGTTAATGTTAATCCGTGAAAATCTTGATTTCTTAACTACTAAGCAAGGAGCACTTAAAGTTTTAACGGAGGGGAAGGTCTGAATAATGACTGGAGAAGTTCAGACTTTCAAAGAGCCGATTAAAGAGATCAAGACAGTCGGCTACCGCTGGCGAATAGTTTACACTACCAAGAAGTTCATACCAAGCGAGCAGGCAAAGTACAAGGGCGATACAGAGGAAGTCACCAACGAGCTAGGCGGAAACTGTGACACCCTCGGTCAAATGTATAACGAGTGGAACGGAGCTAGGAGAAGTTTGGGGTTGATAGGAATTGAGCAAAAGGACTGAAATTACAAGGATACAGATTAAGAAGTCTACAGTATCCGACCTGAGAAAGATAGGGGAGTACGGGGAATCTTACGACGACATAATTCACAGGTTGATAGGGCATTACCTTAATAATCCTGTACCAATGGGCAGGTAGGAGTTTTTAAAAATGGGGCGTAAATTAGTGGACGTTGTAAAAGTCAGGTACTTGGGCAGGCACGTCAAACCGACCTTTTACGTCAGGATCCCTAAAGTTCTCGCAAAAGAGCTGAGCCTTCGGGTAGGTGAAAAGTTTGCGCTGTACTGGAGCAAGGATGAATTAATTTATAGGAGGTTGAAGTAATGCATTTAAGGTTAAGTTTTTATGAAAATGAGATTAAGTATACAACTCAAATAATTTCAGCTGAACGTTTTTATACTATAGCTGTTCCAGAAGACGTAAATCTTATTAAAGTTGAAGATTTAGAATTCAAGGATTAGATAGGCTCTTCATAAACTCCTACCTCTACTGTCCTGGTCCTGTGATCAGGGCATAAGAGGTAAGGCGTGTAGTGCTTCCCTGCTTGGCAGTACCTCATCTGCTTTATCTGCGGTGGCATTTCCTCTTTATCCAAGAAAGGCTTAGGTCTTTCGCTCATTATTTAACCAACCACTCGATAGCCTGACCAATCTCTTTATCGACTGTGGTTTTAGAGGCATCTGCTGTATGCGTCTGCTCCCTGAACCCGCACCACTGCAAGCCAGTTTCAATATCCATGTACTGGGGCTGTCCGTGAAACCACCCTGTAAATCTGCCCTTAACCCACCTTCCAGCTTTCTGCAGGAAGAACCAAGATTCATAGAATACCAAATTACATCACCTTTTTTCAGCATATTTCTTTAATATTGGAATAGCCACATGACACAATGATTTTCTCTTATGCTCTTCCTCTGTTTTCCTAAGTATCCCTCTCCACTCTTCTATTGATTCAATAGGTTTAATCATACTAATTTCCACCTTATCTTTTGAATAACCAGCATTCTATCCTGTTATAAAGCTTGTGATTTATTCGTTCTGAAAAATTGATTAAATATACTATACAGATAGCTATCCAAAACTTAACATCTATCAATCTATACCAATTCCCACCTTATTTTATACCTTTTTAAAGTATCGTGTATGCTGGGGTCGTCTAATCTTGCTATTAATAATTTCTTAACATTCTTTACAGGGTTATACTGCTTAACATATAAATCTTGATATACTAACAGCTGGCCTACCGCAGACGGCCTAACCCTCTCCTTAACCTCTATTATCCATATCTCCTTTTCGGTTTCACATATAGCGTCAATCTGCTTCTGCCACATCCAGATGGTAGGCTCTGAGGCGTGCTTCCGTCTGAGCTCTACCGACTGGGGCGTATCGAGTACAACCCAGAAAGTGTAGATTCCTTCGAGCCTGTTTAGAGCAAGGAACCTTCGCATGACTTCTATCTCCTCGGGCTTGTAATGAGGGAACTTTACATCGAGTTGGCTTTCAACCATTGCTTACCACTTTTGGTTAACCATATTTTATTAACTGGAAGAACTGCGCCGGTGGGAACCCTCTCGACCACCTTCTCGACTCTTACGTGCCCGTGGCTCTCTGCGACGAGCAACTTGTCCCTTACGTTGCTTCTTGGGACTTTCAGGTGCCTCGCTATGCCGTTAAGGGAGTCGACTCCCACCTCTGCAAGATGCTGTAAAATTCTTTCTCTTAAAGTCTGGGCAGTTAACACGTTTCAGTCAACCCTACCCGCGGTGAAACAGGACTGCTAGTATGTATGTTCTTGCTCGCTTATAAAGCTAATTCTCCAGAATTTTTAACTTGATTAAAAATGGTAAGTACAATAGGTTTAGAAAGGACTGCGTCTAAGTACGAGGCACGAGTTAAAGTAGCAGTTGACGATTACCGAAAGGGAGTGTCGGAATCAAAGAAATCTTGGGCTAACAACACGCTGGCAGCCAAAGACGCCTACGTTGCCGGGGTTCAGTCTGGCGACATAGGTGATAGGTTTGCCAAAGGCGTTAACGATGCAGGGGATTCAAAGCAGAAGTCGATGGCTCTCAACAAAGGTGCTGGAAGATTCGCATCAGGCGTATCCGCTGGGCTTCCTTATTACAAGTCTGGCATGGGTGAAGTCTTGAGCGTTATCGAGGGAATTACACTTCCGCCTAGAGCGCCAGCAGGCGATCCATCCAACCAACAGAGATCAGCGTTAGTAGGAGAAACACTGCACAGCTGGAAGGTTGGGAGGTCTTAAGGCCTTCAGCAAACCCCTAAAATTTTAGGAATTTAATTTAAAAGGTGTAAAATATGGGAATGTGGTATTGGCGACCTTTAAAATCTTCATGGGTAGTAGACGAAGCCACAACTAATAGATTTGACCTTCCTGATCAGGGATACCTCTCAGGCCTGTACCTTCAGCTGAGAGCGATTAATGCAACTGGTAATTATGCTTATGACAACGGTTGGCCTTTCCAGAGAACTGATTTGAAGATTGTCGGCAATGGAAATGTTGAAATTGTGGATTTACGAGGAAGACAGCTCCAAGCAGTTAACTTCTGGGAATCAGGCGAGATGCCAAAGGACGTTTTATGGGACGACATAAACGGAACCATAATTCAATACGCTTACATACCTTTTGGAAGGTATTTAGGCGATTTGGAGTATGGCTTGATACTCGATAAGTTTGGAACAGGAGTTCAGTTTGAAGAAACTAACACCTTTTCAACAACTTATTACACAGATGCTTACTCGAAATATGACGTCTGGGGGCTTTTCAGGAAGAACCCAGAATCAGGCACGTTCTCTAAGGGCTATTTCTCTAAAAAGCAGATAATCAACAAGGATACCGCAAGCGAGGAAGAGTACGACGTCAAGCTTCCAACCACAAACAGGTTGAAACAGATTTATATATTCACAGAACCCGACCTATCCAGCACTCCTGCAACTGTACCATTCACCAACTTGTCATCTATTTGGCTCTCAGTAAAATCCAAAGAGGATTATATACTTAGAGAAGCAAGCGCAGATATATTTGCTAGGGCTATCCACCAGATGTACGGAAGAAAGGCTTACACTCATGGGATAACTAAAGTTCACGCTTCCAACGCTAACTATTTCGACACCATGATATATGAAAGAGAGAATACGCAGTTAACCCCTATGGGAACTACTACCGCTTTGATGGCTATTGAGAACTCCTCGACATTCTGGGAGAGGATTTGTCGCGCCTACTGCTATAACAACGATGGGACCGGCGTATCTGCTTACGTCTATGTCAGTTCTGAAGGAATATTATATCATGGGCTTATTCCATTATTGAGTCAAGATCCTATACCAATGAATGAAAATGATATGCTTGATGCTAAAGCTGAGAAAGATGTCTATGTGTCGTTTACTGAGGGTGCAAGCACAGGGAATATATACATAGTTCTTGACGAGCTACAGAAATCATACCCAATATAGGTGATTCCATTGGCCAAGAAGGTTAAGAAAGGTAAGGAATTATCCAAGTGTCCTTTTTGCGGTAATGAAGCTTTATTCCGCAAGCGATACAATGGAACCCACCAATGTTTGGCGTGTGGTTCTTTAGCAAGTTAGCCTTTAAACCCCCTACCCTCTTTTTTAGGGTTATTCTATCCAGCCTAAAGAGATATGGAGATGGTTAATTGGGATTAGTAGGATTATTCATATTTAATGATAAGAAGACCGCACCAGATACAGATAATTTAGTATTTCAGACAGACAAAGTAAGGGAAGGAAGGATAGCTCAGATCGACAGTGCGATGGTCGGCGACTACACTAGAGCAAATAAGCTGTGTATTCTAGGCATACGCGATTCCAGTAACAATGATGATTATATAAATTTTAGGAAAGCTACTCAATATTATCAAGTTCACCTAGTAGGTCAATTATACCTCTATGGCGGAGAAAGATTGATAGGAATCGTTGAATCCCCTACTGCAAGCGATGTATGTTACTTTTCAGTTCATGGAAAGGAGTATGACGGACTGCCGGTAACCAGAGGAGATTAACCATGTTCGAGCAATGGCAATACACCATTGCAGCGAGCACGCCTGAGGGTAGCGCGGAAACTAAAGACTGTCCTATATCACCCGGTGTTATCAAGAAGATTGAGCTTCACACCATGTTTGGCTGTGAGAATCTCGCTAGATGCAGGGTATTCTTAGGTGTGCGCCCTATATTTCCAAGAAGCCCTAAGCACTACATTACTGGAAATGGACTGCCTGTATCCACTGGCGAGATTTCCGAACCAGTTAAAACCGATATTCCTATTTTAAAATGGGTAATCTGGAACGAGGATGAAACCAACGAGCACCAGATGACTCTCTCAGTCACTTGGGACACAGAGGAAGAGAGGCGTGAATCAGCTAACATTCTTAAGCAAAGCCAGCAATATTTACAGATGATATATGAAAAACTGTCTGGATTGGTGGGTTAAATTGACTGGCATGACTAGACTGACTGCAAATTTTGTTAGAGATGAACCAACTCAGATTAGAGCATCTAGAGGAGTTTGGGGAGTTCACAACTGGGGCGAGTTTGTCTACGGCTGGCCTCTTGAAAGAGAGGAACCGGAAGCAGCGAGGTGATGAAATGGTAAGCTGTACTCTAAACGAAGTGGTGGATGGTCAGCAATCGGCTGCAAGCCATTTAAATCAATTCAAAACCTGTCTGGAAGCAATTATAGCAGCTGTCAACGCTCTGGAAGATGCAGTACCAATCGACCTGTGCAATGACGATCCAGAGGATATTGCAGGCACAGCAACAGAGGGCAGCAGTATCTACGCCTCCAGGTGCGACCACGTTCACAAGCTGGGTAACGATATTGTAGGCGCACAGCATTTAGCTGATGCCATATTCTCGGTGTCAAACCCTCAGAACGTTGGAGCCTCAGCTTCTAAGGGAACCAGTGGCTATTTAAGCAGGTCAGACCACGTTCACAGGGGAGTTTCAAGTCTTAGTGCTGGAACTGGGATCACCCTGACTGGAAATTTTGGCAATATAACAGTCAGCGCTCAAAGTGGTAGCGGTGGGTTAGTCGAAGGGAATTATTCAAGTTATAGCTTACTGCACACGATCATTCCTTCTAGCAGTGATTTCAGATATATAATATTTTCCAGTTGCTTCACTGCAAGCGAAACCAAGGCATTAATCGTATGCTACTATGGAGATGTTTTAATCATTGATATTACTGATGGCTCGCATACGGAATTAACTCCTGATATAAGCTACAATATAGGCTTGCAGTACGGCTCGCATAGTGCATTTGGCAAATACTGGGTTGGATTGGACAGGGGGGGCTCGATAGAAACTGCTTACATCTACAAAGATGGCACATTGTTACAACAAATTGATGGCGATGCAAGCGATGATATTTATGGAGCTTTAATATCGCCAAGCGGAAGGTATCTCATTTTACAGCTTTACGACTATGACTATGTTGGGGATAGTCAATATAAATATCTAGTATATAGAGGGAGTTAGACTAGAGAATGGTAAGCGGTCTGCCCGACAATACTATCGCTGTTTGGATAGAGAAGGCTCTTGGCTACGATGCCAAGTTTCCCATGTGGGAAATAGAGCCTTGGACAGGTCGATATTTTGCTACCCCTGACGACTGGAAGGACGGAGATTACGGCTCTATTCTAACCGATATTAAAGGCAGGGCTATAATCAACATTCACGATATTGAAAGTGGCGTCAGCGTTGACGCTGACATTACCGACGACTGGACGAGGCAGTTAGGGCAGGTCGATTTAGCAAGAGTTTTAGGAAGTGCTTTGGCGCATGCGAATCCTGTTATCGCGAGAATTACTGACGGAACAGCTTACATAGCCCCAGCACTTCAAAGCCAGTTGCCGAGCGCATTAGATTCTGGGGCTTTGAAAGTCAAAGAGCAATCTCCAATAACCGACTTTCCCGATAGTGCAGTGGCAACTCTTTTAGCAGGAGGACTTCCTAGTGCATTGGATATAGACGCTCTAAAGGTAAGGGAGCAGAACCCGATAACTGACTTTCCTGACAGCACAGCCCAAGCGACTTTATCTAATATTGAAACCCTCTTGGGCGAGCCAGCCGACAGGAATATAACTCAAATTGCAGGAACCGCACTGACAGGGAGGGATTGGTCTTTAGACCTTAAGGCGTTGATTGACGATTCAATAAAAGGTCTTTTTAGAAGCCTAGGAGATTCTGGGGCTAACACCGAGAATACAACAGGAGCTTCGGTTTTATGGTATCTAAACAGGATTGAAGATTCATTAGGTAAAATCGATGATTGGGATAACTCCGATATGTGTGATGTCGTTCTCAATAAGATAGGAACAACCGCTCTAACAGCCAGAGATTGGAGCGGCGATTTCAAGGCGTTAATTGACGACAGCGTAAAAGGGTTAATGAGATCAATCGGAGATGCCAGTACAACCCCAACAAATACGACAGGCGAAACGATTCTTAAGAAGCTTGACAGAATTGCCACAGCTTTAGAAATAGTTGACGACTGGGACGCTTCCAACAGGTGCAAGGTGTATAATTCTGAGGCTTATAAAAAGATAGTAGCAGGCGAATCATGCAATATGTGGGGCAATACGATAACTACAGGCGACACGGAATATACAGGGGCGTATTCAGGGGCAGGAGTCATACCTATTATTTTATGGAGAACCGATAATCCTACTGGCAATCAATACATGTATGCAAGCGTTGACGGGGGGGATTACGACGTCGTTTTGCAGAATCCTTCAAGTCTATACTCTGGCTACCGAATACCTGTAGCAACAAGCATAGGTTGTAACAGATTTATATATTTCGAGAGGTACGCAGCAGCTGGTGAAACTGTGATGATAGTTCACCCGTATATCCGATTTACTTCAAGCATACAGTTTGCAGTAAAGAATGACGCAGGTGCCGACAGAACTTATTATTTATATGCTTACATATTAGAAACTTATAATTAATAAGGAGAGATAAAGATGAAAGTTAAAATAATTTCATCCAGAATCGAGAAGAGGCCTACTTTAGGTGGAGGAGAGGAGAAGGTAGTAATCACCAGATTCCAAGTCGGCGACAGCCTGCCCCAGAGCATAAGCATACCTTTCGAGGAGTTCAGCGAATCCGTTCTGATGGACAGGATTAACGAACAGGCAAAGCATCAGGCACCGCTCGTAGGCAAAGAGTGGGAACTGGAAGAGGTGTAGCTTCGAGATGGCTATGGGCGAGATATACGGAGAACTTCTAGCCCTGCCTGAGAAGATTATCGCACCAGTTAACTCCTTCGTAGACCAAGAAATCGCCATGTGGCAGCAGTACTACGACACGGAGAAGGCACAGCAGACCAACGACGTTCTTAATACTGTAAGGTACGAACAGCCCGAGTGGGTTCAGCCCTCGGTTATCGAGCCAGCCGACACCTTAAGGCGTGAAACGAACCTAGCAACCCTTTCACTGCAGGACCAGTTAGAATATCAGGGTGCGGAACATGGAATTAGATTATTAGACTTATCAGGAAGGGTGAACGACTGGGCTGACCAGGAGGCTCTTCAGTGGCAGACTTGGAACACGAGATACGACTGGGGGACCTCTGAGGCTAGAATGTGGGAGCAGTACTACGATGAAGTGATGAGGATGGTCAATGAGGATTTAACCGTGATAAAGGAAGATCAATCCAGAAATTTCTGGGACATACTGGATGTATTAACTGGCTGGGAGGATTTGTTTGGTAATTTAGGCATATTCCTTGAATGGATTTTCTGGGTTAAGGATACGCTATCGGAAGCGATAGAGTACCTTGGGAGTGAGGCCGAATGACTTCAGTCGTAGTTAAAATATTACAGGAAATATATGGATGGATAAAGGAGCCTGACAAGAGGGCTAGCGACATTACGCTCAATAGTTTTACCAATCCTGAGGTATGGAAAAGAGGCGTAGAGGCTTTAAAAAAGGATGCTGGTGAAATATCAGGCAAGGAACTTGCGGAGGGACCGATTTATAATTATTTGAAGGAAGCTTCTATCGCAACTTTAAACAGGATTATAGGGCAGGCAGACGGAAGACCTGAAACCGCAATCGCAGCAAGGGACAGGTTTTTAGAGAACATCATCAGTCTGCAGTATCAGACTTGGGAGTGGGGGCTGGCATCCGAGGTATCCAGCGTTGGATTATTCAAATCTGGAAAAGACCTGATTAATATAATTTACTGGTCTATGGGTTTAGGATGGCTCCAGTGGATAGCCTTCGGTCCCATGTTCAGGGCTGCTATCGCCAACCCTCTTGAAGTCTATTATGCAAGAGAATTTCAAAACGAGTTGCCTACCAGAGGCGATGTTGTTTCTTGGAGGGCGCAGAGGTCTTTAACCGACAGCGTCTATAAGAGCAGGATGGAAGACCTAGGGTTCAACCAGACCTTGCAGGCTGCTTACCTTCAGGATGCCTATCGAGAGTTCTCAATATCTGAACTAAAACAGCTAAGGCGCACCTATTCCGACAAGGAGCTTAATATCGAAAGACGTTTGGAGAGGATGAAGGTAGCTCCAAATGACATGCCTTACATGTATCATCTCATGGAGGAAGGCGCCGAGGCTGCAAAAGACGTAATCACAAAATCGCAGGCAGAGAAGCTCTTAAGGGAAGGGTACAAGGATGAAGCTTGGTTTAAGGACTTCCTTGACGGCAAAATATCAAGGGAGGAGCAGATAGATGCTCTTATCGACCTTAACACTATCGAGGAAGTCGACGATGAGAAGGGGTTATTGGAATCCGACATTAAAGACGAGTTCATAAATGGAGAGATGACGGAAGCAACGGCGAAGACTAACTTAGAGCTTATAGGAAAAGGCGCAAATGCCATAGACATCAAGCTCTCAAGGTGGAAGAGGTTAGCAGAGAGGGAGCTGAAAAGTGCTACGCTGGCTGTGGAAGAATCGTTGTTCGTCAATGGTATAAATACCGAGAATCAATATCGAAGCTGGCTCCAGGAGAAGGATTATTCCGACACCGCGATAGAGTCTTATGTTTCTAAAGCCAAGCTGAAAATGATTGAGGAACCCAAGAGGCTCTCTGTAAGTCAGATAGGCTCGGCATACCAGAACAATATCATGGAAGAGGCTTGGACGCGTGCAAGGTGGGAATACGCTGGATACCCGCAGGAAGACATAGACGTCTTATTCGGTTTGTACGCCAGAGGAGCAGAAGCACCGCCAAAAGAAAGGTTGCTGACGCCAAGCCAGATATTGAACGCCTTCAAGCAGGGCATAAAATCTGAAGGATGGGCTAGAGACGAGTTGCTCGCCAATAATTATAAAGAATCGGATATTGATGTATTGATAGAATTGTACAGACCGGAGGAAGAGGAAGTTGGCTAAAAGGAAATCTTTGCCTTACAAACCCCCAGAAGAACCCACGCCCTACGACCTTTATAACAAGGTTATAAAGAAAGAACCCAAGGAAGAGTAGTTTTTCCTTATAATAATAATAATAATAATAATAATGAATATATTTATATTTATATATTTATATTTATATTATATTATATTATGATGAAAAATGGATGCAATAGATAGAAAAATATTGAATGAATTAAAAGTAGTAGCACGAAACCCTAAAATTAAAAATAAGGATATTATGGAATGGTCTACAAGTGAGGAAACAGTTAGGAAAAACCTAAGAGAAGATGAAGACTACTACAATCTAAAATCTCTAGGAGTCCATGTAGCAGTTAAGAAGCAAACAAAGCAAAAGGGTTAAAAATGCAGGTTCAAATTTATTTTAGGGACAGCGACAAACCGCTATGGGAGGATTTCAAGAGGATATGCACCCGTGAGAACTCCAGCGCTTCAGATAAGATACAGAAATTCGTAAACGATTATGTGAGTAGCCACAAATACGGAAATCCACAGATGGTTATGGAGCACTACCCCACAAAAGACATAGAGAAGGAAGTCGAGTACAAGCCTAAGCCTGTTCCTAAATTCGAGAATTTATCAACCGAGGAACTTATAGAGATGAAGAAGAACCCGAGGACTCCCTATGGAATCCACATGATTTTGACATTTCACCTGAAAAAGAGGGGATATTCAACCGAGCAGATAAGGAGGATGATAAGTTGAAAATAGACGTATCTTTGGAGTTTAGAAATATAGAACATGAAGAATTATCTAAATTCCTGGAAGGAATAAGACAAATTTCAAAGCACCATAACGTTAGTACAGTCCATTTAACAATTCTTGTTCCTACAGAAGCACTATTTAAGAGGAAAGAGGAATGAAGTTCACAGTACACTACGACAGGAAGATTTACGTCGGAAGATATGAAACTGCAACCTTTGGCTTAACCGCAGACTTTGAAGGCTCAAGAAGCGACTGGGATAGAAGCATGAGGCAGGTGCAGTCAGCAGTTGAAGGCTACGCATTTGCCAATTTTCCAAAATCCAGCGTATTTTTAGACGTTAGAAAGAAACCAAAGGATAGGGGTTGAAAGATGGAATTTATTAAATGCGACTACTGCGGGAACTCGAGAGAGCTGGCGTGGATAATGAAAGGAGTGAAGCAACCCATTATCAAAAACTACAGGCTGTGTGAAGAATGTGGAAGAAGATTCGAGTTAGTAATAGTAAAGGAGTTGGGAAGAGATGTCCTACGAGGACAAGATTCAACGGGCAGACCACCCCCTAGAGCAGGAGATAAGAAGAGTCCTGGAGCAGGTGGCGATAAAGGGCAGGGGAATAAAGACATTAGAACCCCTAAACCTTAAAGGCTACGATAGAACAATAGTTCCAGACTTCATACTGTGGGACGAGATCATAGTAGAGGTTCACGGCGACCACGATGCACGATGGCAGACGCTTCACAGAACCCAGCAGGAGAGGAAGAGGACAGAGGCAATCTTAAACTCCAACTATAAGTTATTGGATATAATTATAGAGAGGCGATTGGTAGAAAATTATGAGAGAAAGATTGTTGAGTGTATTCTTGACCTGCACGGAAAAGACTACAAGTATATCAAGCTTGAAGCCTTCGATTCTAAAACTTCCATAATTTTATATAGTAAACCGACTAAGAAATTAATTAATTATTTATAGGAGGTAGATAAGTTGGATAATAAGCCAGCTATAAGTGGAATATTATTTACAGTGGCCAGTGCTCTTATGGGCAAGGCCAACGAGATGCCGGAAGGAGCAGAGAAATACGCAGTTATGGCAGGCGCAGCAGTTCTATACTCCGTGACGTTCTGGGCTTTAAAGGCAGGAATTATCTTAGGCTTCAGCAAGTGAGATTAAATGAAAGAAAAGCTAAGTTTCAAACAGAAACAGTTAAGAGCCATAGAACGGTTAACGGCCGAGATTAAAATGGAACGACAAAAATTAAAGCTCGGAAAGGCAGAAATCGACGTCAACACGTTGGAAGTTGTCACAATAGGAGGAACGCTCCCACGTCCCCCTGTTAAACTGGTCGACCTTCCAGAATTAATGAAAAAGGAACCCAGTAAGTGGAAGGACCAGATTGAGATGTGGAGCGAAGAGCAAGAATGACGATCCCTGTAATGTGGTTGAATAGATGTCGATGGGACGCTGCGACAGAGCATGGCCAGTTCTGGACCAAGAAATATATAAACGACCTGTTAGAGGAGAAAGGGTACCCCTTCATTGACGGGTATAAGGAAGACGCTTCCAGAAACTGCATGATTCAGTCAATAGAGGACGGCGCAGGATGGCTTACAGGGGTAGGTCATGGAAATGCTACGAAGTGGACCGGGCAGAAGCAGGAAGTATTATTAGACGCTGGTCATGAGGACGACAGGAACAGGATAAACAACAATGGAGTCATGCTGACGCCAATTTCTTGCAGCTTCGGAAAGAGTTTCAGGTCATGGTCTACTTTCAGGGGTTACACTGACCTGTACATATTCATAAGGTCGAGCTCTGCGCCTGACGACAAAGTAGCCCTCCAGTTTGCAGACTGCAGTTTTACACTGGAAAGGGAATTGATCAAAGCAGGTCGCATCACAAAGGACGTGTGGGAGGAGGCGTGCAAGAGGACCACTGAAAAGTGGAACTTCTACATACAAAGTGGCGCCTCGATTACAAGACCTTATTTCAGGAGAAACCGCGACTTGGAAATATTTCAGTGGATGGGAGCCCCCGAGGTGGAACCCTCTGGATGGTGCAAGTTCTGGAAAGGAGTGTGCGATTTTATACTGACGGTAGCAGGGTGCAAAAGTGAGTGAGCGAAAACATAGACGACAAGCTTAAGCGCATGAAGGGTGTCATGAAGGAAATCCCTTTGTTTAAAGTCGAGGAGCCACCTCTCCTCATGCACCCCGACGCCTCCGAACAGGAGCTGGCGGAATTAGGTCACTCGATAAAGAACGTCGGGCTGATCGAGCCGATAGTCGTAAGAAAGAAGGACGACCATTATCAGCTGATATGCGGATTCATGAGAGTCATGGCCGCTAAGAAAGTCGGGATCACATCTTTGCAGGGTAAAATTGTTGACATGAGCGAGGAAGAAAGCCTTGCGATCCTTGCAGAAGAAAATTTATCCAGATACGCCCACAACCCCTATGCAGAGATTCAGCTGTGCGATAACCTTCACAGGGAAAAGCACATGAACGTAGATGAGATAGCAAAAAAGTTTGGGTGGAGCGAGTCGTGGGTTCAGTCGAGGCTCAAGGCGTCGGAACTCCCTCAGGAAATCTTGAACGAAATTGCCAACAGGAGATTGTCGATAACCGTAGCCAACATGCTTCACAAACTGCCAAGCGACGATTTAAAGCGTCGGTTCGGGTACGACTTTGCAAATAAAAGCTTCTCTACCAACATGGCTCAAGCGGTAATAAACAACTTCCTAGCCATGCAGGAAACTTTAAAGCGTCCCGTAACCGAAGAGGAAAGGGAGCAAATACTGGAAACGCCACAAAAAACATGCGAGATATGCGAAGAGAGCAAGCCTATCACAGAGTTCACCTTCTTACACATGTGCAACGACTGCAGGGATTATGTAAGCTATTTGAAGGTCAAAGACAGGAGAGAACGAGAAAAGGAAAAGCCCCCTGAAAAATTAATAAGTCCTGCGAGCAATCAATACAGTGCAAATGATAGCCTTAACCCCTCATAAACTTTTTAAAAAGTGAAAGACCTATGAGACTAGAACTCTGGGCGGATGGAAAAAGAACTGTAAGCATGAGAGAAATCATCTACCGCTACGGTCCAGCCCTTGAAATAGAAGAGAAACCTATAACATACAATAACAAAGTCATATTCATATGCTACTACTGCGGAAGGATATTCTATGAACAGGAATCACTAAATGAACACACTTTAGAATGTATGAACCACTATTTAAAACCAAATTAAAAAGATACCTCTGAAATTTTTAATATAAATTAAAGACAGGGCTTCAAGCTGTAAAGACGCGG
>Ga0180437_10006906_pt1 | contig 14976 bp, 37 predicted proteins | sample SS_ome_4_FD_132410 | JGI IMG/M metagenome (GOLD analysis project Ga0180437, IMG submission 132410) | Hypersaline lake sediment archaeal communities from the Salton Sea, California, USA - SS_3_D_1 metaG | ecosystem: Environmental > Aquatic > Non-marine Saline and Alkaline > Hypersaline >...
ATTCGCGCAACACATCAAGTGAAAGATCTTGTGTTTGAGTGTCAGCGTGCTCAATAGCATCCCAAAGTTCGTTTGAAGTTACAATAAGATCTAGAGCATGTTTCATTAGGAGTCCTTTGAAACGAATACTGTTTCTTTTTATACAAAATGAATAGAGAGTTCTTTACAAGAAATTGAAATACTTGTTAAAGAACTTTAGGCGAGTTTAGGCTTTTTCGATGAGGTACTTATGCTTCTCGGACGGAGCAGAACCAAGCCAAACTGACAGGACAATATACTTGTCGAGCAGCTCGCCTGTTTTCATATACTCATCGATGGGTAGCTGAACAGGTGAATCATCGATGTTGTCGACCTGACCCCAACGAACATAGAGGGCCGGAATATCTACGCCCTCCGGAATCTCAAGTCGTTCATCAAGATTGAGGTTCTGAATCTTTTCCATCGTCTCTTTGGTGACGTCCATCTTGGTCTCCTTGATCTAATGAATTCTTCGATTCATTTAATGTTTTCCAATATCTTCAAAATTGCTTCCTTGCCATGGTAGTCAACAAGAGAGCACAAAAGGTCTTTAAGGTCTAACTCTGATGCTGAATCATATAAAGGGTCCGGATCAATGTCTTCAAGCTCAACAATAAGGTAGGACATACGAGCAGCACAACCCCCTGGCCTTGATTTTATCTTTACTATGTCCGCCTCAATGGTCAAGTCCATACTGGAACCCTTCATTTTTTATTTATACAAAGGAAGACCTGATTCATTTTACGAATGAGATTGAAAAACCATTGAACGAATTTCAGATAAGAGTCGATGCAGTTGAGTTTTACCTAGATTGCTGACAGTCAGAACAAACTTCGGAGTGTCTCCTGTTTTCGCCTGTTGAACTTCAATATCGTTCTTCCCAAGCTTTCCAGAAACACTGGGTTTTTCACCAAAATCAATTTCAAAACCTTCACCCACAAGTTTGAGCAAAGATTCTTTCTGGTCTTTCACACTTTTCTTCCATTGATCAAGTCGGCCAACCGTCTCTTTGAGTTCCTGCATTCTCTGTGCGAGCTTCTTCTGAAAAGATGTTTCATTGAAAGAGCCGTCCTCATCGACTTTATAAGTAGAGGTGCGAGCTTTATAGTTCTCTTCTTTTCTTAGGCAGATCTGGAACGCATTATGATTCCAATGCCATTCGTCAATACGGCGATTCATTAAGGAAACCTCAATTTCATAGCCGTTATAAGAGGTGCGGAAATACCAACCAAATCCCGACATAGTACCACTGCGCTCAAATCCTTGCTCTGTTAGAAGGTCTTCAAGCTTCTCAGCAATTTGCTCAAAAACCTTCTTTGCTCTTTCAGTGCGACCGTTAGGATGTTCGATTAGCATTGCTTATGTCTCCTTGATCTTTTCTTCAATCCTAGTGCACATGTTATAAAGACGTTTGGCAAAGCCAAACCTTGACAGTGCTTTAAAGTACTCTAAAGCTCCTTTGGCTTCATCGATTGGGAAATAAACGTCAAGGGCCAAGAGTGCTTCATCATCAGCATCACTGAAGTTGGTCTTGTCAATCTTGTCACTAACCTTCTTGACTTGGTTAGCAAGGCTATTGAATCTGCGACGCCCAATCAATTGAAGGAATTCTTCAATTGCCGCATCTTCGATCACGAACTCTTCAAGATAGTTCTTTTCAGACATTGGGTACCTCAAAACCCGCTTTCTGCATGGCCATCTTTACCGCGACATACGGTGAATTGTCGATTGCATGATATTCCGCAGCAGGCTTGTCTTCGTAACCATAGCAGGTGAGAATTGCTTCCCAACGGCCATCATTTGGCCACAGCTTGAGTTCATAATTATCATTCAACATATCAAGCAGTTCAGACTCGTACATCGTTTCCTCCTTTTTCTCTTATACGAGGAAAGCATATGTTTCTTTACAATTTAATCTTCTCTGGCTGGATAACGACCATTCCAGAAAAGGGCTTTGATCTCTTCTTCACTAAGACCCTTTTCGGCCGCTCGAAGTGCTTCTTTGATCTGGCGCATCGCCATAAAATCAATGTCCTCTACTATACTCTCGAGCTGCTCATTCTTTTGAAAGAGCTTTAGAGCGTTGTAAAGATGGCGGGCAGCGCTATGGAACTGACAATGCTTTACGGTGAGTTCTTCATCATGCCCGTGCATGAATGTTTCAACTTCACAACCACATGAAAGTTTATGAGTTATAGGCTTACTCATTTTAAGACCTCTTCTTTTTAAGCTCAATCAACTCATCAACTGTACGCTTCAAAGAACGAATGGCTGGCATAAAAGAATGAGCACGCCCGCGATCCTCAGGATCGATCTGACGGATCGGTGTCCAAAACACATTCCCGGGATCACCCTTTTTTGGCTTACCAATCTGCTCATAGTAAGTTTGAAGCAGAGTGCTAAGACGAGTGGCCACCTCTTTATATTGAGATACGGTCGGTTCGTTCTCAAGGATTGCATTGAGCGTATCTCGAAGATTGTAAAGCCCCACAAGACCTAGACGCTCAGCTGCACGATTCAGAACACGCTCACGGCTTTCACGAAGTTCATCTATGTCAACCGAAATCGACGTAAATGGGCGACCCTCTTCATCAACTCCTCGGATGATCTTACGCTTCTTTTTTCCCATTTCTCAATCCTTTCACTCTCTCAATTTCTTCAACAGTGGCAAGACGTTCAACCATAAATCCTTCCAAGCGCGTATCTTCATTGTCTTTCAGGAAGGTTCCTTGAAGAGCTGTACCCATAGTGAAAGAACTTGCACCAAAACCGGCCTTAACATGAAAAAGACGAGATTCAAATGCGTGAAAGGCCGGCTTAAGAAATTTCTTAGAAATCACCACAACCTTATCATGAAGTTCCATGTTAAGCGAATTAGCCACTTCGATTCCTTTCAATTTCTTATTATACGAAAGGAATGCTATATTTTTAACAACTATTCGACGGCGAAATGTCTACATAATTCTTTAGCAAGCTTAACAAGATTGGCCTGATCGATCGGATGAAGTAGAAGAGAACAATCTTGCCAATCGAATTCACCCATAGCCTCAAATTCTTCTTCCTTCCATTTGATGTCATCAACGAGGCGACGACCGAGTTCAATAAACAGTTTACCCAAAAGAATACTGGCTTTTGAAAGATCCTTCAGATGCTGAATCTCTAAGGCATAAGGAAAAGGTTCTGCCTCAAGAAGTGTTTTATAATTCTCAGCAAGAGACTTGATTAGTTTCTGAACTTCTTCGGTGTCACTGATCATTTATAATCTCCTAACGCTTTTCGATCTTACAGACAAGATCACTTGTGCCAATATCAATAACGATTAACTCTAGACTAAAGTCTTTAAGACGAGCATCAAGAGATTCAAGCACTTCTTCCCCATGTGTATAGTGGGAAAAGAAATTCTCGAAAAATAGAACATCTTCTGACATAAGATCAAAATCTTCAGGTGCGTCGATCTCTTTCATTTCTTACTCCAGGAAAGTGTGTTCTTCAGAGATGCCATACTTTTTGCATTCCTTCTCCCACTGCTCGACAACCCAAACATCATTCTTAGCCGCTTCCTTCATCCAATGCTTGCACTCATCGAGCATGCCATCATACTCTTCATCGGACTCACAATAGCGGCTAAGAAGACCTCGAATAGCATAGACTACCTGTTTGTATTTGGGTGCATACTTCTTCACAATATCGTATACTTTCTCATCGCGGACAAGACCAAGATTCAAAGCACCATTGACTGCACCAATAGCCTCGATCTCATCAGCATTCTTCAACATTTTCTTAGACATATTCATCACCTTTCTTTTACGTACTTTCGAGCATCAATTGGGATAAGACGCCACAGAGCTTCCTTAGCAGCCTGACATGAAGAATATGGACCTCTTCCTCCTTGGCGGTGGACTTCTTCATGGGGAAGAAAAAGATACCACTCATCTCCAGAACCACGTTTGATCTTCGCAATCAAAATTTCACCAAGATGATAATCCATTTCTCGCATGATAGCCTCAAAATGATTTTCTTTTTATACGAGAGGTTCTTAGTGTTGTTTACAAAGTAATCGTGATATGAAAGTAGGCAATTTCTTTTCGTCCGGTGTCATAAGACTCAAGAGGAATAATATGATGAGGATCTTCACCATATTTCTTCTGTGTCTTGCCTGGACAATTGAATCCTTCGAACTTGATCTTCAGCCAAGACCCTGCAAACTCATCCCAACGGTTGAGTAGTCTGTTCACTCTCTTCATTGAAATGTTCTGCGAGCCCCTCGCTGTGATCACATAGTGGTTATCATCGATCTTGATAATGTATTTCTTCTGAAAGTACTGGTCTCTGCAGGTCTTATTGATCGTTTTGATAAAGGACAAAATTGTTCTCTGGTTCTCATCCATCTCCTCTTTTTTCGTTGGTTCCCAATTCATTTGCCACCTCCAATTAAATAATGAAATTTCTTTTATTTATGATACGAGTTTACTCAAAGCATTGTTACGAAATTAAATTATTTTCTTCGAGTCAAATGTTACATCTATTTGATGAACCAAGGTTGCGCCCCAATACTATGAGATGATTCACGCTATATGGAACAACGAGATCCTGTAAAGAATCTCGTTTAGGAATCGTATAAGAATCGAATCACATCAATTATGGTTGGAGCAAACGATAGCAACTTCATCGGCATGCCCAGGGAAAGCAATCGCCATGATTGCACACAACCACGCTGTGGGCAAATAATCTTTTAGCGCCTCATGCACTATTGACCATGCTATGTCAATAGCGTCATCGCTCGACTTCAGAGCTTCGAAGAACTCATCCAACTTCCTCTTCTTCATTACAAGCCCATACTTCTTCTGAATGTTGAAACCCACCTCTTCAAGTTCCTTCGTAAGTTCAGCAACATCCCATTCATAGAGGTGTGCTTTGTACTGTGTGTCGTACGGATCTTTCTTCTCTGTAGTGTTCGGACAAGAAATGAACAACGTCCCACCCGGCGCCAGCAATTTCTTGCATTCTCTCAAACTCTGTGAGCCAGCATCTCTCTGCATGTGCTCAATGCTCGAAGTATAAATGATCACATCAAACTGAGTGCCTTCAGGAAAGTGTTCAGTCATCTCAGCAACGTTTGCATTTACGTAATTCACTTGGAAAGGATAATAACGTTTGCCTTTCGAATCTAAGACCTGGCCCTCGGCGTCAAAAGTATGGCCCTTGAGGTGCTTTGCGCCAGACCAGGCCCTCGCCTCTCGAATGTTCGCTTCGCTGATATCTACACCCGTATAAGAATGAATGTTCTTTTTGTGCCAGCGAATCAGCGGAAGCATAAGAGAACGGCCACAGCAAACATCCAGCACTCGTGAACCTTTCTTCATATACTTCAGGACATGCTGATGCTGAATGAAATTCATGACATCTAGGTTTGAAATGAGCCCATCACGAAACTGCTTGTAGAAGTTTCTCATCTGGTAAGTAGTGCACAGGATCTCTTTCGGATCCATATCATCTTCTACACGAAGCACTATCTTGTTTGGTTTAGCAGTGGTTTCCATAAGATACTCCTTTCTTATTTATACGAGAGTATCTCAAGATTCTTTACAGGTAAATAGAATCTTAGAGTTGCATCTTCTCTTGTAAGGTCTTGTAGTAAGCAAGACAATACTCTGCAAACTCTTTGGTCTCAAATGGGTCTCGCCCTTTCTGCTGTTTATGTAACTGCTCAAGTGTAGGTAAAACCCAATGGACCTTAATAGATGAGGGAGGTTTAATGTGTGGTTTAGTTAAAGGCAGTTCTTTCTTTTTGCGGCTAAAATAATCATGGGCATCTAAACCGCGATGATCAAAGTGAACTTCAACGATTATAGTGTTATGACTATCTGCATAGGACCTCAGATCTTCCCACCAGTTCTCTTCACTGATATCAATACCATATGGAAATTCGCGCGCTGCTTTTGTCTTAAGCTTCTTTGCAAGCTCTCGGACATAAGTAGACTTGCCAGCCGCTAGTGGTCCAGTTACAACATGTAAAACCATTAAGGTTTATCTTTCTCTTTATTGTACTCTTCACCAAAGAGTTTATTGAACAACTCTTCAGCAAGTTCTTCTAGTTCAGCTATTTTCTGCGCATCTGCTACTGCTGCGCACAATTCTTGCTTGATGCAATCAAAATGATTCTCCCCATGAAGTTTGCAAGCATCCTGAATATGCTGCCAAACATCAAGAGCGCTTAGCTCTTCTGGATTTCGATCATAGACATAAACAAGTTCAACAATTGCTGTTTTAACATCTACTTTTGAGATATAGACCTTAAGGAGAAGGTGAGCGTAAACATCACCCTCCATATGTTTTTTCCAAAGCATTCGAAGACCTCTTAGTTAGTTGGAAGACCAATATGGATCAAGCTTATCATTCGGAATCATCTCCCAGCTATGCAAATGATCCTCAGGAAGACGAACTGAAGGTTGGTTCTTAAGAAACTGAAGAGCCAAATGAAATTTCTCATCCTTAAGCAGAGCGCTAATCGCCTTCAGTTCTTCTTCATTGAGATCTACCTCATAATAGCAGGCATGCCTCTGGCGATTCGCGTTAGCCCGAAGCTGAAGAACAAAAGGAGGCATTCGCGAATCTTCTTTCAGGACCAATGACTCGACCCCATGGGCATCAGCAATTCCCATGTAAGTCTTAGTTTTTGTAGAGGTGTTAGGCATAACAAATCTCCTTAACTTTCGTCTCTTATTATACGAAAGTTAATTATAAGGTTTTACAACTTTTTTGAATGGAGTGCCATCAACGATCTTAATGTCGCCGTAGCAATAGGGGCAGGATTCTTCGATAGGCTTATCAGGCTTATTGGGGTCTAGTTTAAGATTGAGGTAGGAAACTTTCTCACCGCACCAAGGACATTTTACTTGGGGCATCAGTTTTTCTCGAACTCATTAAAGTTGAAAGGTGCAACTCTACCAACTCAGGTCGCGCACGCTGCTTCTACTGGGCGTCTTACCACAGCGCTAGGGAATGCTCTCCTCTTTCGAGGCATATCCAGCAAACCATTAAGTTACACCTTTCATTATCTTACCATCTACTTTGGCTGTTGTTTTTCACGAAGACGTTTGTAATCATCAAGAGTTTCAATATTAGAAATGACGTCATCCAAAATGTCTTTTGCTTCCTCAGGAGTAAACTTTTGCATGAGCTTATTAGCAATCGCTTCTAGGTTAACTTCACTGCGGTAAGACAATTCAAACTCATAGGAGAGTTCCTTTGCAATCTTAGCAGCTGGAGTTCGCTCTGGATTAGATTCGTCTGATTGTGTTATATCTTTAGACAATTAATCCTCCGGACTAAGCACTTCGGCTATCTTTGCCATAAGACCCTTGTTCTCAAGGTTAACAATGCTACCATCATATTTTACAATTGCGGCTTCAAGTTCTTTCATTCGTGTCTGCCGTTCTTCATCTCCCTCATTCGCCCAGAAATCTTTCTGAGCAGCCTCGATTGCTTTCTTTTTGAAAGCTTTGGACATTTTTGCACCAGTGGCCATAATGACACCAGCAATCACTTGAGTCATAATATAGCGATACTCAATATTGCTTTTCCGGTGGCCTTGAGCATCAATAAGTTTCAAGACTTTTCGCCAATGCTTTTCAATGAGTTCCTTGGCTTTATTTCGTTCTTCCGGCTCAAGATAATTAACTGGATAGAGGCCACCCATTTCATCTTTGCCTCTATCCCAATTAATCGCCGCCTCGATAGCATAAAGGAAATCAAGAGGAGTGTCACCACCAAAAACACCTGCATCCCACCAACCCATTGTGTTCTCCCTTCTTACTTTACAAGACGAAGCACATAAGCATTGCCTTCTTTGTCAACTAGCTCTATCTTCAGTTTTGCTGCAATCCAAGAAGCCTCAGGGAACCAAGCAACGGTTGTGCTCATCTTGCCTTCAGGATTACACACTGGAATAGAAAAGGTTCGACCTTCTGCGTCTTGACGAATCTGACGGCTCTCATCAATAAGCAAAGTGCCGTCCTCAGTCAAATGGGGATACTTTCCTGAATCATCAGCAATCGCGAAAGCTCCTTCGAAAGCTCCGGTGAGACACTCGAAAATCTTATGCCCACCATCAAACCATTTGAGCAGCTTCCAACGTTTGGTTTGTTTTTGAATTTTCTGCATCATGCTTCCCCTTTATATGCTGCCTTTTCTCTTTATACGAAAAGAAGCGTTATTCTTTTTCAGGGCGCTTGAAAATATTATCTCGTTCTTCAATGAGACCGAAGACCCAATTGGACAAAAGTCCAACGATCATTTCTCGATGCTCCTGTGCAGGAGTACCACCAAGATTGGCTTGCATAGCTTCTCGGATCTCTTTCTTTTCCTCATCTGTCAGTTTCATTCTTTCTTCTTTCAATCTTGAAGATGTTTCTCTTCGATAATATCACCTTCAGGTCTATCTTCTGGGCCCCACTTCTTTCTGCCTTTAATTCTCTTCTTAAACCATTCAGGTGTTATCTTTTCTTCTGTTACACTAAATTCTTTTCGAAGTTTACGAATTAATGGTTCAATCGTCTTTGAAGAACCACCAATAAAGCACCAGACTTCATTGCTTTCTTCTTTCTGAAGACCTATTGCAGCAAAGTCTGTTTTATTTACGGTAAACCATTCATAATCTATATTGGTATGCTTAAGGAATGTGGTTAGTTTAAGAACACGTTCGAGTATTCCAAAAGCACTCTTTTTTGGTGATTTATGAAATTCGGGCGGAGGGCCGTCAACAAAATAATAAAGTGATTGAACCATGTTAGCTCTTATGATCCATCCAACTTTAAGAGAAGATCTCGTATCTCAATTAAAGATTTCTTTGACAAGTTAGTATGGGTGAGTAGAAAAGAGACTTCATACTTCAAGAGTCTCTTACTTTTATGCTTGTCTGATTTATAATTGCCAAACTCTTCTAGATATCTTTTATTGATCGCCATAAGTACTCCGCAAATCTCAAAGAAAATACTACAACAATTATACGAGGCGGGATATAAAAGCTTTACTTCTTTCTATTGCGTTTGCGAGATTTCTTGGCTTGCTTTTTTTTCTTCTTGTCTTTGGTCAGCCGCGCTTTACTTAAAGGCAGCTTAGTGGATTTCTTAATAGAAGACTTACTAGGTGCTGGCTCGATCTGTATATTGCCGAAGCATGTTGGACATACTTGCGATTCTGGAAAAGCTTCTTTCGATTCGTACGAGTCACCGCAAAGTGCACAATTAAGTGTATAAGTTTGTTCTGGAATCATCAGTTTTCCTCATAATCAAATTCTTCCCTGCAAGTGTAACAGAGAGGGTCATCCTCTTCGAAGCTTTCGAACTCAATACCACATTGCTCACAAATACATGTGTAAGATTCTAAATCAGCAAACTGCTTATGATGTTCTTCAGTAAGTTTCACACACAAAAATTCTATGTTCTCTTTAATGCTTTTATTAGAAAGCAGAGGGCCAGTATTCAGACTATGAATATGATCTATGAACTCACTACTTCGCATTCGCATTACTCGAAGATACTTTTGACCTAACTGGATCTCACTTTCAATGATTGCTTTAGGGGCATTTAATTTAGTCAGTTTATGAAAACGCAGAACTGAATTTCCAATTCTTAAAATCATCCTTGAAAGAGGTTCTTCGAGGTGGGCTGAAATGTCCCAAGGTGCATCTTCCTTAGTTTTATCAAAAATCTTCTGGAGACTTTCGAAATCATCCGGAACCTCGAATCTCATTCTACTTTCCTTTGAACCTTTCTCTGACCAAGCTTTGGTTTAGGTTTAGGTGCTAATTTTGGTTTCTGCTTTGCTTCTAATTGCTTTGCCAGTTTATAATAAGCATTTCCCATCCCTTGGTGACAATCAGCACAGTAGTAATTGTCCTCTTCTCCATTATAGTAAACATCTCCTTCATGAGGGCAGGAAGGCGAAACAGCCTCCCAAGACCCTTCATTCATTTGCATAATAGTGCCCGGTTCTATAATTACACCTTCATCTACATTCGTTTGGACATGAATATCATTAAAAGTAATGTGCTGGCCGTTTTCGATTTTAATAGCTGAGCCTTTTTCAGGGGCAATTAAGTGGGCTCCTTCAATAGTGACATGAGTCACATCTTTAAGATCGATACCATGATTAGCTTGAAGGTCATTAAGCACAGCGCCGGTCGATTCTTTAGGAGGCCACGGGTAAGGGCCAGTCTCACCAACTGCGCCTGATCCTGGTGTTGGTCCAGTTTCACCTGCGGGGCCAATCACGCCTTCAGTTTCAGCATAACCACTGTCTGGCCCTGTATGATAAATTGAGCTAGATAAAAGTTCTTCTTGTAAAACATGATCTTGTGGAAAATCATCAATTAGATCACCACAAGCGCCGCAGATAACTGAAGGGCCGCGCAAGCAATAGTTAAGATCCCAACTCGGATCAAACTCCTCAATAGCACCACATGTTGGGCACTTATATTTGATCATTAAATTCTTCGCCCAAAATCTTCTAGTGTGATTTAATAATTAGAGTATTTCTTTTTAATTGCATCCAATTCTCGTTTGACTTCTTTCTTGACCTGAGCGTTACGTAACTCGCGATAGTAGTTTTCATGTTCCCAATTTGATTTACAATACCCTGAACAAAAGCCCGCTTTCTCGGTCGGGTCTGAAGAACTACTATATACTTTGTTGCACTGGCGGCAGCGCTTTGCATATTCAGGAAATACGGACATTAGACACCTCGATTGTAATGTCTTCCTTTGCGGGCACGTTCTCTTGCAACACCTGCTGCAAAAAGACGAGCTTTACGATCAGCCTCATCGGGGCAATTATTTCGATGGATGCGCTCATACTGTTGATAAGCCTCTTCATTTGCAGAAGAAATTGCTTTCGCATGTTTCGGCCAACAAGAAGAACACCAGAAATCCGTAGTGCCTCTAAACACTTTCCCGCAGTCAGAACAAATAAGTTCCTGAGACATCTTTCGTTCCTCCATTAAAGCTTAATGAACTTAACCTTTCTCTGACCTACTTTCAAAGGTCTCTTGATTTCAACTTCAGGTTCAGCTTTTGGTATCTCGACCAATCGAGGGCCACCTCTATAACAAGCCATACAGTGATAGATGCCTGTTCCCAATATTTTATAAAACAATCGCCCGCATCTAGGACATTGTGCTAACTCTTTCATTTAACTAGTCCATTTGCTCTTTGGAATCTTCTCGCCTTCAAATGGGTGCAAGCGCCCGCCAACCTTCAAAGGTCTAGAAGGTTTTCTTCGTGGCCCTTTTACAAGTTTACCTCTTACAAGTTTAACTATTTTATTGCAATGGGGGCATTTCATTTAATCTTCCTCAGGATAAACATAGCCAGAAATGGGGAACCAATTATCTTTCTCCTCTAACCAAGGGTGCGGCCCATCATAAAAATGGCGGACTTCATGGAGCATTGTTTTAATTGTGGTCTCTACACCTTGATGACTCTCTACAACGACTATTAAGTTCTGACCAAAAAGCGCCTCACCCATTTCACCACACTCGAAAGCAGCTTCTGGACTCACTTTTCGTAACTCAGCATTAAGCGTTTCTTGCAGAAGGTATTTCATCTCAAGATAAATTAGGCCATGATCCCAAATCTCTTTCTCAAAAGCTTCTTGGAGAAGATCCGGAGGTTTGGAACCTTCTAGCATATAAAGAGGTTTATCATTAATCCAAAGGTCCGGTTTTTTAAAATTACAGTTAGTTAAAAAAGTGGTCATTTGAATCTCTAACTAATTTTACAATGTCTGTCATTCGCCCTTAACCTGAATCTTTCGCTGGCCTAACTTTGGTTTCTTCATCTTTGGTTTCTCTTCTTTCTTACGCCTTTGAATAATAGCTTCCATCTTTTCAAGGCAGCTTGAACAATGAGTATCCTTTCCTAGAAAACGACCACCACACATTTCGCAAGTAGACCAAGGCCCTTTTGGTTGCTCCATTTTAACTGTTTCTTGTGGTAGATCTGCTTCTTTAAGTTTTATACCCCCTACAAACTCTGGACAACCAACTTTGACGAAGGCAAACGGAGCTCTATCCGAAAACCATAAATCATGGTACGTACAATGGTAGGTATAGTCCTTAGGCGATGCAGGAAAAAGAGATTCACAGTATTTACATTTAGAACAATGGGGCATCAGTCTTCCTTAACCTGAATCTTTCTCTGACCAACCTTTGGTCTCTTTGTTTCTTGATCCCAATACTTAGTTGCATCACGCCATTCTGGATAATGTGCATCGAGCCAATCATCCGCTTCTTTTCTTAGAGCAGTTTGCTGCTCATAAGTTGGATTCTTAATTGGTTTGGTCTTGAAAATTACTTCCTCACCGTCTTTAACAAGACCAAACCAATTGCCTTTCTTACGCTCATCATAAGAGGTTTCGCTATTCGAATTTTCAGGATCACATAACGTGCTAAATCGTGGAGTTAAGTTTAGAAAAGCATCTCGATCATAAAATGCGGCCTTATAAAAGATGCTTGCACGTTCTCTTCCTTTATGGTCGACCAATCTAGACCACATACTATGATCTGTAGGCAACTTCTTCCAGCCTGCAGGCAATGCGACTTTTGAAAAGAGGTCATCTTCTTTCTCACCAAAGACAATACCCATTTTTTCAAAGTCTTCCTTCTTACAGAAATTAAATTTATGAGGAAGAGTATCATTCGCGACAAACATAGTCTGCCCAACTTTCTCTTGAGCCTCAACCCCTCCAGGAGTTGCTGCCAACAAAGCATTCTCAAGGTCACCTTCTAAAGCAGCCTTCAAAGATGCTGGATTTCCGAAAAGCGATTTCTTATCTTTACTCATTATTCCTCCTTGACTTGAATCTTTCTCTGGCCCAATTTTAGTTTTGGTTTAATCTCTGGACATCGCTTATTAAGAAATTTCGCTTTACCTCTCTTTACTGAACTCGCCACTTTTCTAAGCTGGCCGACTTCTTTTTCAAGTTCTTCGAGCTTTGATATCTTTCCTAAGCATTCAGAACAACAAGAATCTGAATGAGCTACAGGTACTTGCCCACACAAATAACACGAGTATTCTCCTACACCTGGAGGTTCATGTAGTCCTGCCGCGCAATAACTTTTACAGTCGCCTTCCATAAAAGAAAAGAACTCTACACCACCCATTTCCTCAATGAACTGCAAACCATATTCCCAGCAATAATAATGAATTGATTTACTAAGACATGTGCTTTGGTTATGCGGAGTTTTTTCAGTCCGTTCACAAAAAGCACATTTCAAACAATTTGTCATCTTACACACAAGATCCTGAACTAGAATCCTTATTTGACTTTCACCCTTTCCACCCCTTCGGTGGAATAAATAACCAAGCTAAACCAATAGGCCAAAATAAACCTATACTTACAATGACTAAAATTGTCCCAACAGGATGTTCTCTCATAATCTTAAAATGAGATACAAGCTGATGCAAAACCAGCATCACAACTAAACCAATCAGAAGGTAAAGGTAGAGGAAAGTCATTTAATCACCCAGCGGCGAACTTTACACTTGGTCTTTGCCTGACCCATTAGAATTCGAGCAAAATCTTCAAGAGGTATTGCTAGACGAATATGCGCATCATTCCCTTTATTGATTTCAATCTGAATTTCATCTACATCATCAATTTGGACTTCACTTATCTGAATCAGAGCTTCTTCCATTGTATTGGACCTTTCTTTGTCCAGGTTTAGGCTTTTGTTTCTGACTTCCTCTCTTTGGTGCTTTGATTAATTCTAACCTACAAGGTTCACATACTTTTACATCTTTATCAATCAAATTTTTACTGCACACCGGGCAAAGTTGTTTAGGCTTTTCAATAGAAAGTTTCACAGGAAAAGGACCGAATGAGGCCTTTCCAGGAAGGTATTGTTTACTCCCAGAAGAAAGAGTAGGCACATGGATCTTAGCGCAATCTGGACAAAATACTTCTGTGCCCACATCTTTTGGGTATTCTTTCTTGCAAATAATACAAGGTACTACACCTGTCTCTTCTTGCTTTTTTATAGTTTTGCGAATCTACTCATTTAAGTCTTTACCATGTTGCTTGATAATCTCTTTATCCTCATCTGATATTTTCGCGCGTTTTACACGAGCCATATGCGCTAACGAATAATTGTAAGTAATGCCCGAAGGTGTGGAAACATAGGCTTCATCGCTAACATCTGTTCCTTTAGGATGAGGGATAGGAGGTGCTGTTGAATGGCTAACTGGCCCCCATTTCTGGCAGACAGTACAATAACCTTCAATGCCGCCAGACTCTTTTATTCGAGATGCTGAACAAGTTCTCTTGCACTTCGCGCACTTATAAACTTTATAAGAATCTTTTAAGTCAGGATCCTTGTACTCATAATGCTTATGCTCTAAACAAAGACGGTCAAAACGATTGAACGTTTCAAAGTGTCTACCGCACACCGCACATGATCGTGTATAAAGTTTAGTCATTAGAATTCACTTGGAGATTCTGGAGTTGAATTTCTTTCTCAATCTCTTCCCATTTTTCTCGTGTATGAGAATAACCAGCACTAGCACAGGTAAAGTTTCTGCAAATAAGATATCCTGAAAGATCTTCATCATAATCTAGCACTTCATGGCAGCCCGGACAAAGATTCTCTAAATAGATTTGATAATAAACTGGCTTAAGTGAATGTAACTGTTTTTGTAAAGCATCAAGTGCTTTATATGGATCTCCTATACAACGAACAACAGCACGCCCCGCCATATAAAACCAATCTATCTTTTGCCCACTCTTGCGTGCAGCTAAACGGACAATAAGTTCAGTACGTTCTTTACCTATGCTATTGATAACGGCAATAGTTTGGCCATTGTTATAAACATCTGAATTACACCTAGTAGCCTGCAACAAGATAGGTTTATCTTCCTTTGCTTTTGGATCTTTGCTTGCTTTCGAATTGATTTTTCGTTTA
>Ga0180437_10006908_pt1 | contig 14972 bp, 27 predicted proteins | sample SS_ome_4_FD_132410 | JGI IMG/M metagenome (GOLD analysis project Ga0180437, IMG submission 132410) | Hypersaline lake sediment archaeal communities from the Salton Sea, California, USA - SS_3_D_1 metaG | ecosystem: Environmental > Aquatic > Non-marine Saline and Alkaline > Hypersaline >...
ATGATGAACACGATGATGACCGAGCTGGCAGGGGGGATAGGGATCTATCCCGCCGATAACCCCCTGGCCTTCCTTACCGGCGGCGGCACACACTTCTCGGCCTCATATACCTCCGACATAGAAGAAATTGACCACGTGGAGAGCGTGACCCCGATGGTGCTGTGGTTCATACCCACGCCCAGGGAGGGTGACCAGTTCGGCGCCGATTTCGGCGACCCCATGGGCGTCACTATAAGGGGAGTTGACTTCGAGCAGGATGCCGAGTTGGACGGTCCCAGTGTTCACCTGACCGAGGGCAGTGCTCCACAACCGGGTAAAAACCAGGTGATACTGGGAAACACGCTTGCCGCGTTTGCTATTGCTGAGGGGGGGGAATTTGCCGACATTGGGGGGGAGTTCACTCTACTATCAGCAGAAAATCAACCGGTCACCTTCACCGTAGTGGGGATGTTTGAAACGGGAAGCAGCAGTATCGACTTTTACCCCTACACCGATATGGAGAGTGCAAGGAAGCTGGTTGGCATTACCGACGATAAGGTTAATTTCATTCACGTTGAAGTCGATAACACGGAGAACGTGGAGACGGTGAATGACGCTCTAGTTGAACTGTTCGAGCGGGAGGGGGTGCCGGTACAGACCATGATCGCCACCGAACTTCTGGGCTCCTTCAATGAGATGATGAGCACCATGAGCAGCTTTTTGTGGATCGTCTCGCTGGTGGCGGCTGTCGCCGGCGGAATCTCCATATTCATCGTCATGCTCATCTCAGTGATCGAACGAACTAAAGAGTTCGGCATATTGAAAGCCTCCGGGTGGTCCAATAATAATATCATCGGTTCGGTCATCGTACAGTCGCTGGCGGTTGCCCTTCTGGGAGCGGCTGCGGGGCTGGGTTTCGGATATATATCCGGCTACGCCATCGACCAGTACATGAATGTCAGCATTACACTCATCACGTGGAATCTGGTACTCACGATACTAGGGTTCGGTGTGATGATGGGTGTCGTTGGAGGCCTTTATCCGGCACTGAGGGCGGCTAGGGTGAGCCCCATAGAGAGCATGAGGGCCGTATAGGTGAGCGTTATGGATAGTTACAGGACAGTGACACAGCGTAACGTTGCCACCACCGACGCCAATTTCTGGAGAGACAACATAGTTGTGGCACAGGATCTGAACAAGACATATGGCAAAGGGCCTACCCGGGTGGAGGCGCTAAAGAAGATAAACCTGAATATAAGGAAAGGCGAGTTCGTCGCCATCCTCGGGCCGTCGGGGAGCGGCAAGACCACATTTCTGAATATGCTGGGGGCGCTGGATAGGCCTACCAGCGGACGCGTGGTCATCGACCGCGTAGAGTCGAGCCGGGTTCCCGAGAGGCTGCTGTACCGCATACGGCGCGCCAAGCTCGGCTTCATCTTCCAGACCTATTATCTGGTGCCGACGCTGAATGCCCTGCAGAATGTGCTCACCCCCGTGTTGCCTGTGCGCAACGGCCAGCGGTACCATCGGCGGGCAGCCCAGCTACTTCGAGTGGTAGGGCTTAAGGATCGCATGGACCACAGGCCGGGGGAGCTCTCCGGCGGCGAGCAGCAGCGGGTTGCCATCGCCCGAGCCCTGATACTGAATCCGAAAGTGATCTTGGCCGATGAGCCCACCGGTAATCTGGACACCAAGACCAGCATGGAAATCATGGCATTGCTGCAGCGCCTGAACATCAAGGGAGGGAAGACATTAATCGTAGTGACCCACGATAGGAGACTCGCAGAGCAGGCTGACAGGATACTGTACCTGATAGACGGGCAGTTATTCGACGTAGCACCGGAGGGATACTAATGGCACAGGTCCCGGTCCATAATATCCAGGGAGAGGTCATCGGCAACATGAAGCTGCGTGACGATGTCTTCGCAGTGCCGATGAACCAGGCAGTGGTGCATCAGGCACTGGTGAGGCAACTGGCTAACGCCCGGCAGGGAACAGCCAGCAGCAAGACACGGGCCCAGGTTGCAGGCGGAGGGCGTAAGCCATTCCGGCAGAAGGGCACGGGTAGAGCGAGGCGAGGCAGTTCCCGCTCGCCGTTAATCCGGGGCGGTGGAGTGATATTCGGCCCTCAACCCCGTGACCATCGTCAGGATATGCCGAAAAAGATGCGGCGCCTTGCATTGAGGTGCGTCCTATCGGCTAAAGCGGCAGGGAACGAGATGATCGTGGTCGATAAGATCAAGTTCAAGGAGCCGAAGACTAGCGAGATGGCTCAGATACTGGATGCGCTGGGGGTAGGCGCTTCGGTGCTCATCGTAACTGACGAGACGGACATGAATCTCTATAAGTCGGCTCGGAATTTAAAAAGTACCAAGACATTGCCGGCTAATATGCTCAACGTTGGTGACCTCCTGTCTCACAGGAAAGTGATGCTCACTAAAAAGGCGGCTCGCGCGGTGGAAGAGGCAGCGGCTGAGCCTAAGAGATCGGTGAAGTCAGCCTCTTAACGACACAGGGATATTATTGAAATGCAGACAATGGAAGTGATACGGCGCCCGGTGATCACGGAGAAGAGCACTGCCCTTCAGGATGCGGGCAAGTACACCTTCGAGGTGGCGGTAAAGGCCACCAAGCATCAGGTGAAGCAGGCGGTGGAGAAGGCCTTCAGCGTTGAGGTGGTAAAGGTGAACATGATCACAATCCACCCCAAATGGCGCGGGCCGGGCAGGAGACGTGGCCTGACACCGGCATCGAAAAAGGCGGTGGTAACCCTGAAGCAGGGGCAGAAGATAGAGTTCTTCGAAGGTGTCTGATAGGTCACGATTTTAGATCTTGGATTATCGATGATGAGACCGAAGGCTGATAGAATATATATCGCAAAGAGGAAGGGTTAGCCAATGCCGCTGAAGGTATACAAACCCACATCGCCCGGGCGGAGAGGCATGACCGGCGCCACCTTCGACGAGATAACGAAGACCAAGCCGGAGAAATCGCTGCTGCGCCCCCTCAAGAACAAGGCGGGGCGGAACAACCAGGGACGAAGGACCGTTCGCCATCGCGGCGGCGGCGCCAAGAGGATGTACCGCATCATCGATTTCAAGCGCGATAAGCAGAATGTACCCGGCGAGGTTATCGCCATAGAGTACGACCCGAACCGCTCGGCGCGCCTGGCGCTGGTGAAGTACGCAGATGGGGAGAGACGCTATATACTGGCTCCGGTAGGACTGAAGGTAGGGGCTAACATCCAGGCCAGCGGTGACGCCGAGATCAAGCCGGGGAATAACCTGCCGTTGAGGGCTATACCTACCGGTACCGCGATTCACAATATCGAGCTGCACCTCGGTAAAGGCGGGCAACTGGTAAGGGGTGCAGGCGCTGCGGCACAGCTCATGGCCAAGGAAGGCGACTATGCACTGGTGAGGATGCCCTCCAGCGAGATAAGGAAGATACATATCGAGTGCCATGCTACAATCGGGCAGGTGGGGAATGTCGACCATCAGCATATCAAGCTGGGTAAGGCGGGAAGGAAGAGGCACCTCAGGATTCGCCCCACGGTGCGCGGTTCGGCAATGACGCCTAGGGATCATCCGCACGGGGGCGGCGAAGGCAGGTCTCCGGTGGGGTTGCCCGGTCCCAAGACCCCGTGGGGCAAGCCGGCTTTGGGATATGTCACGCGTAAGAACAAACGTACCGATAATATGATAGTGAGGCGCAGGAAGTCAGGAAGGTGAAGAGGATAAGCCATGTCCAGATCTGCTAAGAAGGGGCCGTTCATAGACCCGAAGCTGCTTCAGAAAGTGAACAATCTGAATCAGTCGGGTGAAAAGGCGATCCTGAAAACGTGGTCGCGCGCATCCACCATCGTACCTGAGATGATTGGCCATACCATCGGTGTTCATGATGGCAGACGGCATGTGCCCATCTTCATCACCGAGAACATGGTGGGGCACAAACTGGGCGAGTTCGCCTTTACCAGAACATTCAGGGGTCATTCCGGTAAATCGGAACGGGTGGCGACGATCAAGAAGAAGACGAAGTGAAGCGATGGAGGTAAGAGCTACCACCAAGTATATCCGTACGTCCCCGCGTAAGCTGCGGCCCATCGTTGATGTGGTGCGCGGCAAAAAGGTGGTGGATGCCATGGCGGTGCTCAGGTTCATGCCGTCACCATCGGCACGCACGGTGGCAAAGGTGGTACAGTCGGCTGCTGCCAACGCGGAGAACAATTACGAGATGACGCCCGATGACCTGGTGATCACCGAGATCTTCGTCGATGGAAGCAGAACCATGAAACGCTTCCGCGCCGGGCCGAGGGGGCGAGTCAAACCGATATTGAAGAGATCATCTCACATAACCGTCGTGGTTAAAGAGGAGGAGTAATTGGGTCAGAAGGTTCATCCAGTAGGTTTCAGGCTCGGAATAAGCAAGGATTGGCAGGCAAAGTGGTATGCCGGTAAGGCTTATTGCGACCTGATCCAGGAGGATTTAAGGATCAGACAGGCCATAAGCTCCAAATACGGGTCCGACGATATTTCGCGTATCGAGATCGAGCGTTCCGCTAATCAGGTAACGGTGACGGTTTACACAGCACGCCCCGGAATAGTTATCGGGCGGGGCGGGCAGCGTGTCGATGAGATGAGGCAATCGCTGGAGAAGACCGCCGGCAAGCGCGTGCGGTTGAACATCCTGGAAGTGGCACAGCCCGAACTTGACGCCTATCTGGTGGCCAGGAGTATCGCTCAGCAGATGGAACGGCGAATCTCCCATCGTCGTGCTATGAAACAGGCAATATCGAGAGCGATCGAGCGGGGAGCTCAGGGCATAAAGATCACCTGTGCCGGCAGGCTTTCCGGGTCGGAGTATGCCAGAAGAGAGACCCTGCATCAAGGCAGGGTGCCACTTCATACCCTGCGTGCCGATATAGACTATGCGCAGGCCGAGGCCCATACCACCCTCGGCCGTACCGGGGTGAAGGTGTGGATATACAAAGGCGATATCATCTCCGAGTCCGAGAAGCAATTCCTGGAAGGCTCGCTGCTGACCCCTGTCGAGGAACGGGTTACGGCGGAGGAGGCGGCACCCGCCGATGTTGAGACGGCCTCTGGAGAGGTTGCCACGCCTGCGGAGGCGGAGACGGAGGGGGCGATGGGGGATACGACGGTGGTAACGGGTGTTGAAGTCGCTGAGCCAGAACAGACAGCCGCGGAAGGTGAAACCACAACAGCGGTCGAGGGCGGCGATGCGGAGAAGCCCAAAGCCAAACCCAGGGCCAAGGCGAAGACAAAGGCCAAGGAGAAGCCCGCGACAGATGAAAAGGTCGAAGAGCAGGGAGCGGCCGAGGCGGCAGGCGAACCCAAATCCAAGTCCAAGGGCAAGGTGAAGGCAGAAGGCAAAACTGACACTGCGGATAAGCCTAAAACCAAATCCGCAGCTAAGACCAAGGAAGGGGCCGATGCCGTAGCTAAACCTAAGGCTAAAGCGAAAAGTAAATCCAAGACAGAGTCTGGAAGCGAGACATCGGAGGATCCCAAGGTCAAAGACGAAGGAGAAGCCGAATCCAAGTAGGCAGTGGCCGGAAATAACACTGAATAGGGCACAGAAGCATGTTACAGCCAAAAAGGGTAAAATATCGCAAGCAGCAGCGGGGCCGACGCCGGGGGGTAGCCCAATCGGGCAACACCGTCTGCTTCGGAGAGTATGGTCTCCAGGCACAGGGGGCTTGCTGGCTTACATCCCGACAGATCGAGGCCGCCAGAAGGGCCATTATCCGCCATGTGAGGCGAGGCGGCAAGATCTGGATCCGGGTCTTCCCCGATAAGCCAGTCACCTCAAAGCCGGCCGAAACCCGGATGGGCAGCGGCAAGGGGGCGGTGGATCACTGGGTATGTGTCACCAAACCGGGCAGGATACTGTTCGAAATAGCGGGGATCAAGGAGGATGCAGCCCGTGAAGCGATGCGCCTGGCCTCCCATAAATTGCCAATACCGACCAAGTTCGTGAGCCGTGATGTCGAAACCGCGCACAAGGAGGGATCGTAATTTGAAAGCCCAGGAGTTACGCTCTTTCGGCAAGGAGGAGTTGCAGACGCAACTAAACGACTCCTATAAGGCATTGCTCAATTTAAGGTTCCGGCTGGCGACCAAACAGTTGGTGAATTACCATGAGATACGCAACGTAAAGAAACGTATTGCCAGGATTAAGACCGTCATCCGCGAGAGAGAACTAACTAGCAAGGAGTAAATTTCGTTGGGAGCTGATGCTGATAAGCAGTGGAAGGTAAAGCAGGGGGTTGTGGTCAGTGACAAGATGGATAAGACCGTAGTAGTTGCGGTTCAGTCCTACCGGTCACACCCGCTGTACCGGAAAAAGGTCAAGCGGATCAGGCGGTTCAAGGCTCACGATCAGAACAACTCCTGCCATACCGGTGATGTGGTGCGTATCATCGAGACTCGCCCACTCTCTAAAGAGAAGCGGTGGAGGGTTGAACAGATCGTTTCCAAGAGTGATGCAGAATGATTCAGCATATGACCAGGCTTAAGGTGGCGGATAACACCGGCGCTAAAAGCATCATGTGTATCAACGTTCCCGGGGGGACCCGCAAGAGGTATGCCACCGTAGGGGACATAATAGTGGCTGCGGTAAAAGAGGCAACCCCCGGAGGCGTTGTTAAGAAGGGTGAGGTGGTGAGGGCGGTGGTGGTGCGCACCACCAAACCCTGTCGCCGACCCGACGGCTCATCAATACGGTTCGATGAGAACGCGGCAGTCATCATCACCGACAAGAACGATCCTAAGGGAACCCGCATATTCGGGCCGGTGGCCCATGAGTTGAGGCAGAAGAATTTCATGAAGATTATATCCCTGGCCCCCGAGGTGCTATAGATGGATCTGAGAAAAGGCGATACAGTCATTGTCCTCACCGGCAGGGACAAGTGGCACAAGGGGAAGATACGCAAATCGCTGCCGCGCAAGGGCTGCGTTATAGTTGAGGGGGCCAATAAGGTGAAGCGCCATACCAAACCCCGGGGGCAGGCCAGGCAGGCGGGCATAATCGAGCAGGAAGCACCACTTCCGGTATCTAACGTGATGCTTGTCTGCAGCAAGTGCAACCAGCCGACCCGCCCCAGGTTCCGCCAGCTGGAGGATGGCACGAAGGCAAGGATATGCCATCGCTGCGATGAGGTGATAGACTGATGGAACGGCTCCGGGAGAAGTATCAGAAAGAAGTCATGCCCGCCCTGATGCAGGAATACGGATACAAGAGCATCATGCAGGCGCCGCGCCTGACCAAAGTAGTAGTAAACGTCGGCCTGGGAGAGGCAACGCAGAACGCCCATGCCGTTGAGGCGGTAGTCAGGGATATCGGCGCCATCACCGGTCAGCATCCGGTAGTTACCCGGGCCAAGAAACCGATAGCCGGTTTCAAGATACGTAAGGGGATGCCTATAGGGGTGATGGTGACCCTGCGGGGCAGGCAGATGTATGACTTCCTCGACAAGCTGGTGAACATCACACTGCCGCGAATACGCGATTTCCAGGGGATGCCGCCGGACGCTTTCGACGGCAGCGGCAATTATAGCATGGGATTGAAAGAACAGATCATCTTCCCGGAGATCGACTATGATAAGGTTGACAAGGTCAGGGGATTGGAGATATCGATTGTCACCACCGCTCCTACAGATGGCGAGGGGAAAAAACTGCTGGAGCTATTAGGTATGCCTTTTGCCCAGCAGTGATATCGAGGAGAAGCTAAATTGCCGAGAGCAGGTATAGCGTAGCATGGCGAAATTATCTAAGGTCGTAAAGTCTAAAAGGCAACCCAAATACGAGGTTCAAAGGAGAAGCCGATGCAGTCTGTGCGGACGGCCGCGCGCCTACATGCGTCAGTTTGGTCTCTGCCGCATCTGCTTCCGCAAGCTGGCACTGGAGGGGAAGCTGCCCGGAGTGAGGAAATCGAGCTGGTAAAGCTACAATGAAGGTAGAATGATGAATACAGATCCTATCGCCGATATGCTAACCAGGTTACGCAATGCAGCGCTGGCGCGCCACGATTTTACCGTCGTGCCTGCATCTAGCATCAAGCTGGCAATCGCTAAGATCCTGAAGGAAGAAGGGTTCATCAAAGATTACGAGGTGTTGAAAGGCAAGCCGCACCGGATGATAAAGGTATATCTCAAATATAACGAGGACAACGGTTCGGTGCTGACCGGCCTGAAGCGGATTTCCAAGCCAGGCCTGAGGGTTTATACCCAGCGCAATGAGATCCCTCGCGTGATGGGCGGGCTGGGCATCGCCATAATATCTACACCCAAAGGGGTACTTACGGGGCAGGATGCCTGGCGGCAGGGCGTGGGTGGTGAATTGCTATGCTACATCTGGTGAGAGAGGTATATAGTGTCACGTATCGGTAAGATGCCAATTACCATACCGCAGGGTGTTGAGGTCACCATCGACGGTAATGAGGTTCATGTTAAGGGCCCCAAGGGAGAGCTGTCCCGCGCCTTTAATCTGGATATGCAGATATCGTTGAGCGATGGATCACTGACGGTGGCCAGGCCGAGCGATAGCCGGATTCACCGTTCGCTCCACGGGCTTACCAGGAGCCTCTTGGCGAACATGGTTGAGGGTGTAAGCACCGGGTTCAAGAAAGAGCTGGAGCTTGTCGGCGTAGGCTATCGTGCGCAGAATGTAGGCCAGAAGGTGGTGATGCAGATCGGCTACTCGCATCCGGTGGAGATTACACCCCTGCATGGTATAGCCATTACCGCTACCGATGCACAGCATATACTGGTTCAGGGCATAGACCGTGAAGCGGTGGGCGATATGGCGGCAAAGATAAGGGCAGTGAGGCCCCCGGACCACTATAAAGGTAAGGGCATCAGGTACGTGGGTGAAAAGGTTCGTCTCAAGCCAGGAAAATCAGGAAAGGTAGGCGCCGGCAGATAATGGTAGTGAAGGATGCCAGAGCGGCACGTGTGAAGAGACACAGGCGGGCCAGGAGCAAGTTCCGCGTCACTGGTGATCGCCCCCGGCTGTGCGTTTTCCGCAGCTTGAACCATATATACGCTCAGATCATAGATGACAGTAAGGGATGCACCATCGTATCGGCATCGACACTGGACTCGTCTATTAAACAGGTCACAGACGGAAAGACCAAGGTCGAGGTAGCGGCACTGGTGGGAGCATCATTAGCTAATAAAGCGGCAGGAGAAGGAATCACCAGGGTCATGTTCGACAAGGGGGGCTACAAATATCATGGCAGGGTGAAAGCACTGGCGGAAGCTGCTAGAGAGGCAGGCCTGGAGTTCTAGCTATGGATTATATGGATCAGGAAGAGATAACATTCGAAGAGAAGCTGGTTAACATAAAGCGTGTCGCCAAGGTGGTTAAAGGTGGCAGGAGATTCAGCTTCACCGCCCTGGTAGTAGTGGGGGACAAGCACGGGAAGGTTGGCGCCGGGCTGGGGAAAGCGAAAGAGATACCTGAGGCCATCCGTAAGGGGGCCGCAGCCGCTCGGAAGCAGATGGTCACGGTGCCGATGCAAAGTGGAACCATTCCATATGAAATAGTGACCAAATACTGCGGGGCGAAGGTGTTGCTCAAACCTGCATCGCCCGGTACGGGGTTGATAGCCGGCGGCGGGGTCAGGGCGGTGCTGGAGGTTTCCGGCATAAAGGATATTCTTACCAAATCATTGGGTAGCGCCAATCAGGTAAACGTGGTGCGGGCTACACTAAAGGGATTGAGCCAGATCAGGGATCCCAAGGAGGAAGTGGCCAAGCGAAAGGGCAGGGCGGTAGAGGGGGCGGCCAATGGCTAAACTGCTTGTTACCTGGGTGAAGAGCGATATCGGCCACCCGCGGGATCAGCGGAGGACGCTTGATGCCCTGGGGCTGCGCCGACTGAATCAGAGCGTGGAGCATGAGGAGTCCGCATCCGTCAAGGGAATGATAATGAAGGTCAGGCATCTGGTTAAAGTGGAGGAGATCGGTGAGGCAGAATGAGCTGACCCCGCCAAAAGGGGCTAAGCACCGCCAAAAGAGGGTCGGGCGGGGGTTTGGGAGCGGTCACGGCAGGCTGTCCGGCAAAGGCATCAAAGGGCAGAAGTCGCGGGCAGGCTACAGCATGCGGCCCGGCTTCGAGGGGGGGCAGAACCCCCAGACCAAGCGGCTTCCCGAGCTCAGGGGGTTCACCAATATCTTCAGGAAGGAATATGCGACGGTAAATATCGAGCGCCTGAATCAATTCGAGGCCGATACTGAAGTGACCCCCCAGACGCTGGTTCAAGAGCGGATCATCAAATCACTGAAATATCCGGTTAAAATCCTCGGCGACGGCGAGATCGACAGGCCGCTTACGGTAAAGGCCAACAAGTTCACCCAGACGGCGAAGCGTAAGATCGAGGCGGCCGGGGGGCAGGCGCAGGAGTTATAGGTTGACTCAGGAGAGGAAGAGCACCCGACCACAACTGCTGCAGGCAATGATCGATGCCTTCGGTCAGGCTGACCTCAGGCGTAAGATACTCATCACCCTCGGCCTGCTGGTTATCTTCCGTTTCGTTGCTCACGTCCCGGTGCCCGGTGCCGATGTAGAGGCGATGAAGGGGTTCATCGGCGGCGGCACCAGCAGCGGGGCGCTGGTAGGCATGCTGGACCTGTTCAGCGGCGGGGCGATGAGGAACATGAGCATCGCCGCCATGGGCGTGTATCCTTACATAACCGCGCTGATCATCATGCAGCTCATGGTGCCCATCATACCCAGGCTGCAAGCGATCGCGCGGGAGGGGGATGCTGGCAGGGCAAAGATAAACATGTACACCCACTGGCTCACCGTGCCGCTGGCCGTCCTGCAGGGTTACGGGCAGCTCATGTTACTTCAACAATCAGGGGTAGTAAGCAATGTAGGGCTCTCCGGGCCCAATCTGCTGCCTACAGCCACAATGGTGATCGCGATGACGGCGGGCACGATGTTCCTGGTCTGGCTGGGAGAGCTAATCACCGAGTACGGCATCGGAAACGGCGTCTCGTTGATAATCTTCGGGGGTATCGTGGCAAGCCTGCCGGAGATGGTAGGGCGGGCATTTCTGACCCCGGGTCAGAGCGAAATCTGGGGGCTTGTTTTCTTCCTGCTGTTAGCGCTGGCCATACTGGTCACCATCGTTATATTCACCGAGGCTCACCGCCGCATACCGGTGCAGTACGCCCGCAGCCTTTACCGGGGGGGCAAGATGTACCGCCAATCCGGCGGCACCCACATCCCGATAAGGGTGAACTCGGCGGGCATGATCCCGGTGATATTCGCCATGGCATTGCTGATATTTCCCGGGGTGGTGGCCGGCTTCTTCGTCAATCCGCCCAGCGAACCCGGCAATTTCGCTAACATCATCGTTAACTGGTTCTCAGCCACTCACTGGTTCTACTGGGCGGCATACTTCGTGCTGGTGCTGTTCTTCACCTTCTTTTATGCGATGATAATTTTCCAGCAGCAGAACCTGGGCGAAACCCTGCAGCGCCAGGGGGCATTCATACCCGGGATCCGTCCCGGCAAGACCACCCAGCAATACCTCAACCGCGTGCTCACCAGGGTCACCTGGGGCGGGGCGCTGTTCCTGGCCTTTGTGGCGATATCACCGTACATAGTACAAAGCATAACTGGCATTCAAAACCTGGCACTACCGTCAATCGGCATGCTAATCGTGGTCGGCGTCGCGCTGGACACCATGAGGCAACTGGAGGCCCAGTTGGTAATGCGCCGGTACGAAGGCTTCCTGAAGTAGGGGATGATATAATGCGCGTGATACTTCTGGGGGCACCGGGATCGGGTAAAGGGACGCAGGCCGGGCTGGCTGCAGAACAACTGGGGATCAGCCATGTCGCGTCCGGCGACCTCTTCCGTGCCGCGGTAAACCGGGGGGATGAACTGGGAAACCAGGTTAAATCTTATATGGAGAAGGGGCTGCTGGTACCCGATGATGTAACCATCAAGATGATCATGGAACGCATAAGCCGGCCCGACTGCGCCAGTGGATTCATGCTTGACGGATTCCCGCGGACGCTGGAGCAGGCGAAGGCGCTGGACAGGGCCATGGGCGAGAGAGGTGCGCAGATCGACCAGGTGATCTACATAAATGTCACTGTCAACGAGTTGGTGAGAAGGTTGAGCGGACGGTTCATCTGCCGTGAATGTCAGACGCCGTATCACATGGTATCTTCCCCGCCAAAGACACCGGGAAAGTGCGACAGATGCGGCGGTGAGCTGTACCAGCGCTCCGACGACAACCCGGAGACGGTAAAGAAAAGGATCGATGTTTATCTGGCGGATACCGCGCCGTTGATCGATTACTACCGGGCATCGGGCAAGCTGGTGGAGGTCAGCGGCGAAGGCGATATCGATGATATCAGCAGGAACCTCATACAGGCGGTAACAAAGGGCTGAAATGGGTATAATCATCAAGTCTGAACACGAGCTTGATATCATGAGGAAGGCGGGACGCATCGTGGCCGCCATACTTGACATATTGAAGAAAAGGATAGAACCTGGTATCATTACTGAAGAGCTCGACAGAATAACGGTTGAGGAGATGAAGCGATACGATGTCACTTCATCTTTCAAGGGCTATCGGGGCTTCCCCGCTAATCTATGCGTGTCTGTCAATGAGCAGTTGGTGCACGGCATCCCGGGCGACCGGGTGCTCAAAGAGGGCGACATCGTATCCCTGGATTTCGGCGCGGTTTACGATGGGTTCCACGGCGATGCGGCACTCACAGTGGGTGTGGGGGAGATCAGCCCCGAGGCGAGAAGCCTGATCGATACAACAGAGGGCGCACTGCAGGCGGGGATCAACAGCGCCCACGGCGGTGCACGTTTGGGTGATATCTCGGCAGCGATTCAATCATACGTGGAATCGCGCGGTTTCGCAGTGGTCAGGGAATATGTCGGACACGGCATCGGCCGCCAGATGCACGAGTCCCCTCAGATACCCAATTACGGCACCGCCGGGCAGGGGCCGCTGTTGTCCAGGGGGATGACTATGGCTCTGGAGCCGATGGTCAATGCAGGGGACTGGCATACCAAAGTAGCAGGGGATGGTTGGACCGTATCCACTGCCGACGGAAGCCTGTGCGCGCATTTCGAGAACACTATCGCGATTACCGACGGTGATGCGGAGATCCTCACCCGGGTCGATTGATTGAGCTGATGGCTAAGAAAGAGAGCATTGAGGTCGAAGGAAAGGTGGTTGAGCCGTTGCCTAACACCATGTTTCGGGTGGAGTTGGCCAACGGTCACAGGGTCCTGGCACATATATCGGGCAAGATGAGGATACATTATATTAAGATACTGCCCGGAGACAAGGTGCTGGTGGAATTGTCGCCCTACGACCTCACCAGAGGCAGGATCACCTACAGGTTCAGATAGAGATTTGAGGGATAGGCATGAAGGTACGCGCGTCGGTCAAAGCGAGATGTGAGAAGTGCAAGATTATCAAGCGTAAGGGTGTGGTGCGGGTTATATGCGAGAACCCGAGACACAAGCAGAGGCAGGGGTAATTCTATATCTAGTTTGAGAAGGATGGCAGTATGGCGAGGATAGCGGGGGTAGACCTACCCAAGAACAAGAGAGTCGAGGTCGGCTTGTGCTATATATATGGGATCGGCCGTACGACCAGCAAACGCATATTGCAGCAGGCGAATATCGATCCCGATACCAAGGTCAGCGATTTAACCGAAGGGGAAACCAGCCTGATCCGCGAGGCCATCGAGCGTGAATACGTGGTTGAAGGGGAGTTAAGGCGTAAGGTTAACCTTAACATCAAGCGATTGATAGAGATCGGCAGCTACCGCGGCATCAGGCACCGGCGCGGGTTGCCGGTCCGCGGACAGCGCACACGCACCAACGCGCGCACTAAACGGGGCGCCCGTAAAACCGTAGCCGGGCGCCGCCGCACCGTAGCCAGGAAGTAGGGGGCATATGCCGGAGAAACCGAAGAAAACCACGCGGGTTAAGAAGAGGGAGCGGAAGGCCATCCCCAAAGGGCGTGCCTATATTCATTCCACCTTCAACAATACCGTGATAACCATCACCGATCCTTCGGGGAACGCGATAGCATGGTCCAGTTCGGGAACAGCCGGGTTCAAAGGTTCACGCAAGGGAACCCCGTATGCTGCACAGCTTGCCGCGGAGCAAGCGGCACGCAAGGGAATGGAACACGGGGTCAGGCAAGTCGATGTCTATGTAAAGGGGCCGGGCAGTGGACGGGAAGCGGCGATCCGCTCCCTCCAGGCGGCAGGTCTCACTATCACCGGCATCCGGGATGTCACCCCCGTCCCCCACAACGGCTGCAGGCCGAGGAAGAGGAGGAGGGTATGACCTTTATCTTCGAGGGGAGGGCAAAGTAAACGATGGCTCGCTATACAGGCCCAGTATGTCGCCTCTGCCGACGCCAGGGGGAAAAACTGATGTTGAAGGGTGAGCGCTGTACCACAAAGAAGTGCGCTCTGGACCGGCGCAACCTGCCTCCCGGCCGGCAGCGGCCGCAGCGGCGGAAGATATCCGACCGCGGCCTGCAGCTCAGGGAGAAGCAGAAGGCACGGCACACATATGGCATCATGGAGAGGCAGTTCCGCAAGCATTTCGCCGAAGCGGAGCGCAGGCCGGGGGTCACTGGCGAGAACATGATGCAGATCCTGGAGATGCGGCTGGACAACGTGGTCTACCGCGTTGGTTTTGCCGACTCACGCAATCAGGCCCGACAGTTGGTGAGGCACGGCCACATCGCCGTTAACAGCCTAAAGACTGACATCCCATCGTATCTGGTGAAGGCGGGCGATGTTATCTCATGGACTGCCAGGGGGTCCAAGACGGAGTACTACAAGAGGATGGTGGAACATATCGGCGACCGTACCACTCCCGACTGGTTGAATGTGGACAGCGAAAAGGTTATCGCCCGCGTCCTGACGCCGCCCAGTCGCGGTGAGATCGACCTGACGATTGACG
>Ga0180437_10006911_pt1 | contig 14966 bp, 12 predicted proteins | sample SS_ome_4_FD_132410 | JGI IMG/M metagenome (GOLD analysis project Ga0180437, IMG submission 132410) | Hypersaline lake sediment archaeal communities from the Salton Sea, California, USA - SS_3_D_1 metaG | ecosystem: Environmental > Aquatic > Non-marine Saline and Alkaline > Hypersaline >...
AACGACCTATCTCACCCTGCGAAAGGCCGCTGCTAATGGCGAGAACTGGACCCAAGTCTTTTCGGGAAGTTAGGTTTGGTATCCTGACTTTATTGCTCAGACTGGACAGGATATACCGCTTAAGAGCGATAGAATTAATCAATTGCCCATCTAGATCGCACAGCACGCCAACCGTATATTCATCATCAGGAGTACCAACATATTCCTGGACAACCACTTCATCGCAAAACCCCAACAGATACTCGGTGAACCATACGAGTTCCTTCTCAGTCTGTGCCAAGAAAACGTTGAAAGATCCGCCGCCTCCTAGAGAGGGTTTGATCACTGCCGGCAATGGAAACCCTTTGAGGGAACTATTTTGAGAGTCGGCAGTCATTTTTGCCCATCTGGGAACATGAAAACCGTTCCTTTCCAAGCGCTCGAACGTACGAGCCTTGTTCAGACACATGTCGATAACCGGGCCCGAGTTTATGGGCAAAAAAATGCCCACTTCGGCAAAGACGTGTCGATTCTGGCTCAAGGCTTTCAGCTCCGGCTCCGAGCCATGAAATACAACCTGAATGTTCTCTTGCCGACAAAGCTTCAGCACGGCATCGATGTAACTGCTATGACTCGCAGGTGGGAGAAGATACCCCTTCTTCGCCTCGGCGAGCCCCTTGCTGACGGGATTCATGTCCGCGGCTATGATATCGTACCGAGTAGGTGCCAGGTTCAGCGCCTTAAAAATCTGTTCGCCATGCCCGCCGCCGCCGATGCCAGTAACCAGGACTTTCATCTTTTTATCCTGCGATCATTCCCTGAAAACTGCTTTTTCTCTCAAACACCGATAACACAGACGGATGAATATTCCCGTCACACAAGGAAACGATCTCTTGAGCTTCAAAAGGAATTCTCCAGATTTCAACATCGTCTGATTTGGTATCGTAAATAACACTGCATGCCAGTGTTCCATAATCGCGAGGCAAGCCACACGACCCTGCATTCACAACCAAGACATGAGGTGAACGGTATACAAAGGGCAGATGGGTGTGTCCTATGAAGACACTATCGTATGAACAAACTTCAAAATCATGCATGTTGGAATTTTCATAGACATATTCATTAAGGGGATCGTGCGGTCCGCCATGCATGAATAGCATTCTCTTTCCATGCATAGACAATTCATCCGTGCTGGGAAACCGTTTCATTTGTTTCAGATACGGCGCAGGGAGGTTGGTTCTCAGCAAAGAAAGTCCGTAGACTCTATCTCGTTCCGGATCCAGTGGCAGTTGTCCGAGCAACATAGCTTCATGATTTCCTTTGACACACCTTATGCCGTTTTCACCAATTAACTCCAATACTTCTTTACCCAGTGGGAGGTAGCCCACCGTATCTCCCAAACAAACGATCACATCTACCTTTTTCTCCCGGAGCACATGAAGACATGCTGTGAGTGCGACAGGATTGCCATGGATATCTGAAATCAGCCCCAGCCTCATCGGCCTTCCTTGACAGAAAGCACGCACTGCCTGATACCTTCACCGAGTGGCATTTTGGGTTCCCAACCAAGCTCTCGTTTGGCCTTTGAAATATCAAACAAGGCCCGAAAATTCTCCTGAGGATCCGGAACGTGTGCAGCCCGTAGCGTACTCGTGCATCCGGGTATTGCCTTCACGACGATGTCACCCAGCTCCGCCATAGATACAGGGTAACCTCCGGAAATATTGAAAACCCCAGCATTTTTCCTGCGAACAGAACAAACGACGGCACGAGCGACATCACCAACCCACGTGAAGTCCTGTGTGCGACTCCCCGTGCCGTAATACAGCAAGTCTTCGTTCCTTTGCGCCCTTTCCATGAATATCTGCAAGACGGTCCTGTTTTTCTGTCCGAATCCGTACGGTGCATTGATGCGGAAAATGCTTACCCTATCCGCACCAAGACGTTCTATGGCCAGTCGTTCTGACATCAGCTTCGCCTCAGCATACGGCCCCACCGGATCTGGACGAGCATCTTCTGTGCGAATGCCATCAAAATGCAGCCCATAGACGCTTGAACTGGAACAGAAGAAAAGATGCATGTTTCTTCCAGCACAAAATTCAATTATGTTCCTATCTATCAACAGGTTCTTTTCCGCGGCTTCTTGAGCCTCTTTCCCTGAAAACGCTTCAGGGATAACTGCAGCACAGTGAATAATCAATTCGGCATGCTGATCCTCAAATACTCTCACACCAGCCGGTTGCAACAAATCTGCCGCAAGGCCTTCTTTTCGAGGGGCATGGTGGTATGATCCTACGGCTGAGAATCCTTCATCAATTAATCCTCGCTGAATGGCTCCGCCCAAAAAACCACCAGCTCCTGTCACTAACACGTCATACCTCGTTTCCCGCTTGCCGCTCATCTGTTAATGAATTGTTTAAATCTCTGGCCTTATCGTATCCGTCACATGAACGTCTTCAACCACCACTCAAAATTGAGAAGTGACCATATGAAAAGCCTTCGATTCTGTTTCCCCTCCAAATGTTCATCTAGTAATGCCTGTACGGCATTTTGGTCAAAGAAATCATATATCCGGGCCTTGCTGGCGTAAAGCATTCGACGCACATAGTCCATACTCTCGCCCCGAAACCACGATGCGTCGGGTGCGGAGAACCCCTGTTTCACTGCACTGGTGACCTCAGACGGAATATACCGTTGCATCAGTTCTCGAAGCAGCAGTTTCCCATCTCTGGTCTTTTGAAAGTATTTCTCTGACTTTTCGGCCGGTTCGTTCTCATTCAGACGTACGACGTTGTCCAGATTTCTTAGTTTGAGGCTGACCGGGATATGCATTGCAAAATCAACAAGATCATTATCAAGAAAAGGAACCCGTGTCTCGAGACCATGAGCGCTGCTGATCTTGTCCTCAACTACCAGGAGACCGTGAAGGAACGTTTTCGCCTCGAAATACATCGAATGATTGATATACTCCTCGGGTGTCGAAAGATCATGACGATGATTCAAAAAGACATCCCTGAAGATATCCCTGGTCCAGACGTGTTCTACCTGATCCCAAACGGGCCTAAAGACCTCTTGTATGGCCGTGTTCGGAATCAGACGCTGCCAGTATAGATAATACTTGTCAATGTAGTGTTCGAAGTCATCATTCACGACTGCCCTATAGTACCGCCATGGATAGCCTCCGAAGAGTTCATCTCCAGCGCCACCAGATAGCACCACTTTCACAAATTTCGATGCCAGCTGTGCCGTATAGTAATTGGGGTAACTCTGCCCGACACGGGGTGTTTCGAGGTGCCAGGCAAGCTGAGGGAAAATCCTCTCCATATCCCCTGCCTTCAAAACCATTTCATAGTGTTCGGTCTTGAAGAGATACGACATATATTCGGCTTTCTCCCGCTCATCAAAAGCAAGCTCGAGTCCGGAGGCCGAGTGAAGGTCAAATCCACAGGTGAAGGTCTTGATATAGGGGAGTTCGGTTGCGGCAATCGCGGTAATAGAACCTGAATCCATGCCACCACTCAAGTAACTGCCGAGTTCCACGTCACTCACCAATTGGCGTCTTACTGCCTGACGAAACAGGTAATCAAGTTCCTCAACGTATTCAGTTTCTGACGATGATCGTTCTGGTTCCCGGAAATCAAAATCCCAGTAGCGCACCGGCATCAGGTAATCCCCGGCGTCCTCCAACGGTAATTTTGCCCAACACCCAGCAGGAAAAAGCCTTACACCCTTCAGGAACGTTCTGTCAGTAAAGATATTCTGAAACGTGAAATACTCGAGCAGTGCCTCCAGATCAATCTGTTGACGGGCCTCAGGGTGAGCTAAAATAGCCTTCTGCTCGGAACCAAAAGCGAATGTTCGTCCTGGAAGAAAAGCGTAATAAAGAGGCTTAATGCCGTATCGATCTCTGGCAAGGAACAGTGTATTACACCGTTTATCCCAAATGGCAAAGGCAAACATTCCGTTAAAACGCTCGACGCAGGGTGCACCCCACTCCTCGTAGGCGTGTGCCACAACCTCGGTGTCTGTTTTCGATCGGAACCGATGCCCTGCTGTTTCCAGTCTATTACGCAGCGCCTGATAGTTGTAAATCATCCCGTTATACGTGATAACTACGTCACCTGTCTCATTCGCCATAGGCTGTTCGCCGGCAGGCGACGTATCAATGATAGCTAAACGTCGATGCCCCAAGCCGATAGGTCCATCAACATAATGTCCTTCTCCGTCCGGCCCCCTGTGCGCAACGACGTCTGTCATGGCCTTAAGAACGCCATGTTCTACTGGTTCACCATTGAAGTTACAGATACCAATGATCCCGCACATGCTCCACGTTTCTCACAATGATCTGATTAGATCGTGCAGTTTTTCGGCAACGTAGTGAATATCTTCCCCGTTCATACCCGGATACAATGGCAAGGCTAGAGTTCGTTTATCAGCTAACACTGAATTTGGGAACTCGTCCTCAGTGATACCAAATGTTTCACGATAATACTTGGTCCCTGCAACATTGTACGTACCCTTTCGCGTGGCTATTCCGACATTCTGTAATTTATTCGACAGCACATCCCGTTTTTCGCCAACCTTCTCTCCCAAGAAGATGACGTATGATTGATAGGAGTGAAGGAACCCACTTGGAGAGGGGGGTACAACGAAGTATCCGTCTCTCACGGGACCAGACAGCAGGGTGTCGTATTGCGAGGCTATTCCTCTTCTTTCATCCAGGATGTACGGCAACTTCTTCATTTGTTCCACACCAAGGGCTGCCTGGATATCGGTCATGCGGTAATTGAAGCCCAAGGCAACATAATCCGGGTAGATGATTTCATCGGCTGTGTGACGCACTTCATCAGATACGCTCTCACCATGGGAACGCAGCGTCCGCACCCGATCGGCAATTTCATCATTATCGGTCGTTAACATGCCACCTTCACCGGTCGTGATGGGCTTCCGGGGATGAAAGCTGAAGGCACCACACGCTCCAAATGTGCCTACTCTCTTTCCGTTGTATTCGGCCCCGTGGGCACAGGCAGCATCTTCCACGACTGTCAAACCGTATTCATTCGCCAACTCCATCACGGGAGCCATATCGGCGGCAAGGCCGAAGAGATGGACAGGTATGATAGCCTTGGTCTTTGTGGTAATTTTGTTCTCTATCTGTGAAGTATCGATGTTGCAGTCCGGCAATCGCACATCCACAAACACAGGTTGAGCTCCCAAGTACATGACCACATTGGCTGTGGCAGGATGAGTGAATGCTGGCACAATCACCTCATCACCCGTGCTTATACCCACTGCAAGAAGAGCCAGATGGAGGGCTGTTGTGGCCGATGTTGTGGCAATTGCGTGCCTGCATAATTGAAAATCCTCAAACAATTGCTCAAACTCTCGAACCTTCGGCCCCTGGACAACCCAACCAGAAGCGATAACTTCAGCCACAGCCTTAGCCTCTTGGTCATCAAAGTACGGCTTTGTTATGGAAATATTCCGGTGGTCTGCCATACCTGCCTGGTCCTTTCCGAAAAAACGATTGTTTCAAATGTTCTTCCAAAGCGTGCGCACCATTTTTACCCAGCCCTGCCTATTTGAGCTGTGCGGGTTTATCCTTGTCCTGTTTTCTCCACTTAATCAGAGATCCTAAACCGTCCTCCAATGATACCTCAGTGTTGAATAACAGCTCCTCCGCAGCCTTTTGGCTGGAACCGATCCGATTTGTTACATACGAAACGCCTTGCGGTTCATACCGAATTCCCAGATCGCTGCTGTTAGTAACCTTCAAGAGAATTTGAGCCAACTCTTTCAAACTGGTCCCGTTCCCTGAACCGATATTGTAAAAGTTGTCCGGCTTGCCGTGCTTCAGCGCCGCGATATTTGCCCTGGCCGCGTCCCGTACGTAGATAAAATCGTACGTCTGAGACCCATCCCCATACAGCACTAACGGCTTATTCTGGTCTATCATTTCCAGCCATCGGAGAATCACAGCAATGTATGCACCCCTGTAGTCTTGACGAGGACCATACACGTTCATGTATCTGAGACCCACATAGTCTATGCCATAGCGATGAAAAAAGGCGCGGCACATCTGTTCCCCGGCAATTTTGGTTGCTCCATAGAATGTCTTGTTATTAAAAGGGTGTGACTCATGCATTGGGATTTCCAGAGCATCTCCGTAGACTGACGCCGAAGAGGAATACACGAGCCTCTTGATCTTGTTCCGTACACATGCTTCGATCACGTTGAACGTGCCTTCGATGTTAACCTTAAAGGCCGCTCTTGGATACTCCTGGCAATGCAATAACCATAGGGCGGCGAGGTGAAAAACATAATCCACCCCCTTCATCGCCTCGTTGAGGATGTCCTCATGGAGAACATCCCCACCCAGTTCATAGATTTTTACCCGCTGATCAGTCAGGGCTTCTTTCAAATTGGCCATCGAACCTCGGGTGAAATTATCATAGACGACGATCTCCCTGACATTCTCTTTCGTCAATTCTTCCACCACATTGGACCCGATGAAACCCGCTCCCCCAAGGACCAATACCTTCGTTCCGTTCAATTCCATAATGCTTCTCCTAGTACTTCAAAACCAGCTCCTGATAAAAGTCTAAGCATCTTATCTGATGTCGGACACTGTTTGATCAAGCCACCTCAAGGCCTCCTCCAACCCACACTTTTGCACCTGGTCCTCCCAGGGGAAGCAAGGGCTGACGCGTGCAAACGATGCACACAGCCCTTAAGAAATAGTGAACAGCTTTCGCTGACTCTTTTTTGCCCTCAGAATCGCGACAATTCTATCCTTGTCGAGGATCGACGTAACCAGGACGGCATCCGCTTTCAAACGGTTTATCTCGCTGGACGCCTTTATCTCAGTTCCAAAGATCTCTTTCCCTTTGCCGCCATCTGCGTCGTCCACAATACCAACCAGCTCCATATCCGTCCCCTGGAGGGTCACATAAGCAACCTCCATCTCGTCGCTCACGCCGTAAAAGACGACGCGCTTCAACCCTTGCGATGCCATCTCAAGGATTCTCTCCTCGATCATGGCCTTGAGCCGCGCGTAATGGTGCACGTTGTACGAAAGAAACGTCATGGTGAGCTTGGCCTTTTCTGCAAAACCCTTGGGCGTCAGATAGTATCCGATTCTCCTGGGAGGAATCTTTCCCAGCTTGATCCATCCGCGCCGAACCATCCGTTTGATACACGCATTGGTGACACCCAGAGCGACTCCGAACTTGTTGGACAGTTCTCTCTGGGAGAGATTGGGGGTCTTCTCCAGTTCCTCCAGAAACTGAAGGTCCCGCATTGATTCAGAAGGTCTGAAAAGGGAATTTGTGTGTTCGACCATGTCCTTGATGTTTTTCAAGACAACAGCCCCCGATTGACGAGCCCCACTCAGCCGTCCCAACGCAGGAGAAAGTAATCGTTCATTTTTTGAACGTTCATTCTCTGAACATTAATAGCAGACGAAATCGATAAAGTCAACAAAAGTCTTGTGTCCGTGGAAGGAATTCAGGATTCCAGCTTTAGGGGTGAACTGTTCTACATTCAGAAAAGAGCAGTGAGAGCGCGAGCGGACAATGGCAGACAGCTCCCTGTGACGGATCATGTCAACGGGTTGACCCGCGGATGCTACCCGATTCACCTGCGTCCATTAATGGATTCAACCCTCTCAAGCAAATCCCTAGCCGCCTCTGCCACCTCTTGATGACTGATAGCCTTCAGACAATCTACTCTCGGGCAATTCCGGTCCCGACAGGGGCTGCATGGAAGGTCCTTCCTGACCTGTATTGATGGTGTCCCGTTATACGGCGCGTTGACAACAGCGTCTGTCGGCCCATATATCCCCACGACAGGTATCCCCACCAGGGAAGCAAGGTGCATCGGTCCTGTGTCACCCCCGATGTAGAGATGGCAATGTTGATAGATCGCCGCCAACGCTTTCAAAGACCGGGTCGGGCAGGACAGGACACAGGGTGAACGCATCAGGGACCGGACCCGCTCGGCGATTGCACGTTCTCCAGGTCCCCATGTCACGATGATCGAGGCGCCCATCTCTCGAACAAGATGATCTCCGACCTCGGCGTAACCCTCAGGAAACCACCGTTTGTATCGGGTCTTCTCGCTCGTTCCGGGATGGAGTGCAACCACGGGATATGATCCGACCAAACCGTGGTTTTCAAAGAACTCCCGGGCATCGTGAAGATCTTCGGTTGACACGTGAAGTCTGAAGGGAATATCACGGGAATCCAGACAAATCCGCGCCAGGAGTTTGAGATTTCGCTCAAAGCGGCTGATCCTTTTACGGGGCAGTGAAACCCGCCTGTTGTTGAACCACGGATTACCCTCCCGGCAAAATCCTCTCTCGAATCCAACACGGACCGGAGCACCGCTGAGTCTGGACATGAAACCACTCTTAAGAATGCCATGGAAATCCATGACGAGGTCGAACCGGTTCCCCCGAAGTCTTCGCACGAACCCCAAAGCCTCCCTCGCGAGCGTCAGCCATCGGCCCGCGAACAGGGCCTTTTCCAGGACTGCTCGCGGAAAGACAATGACCTCGTCCAGTTCGGGTTGGTCAGAGAGAAGTTCGTTTGCCCCCTCTTCCACCACCCAGGCAATTCTGGCCGAGGGAAAGTTCCTTCTCAGAACGGCAAGGGCCGGCAGCGTCCGGATCACATCTCCGGCCGCCGTCAGCCGAATGATCAGAATCCGTCTGAATGCGGGCGTTTGGGTGGTCATCTCATCTGAACGATCCTCCATCAAGAAACCTTCTGGATCACGTCGGACTGATTCGATTCTGATCCTTTCGATACGTTTTCCCGCAAACCTGACATGTTGCCTGACCTTTTCTGAACTTAATCTCGACCCCACACTCACACATCCATCCCTGAATCCTGGCCGGATTTCCGTAAACCAGCCCGTAGGGAGGCACATCGGTTGTCACGACCGATCCGGCACCCACGAAGGCATACTCACCAATGGTGTGCCCGCAGATAATCGTTGCACTGGCCCCGATCGTGGCACCCGTCTTGACCAGCGTCGGCCGAAACTCGTTTTTCCGGGAAATGCGGCTCCTCGGGTTGAATACGTTGGTAAATACCATCGACGGTCCGCAAAAGACATAGTCCTCCAATGTGACACCCTCAAAGACAGACACGTTGTTTTGGACCTTCACATGATCTCCGATACGGACGTTTTTCCCCACATAGACGTTCTGTCCAATGCTGCATCCCTTGCCGATACGGGCGCCACCCGTGACATGGGTATGGTGCCAGATCCGCGTTCCCTCTCCAACCTCGCACCCCTCATCGATACAGGCACTCGGATGGGCAAAAAACACGTCTTTGCCGAGCGAGAGGACCGTCCCTGATCTCTCAAGCGAACGCTGGCAGCCATCGAGAATCTCGAGAACACGAAGGCCGTTGGTCCCATCCGTTCTCGGCCGTTGTCGTGTCTCAATACAATCAAGGAAATGCTGGCATTCGGCCCTCAACGGCTCCGCGCCGGCAACCGGAACGGGTTCCGCGTCCTCCTTTCGTGGAACCGGCATCCGCCCGATCCAGTCGATCCGATGGCTGTAAAGGAGGAGCTTATCAGTGGGGGCGACATCGTCAAAAACAGCCATCTTCTTGTCACCCACGATGACAAGCTTCTGCTCCTTGTAGGGGTGAAGCCAGCTGACAAAGATATGGGACCTCACACCGCTTGCAAAGGTCATGGTCGTCATGGTCACGTCAGCGATCTCACGATTGAGATAGGCACCCCCGTGGGCCGAGACCTGTGTCGGCATCTCGTTCAGGAGCAGGAGAATGATCGAGATGTCATGAGGGGCGAAACTCCATAGGATGTTCTCCTCGGCACGAAATTTTCCAAGATTGAGTCGCGTGGAATGGATATAGTTGATCTTTCCGAGTTCGCCCGCGTCAACCAGCTCCTTGAGCTTGACCACAGCGGCATGGTATTCCAAGACATGCCCGACCATCAGGATCCTGCCTTCCCGCGAGGAGAGTTCAACAAGCTCTCTCCCGTCTTCCACCCGTAAGGAAAGGGGTTTCTCGACAAAGACATCCTTTTTCGCCAGGATGGCCTCCCGGGCAATCTGATAATGCGTCTCAGCCGGCGTGGCGACGACCAGGGCTTGAATCTCGTCGTCGCTGATCACCTCGGACAAATCCCGGGTCGTCCTGACCCCCGGATAGGTGGATCTGAAATGCTCAAGTCGATCCTCCTGGGTGTCACAAATGGTGTGCAAGGCACCCAGTTCCGCAAAATTTCTCACAAGATTTTTTCCCCAATACCCGCATCCGACAACAGCAACGTTTCCCATGTCTCATATTCCCCTGTCTATCAGAGTAACTCCTGTGCCTCGATTCCATCCGGCCTCGTGACGTTCATGAGTGCCAGAACCGCACCATGGGCATCCATGATGCTGAATCTGTCGTCGTCTCTGAGAATCTCTCGATTCTGCACATAAAGAAAGGCATCGTCATAGGTATGCATGCCAACCACCGGGCTTCTCATGGTCGTGACCGGTCTTCCAAAATCCCCTTTGAGATCGTACCCGTCGTGAGGCACCGCCACAAGATCCGGAGCCATATTCAAGAACGGCCCGCCATAGACATCCTCCCGCTTGAAAACCGTCTTGACAATCGGTTCACCACTGTCCGGATCGGTGAACGCCTGAAGTGCTTCAATGAGGCTCTGCCTTGTCGTCTCATATTCTCGCTCTCCCGAAACGGTCCCGGTGGCCTCCCGCCCCTTCAAATTCACGTAAACTCTCCCGGGAAACAGACTGTAGGCTCTGGATTCCGGATGAATGTCCTTCACCCGATCCGACCCGTTCCTCATGGTGAGAAACCCTTCCTGTTCCAACCAGTGGTTCAGGAAGACCTCTCTTTTCAATTCACAGAAGCCGTGATCGGACAGAATGATCAAATCCGTTCCCTCCCCCATGCGATCCACAAGCAGGCCGAGATACCGGTCGACCTGTCTGTAGAAATTCAAAAAGGCCGGTCCATAGACCCGGTCATTCTCCTTCCAGTGCCTCCACAGAAAATGATTGATCCGATCGGTCTCCATGATGTGGAGCTGGAAAAAATCCCAATCCACGTCCTGCATCAATCGAAACGCCGCATCGAGACGTCGATCCAAGGCTTCGTTGACCTCAACGAGGAAATCGTCCCTCGATTCCCTGGCCTTCCAGGAATCGATATCGATTCGATAACCCATGGCCTTCAAATCCTGCGCCACGTGCACCGGATAGGCCACTTTGTTGATATCCGGACAGAGAAACCCGGCGATCAGAATGCCCTTCACCTTCCTGGGAGGGTAGGTTCCCGGGACATTCACAACCACCACGGTCTTCCCATGGGCACTCAGCCACTCCCAAAGCGTCGCCCCGGTCATGTGGATGGACGTGGGGACAAAGGTCTCCATGGTCTGGGGAATCCGATCAACAAAACCGAAAATACCGTGTCGCGCCGGATTCACACCGGTCATGTACGACCCCCAGGCCACCGAAGAGACACAGGGGAGGACCGAATTCATGCGCCTCAGAGATCCCCGCGCCAGCAGTCTCCTGAAACAGGGCAACGCCCCCTCCCGGTCCAGTTCGGCGATCAGCGAAAAAGGGACGCCGTCGAGGCCCAACACGAAGACCCGACGCTTCCCATGATTTTTTCCCTGAATGATGGACAATACTCTCTCCGTCAAAGCCCCGGCCTCGAGCGCGGCGCCGCAGAATCGTTCACCAGATCGAGTCTCCCCTCAGAGGAGTTTCGAGCTTCCTTCACAAGCATATACTCCACCGTGTCTCCGAGATGAAGTACGTCCGTGACCACGCGCCATATCCTCCCAGCCCAGCGAACCCCTCTGCTCGACATGAAAGGGTCTTCTCCCCGAACCCCTTTTCGCTCGTCATGCCAATATTGAAGGCTTGCCCGGAGCCCGAGTGTGCTCGACCGAAACCGTTCGGACAGAATCTTGAACCCTGCTTTTTTGGCCAGACGTCTCATGACACGCGGTGAATAGGCATACAGATGGCGGGGAGCTTCCAGGGCATACCAGAAACGGCCGAAGATCCGGAAGTTCAGGCTGGCAATATTGGGAACCACGATGTAGACCACCCCCTGAGCCTTCAGAATGCGATAGACCTCCCGAAGCGAATTCACAGGGTGGTGAACATGTTCCAGAACAGCCCTCAGGGTGATCACATCAAAAAACGCCTCGGGAAAGGGCACGTCCCCAACCTCGCCATGAAACATGGTCAGCCCCAGGCTCCGGGCGCGTTCGACAGCCTCGGAACTGATATCGACCCCATAGGGGTCCCACCCAAGGGCCTTCATCGAGGCCAAAAAAGATCCGCTTCCCGCCCCGATGTCCAATATCTTTCCCGACCCCCGAAAGGGAATCACATTTCTGCCGGCAACCCATTTGAAGGGGAGAAACAGCGTTCTGGATACGACGCGGTTTCGTCCGTCCCGCGGCGGATAGTCATAGAACAGGGAATAGATCCGACGTCTCAGAGGGCTCAACCGGTGGGCGTGGGACGGCCCCGGTCTTTGGGCGTGAGGTCCATACTCGGAGGGATAGAACCGCTTGATCTCCTCCTGATCGGGTCTCGGGTTCACAAAAACAAGTCCACAATCCTCACATTTCACCACATGAAACTCACCCTCGATGCCGTGAAGCCTGTCCTTCGCCGTGAGAAGCGTTGAAAAATCCGTTCCACCACAGAGCTCACAACACGCGACCGTTTCCATCATCTATTTCCTCACGTCTTTGAGCCCACGCCTCTCCGGGCAGAACAGGACATGCCAGACAAGGAGTGTCCACGTCACGGCAAGCTTCTGTCGGGCTCTGGTGTTCTGAAAAAGGGTGAAGAGACAGGTGAAACCCTGAAGAACCAGACTCACCCCCAGTTTGAAGACCAGCACACCCTTGAGAACAGCCAATTGAATCTGACCGCGATGCTTCCTAAAGAACAGGTATCTCGACCGATAATACTCGATCTTGGCACGGCTCTTCACGCCTCTGACTGTTGCGCCCTGGAGATGAACAGCTCGAGCGTCGGGAACAATATACACCCTCCATCCTTTTTCCCTCATCCGGTAACACCAGTCCGTTTCCTCCATGAAAAAAAAGTAGTCCTCGTCTAAAAGCCCCACAGCCTTAATCGCTTCCCTGCGGACCAGAACACAGGCGCCAATGACAGACTCCACCTCACGGGGGGACGACGTCGTGACGCGTTTGCTTGGGAATCTTCCCGGAAAGAGGATTCTCAGAAGACTCTTGTTGAATCCCTCTGAGAGAAGAGTTGGAAGGTTGTCAAAGGAATTCTGTTTTGAGCCATCCGAGTTGAGCAACTGAGCGCCGGCCATTCCAGCCAAAGCGTTTTTTCCCATAAATTCCATCAGGGCGGTGACCGTGTCTTTGCTCAGAAGAACATCGGAGTTGAGGAGGAGGACGTATTCCCCCCTGGCCCGCTTGAGTGCCTTGTTGTTGGCCCTGGCAAATCCGAGATTCCTCTCGTTCGCCACCACGACGACGCCGGGAAACGTATGGCGAACCGCTGCAACGCTTCCATCGCGTGATCCGTTGTCCACGACATAGACTTCGGCCGACATGTTTTCCGTTGCTCCGTCCAGCGACCGAAGACAGTTCAGGACCAGCTCCCGCGTGTTCCAGTTGACGATAATAACCGAAAGATCCACGACTATTCTCAGTGTCTCATGATGGGTCCCTCTTGGGGGTCTGTCTACTCTTTGAAATCCTCGATCACATCGCCGTGAGGAGACACATACACAATGCCCCGATTGAGACTCCAGTCCATGACGACTTGGACAAGAGTCTTTTTGTCCATCTCCACGGGGTGAGCACGCAGATATGCTTCCAGAAATCGTAGGCGATCGCTATAGGTGAAGGATTTGGGGACAGAACAATTGATCTGGACCAGGTTCCTGAGGATGGCTTTCTTTCCTATTCTGGCCCGGTGACTCACATCTTCGAGATCAATCAGGCTGAAGCTCCATCCGTTGTCCTTTTCTCTGACCAGGATGTTACAGGTTTTCAGATCACGATGGTAGACCCCTTCCCGGTGAAGCGAGCCGACCCAGCTGCCCAGGGCTTTGATGAAACGCCGCGATTCCTCCCCCGGATGCTTCTCAAAACGCCCGACCAGGTAACGGTCCAGCTCCATATCCTCGCCCCATGATTCGGTGACCAAAAAGGCCTTCTGAACAAACCCGAATCTCCGGCTCTCGACACAGGCAACGGGCTTCTGGGGGGACATATCCCGATTGAAAAGGAGATTGCCCGCAACCCAGGCCTTCTTTGCCTTGGGACGCCGAAACACCCCTCTCGTCCAATCCCGCATCGTTCCATGCCGGTATTCCTTCACATAGAGCCGTCTTGTGCTTCCACCCTCGGCGCCGACAACAGAGACGATCGTCTTTGGGGAATTTTTCAGGAGCTTCTCGGTCTCAGTCCGAATTCGACCCCCATGGGTCCTCAACGTGTCCATGAGCGTGTTTTCGTCAAACTCCCTTCGGCGGAAGATTCTGAGGCCATCCCGTCTGTTGATGGTGAACAGGGTGCTTTCCTTGAGGCACCGCTTGGCGCGACTCTTTCGTCGACGAACGATCATCCTCCGGACCATAGCCTCGATCCTTTCGAGACATCCCGCCATGTCTATTCCCAGGGGCTCGTCGTTTCCCTGATAAGCACTGAGAAACAATGCCTTGGCCTCACTGTCAACCATGAAGTCGAGAGAATGAAAGAGCTGGCCGATGTTCCACAGACGTCCGGCCTTCGAGATCTTCCGCCGGCGCTGGGCCTGATGAAGATCAACAAGATAGAGCAACAGGGAGGCTTGATCGGCCAGGAGAAAATTCCCGGCGTGGAGATCCCGGTGAAAAAGCCCACTATCGTGGATCTTCCGTGTTGTCTGAGCCAGACCTCTCAGAATCGCCTCCTTCACGTCCGCATCAGCC
>Ga0180437_10006912_pt1 | contig 14965 bp, 12 predicted proteins | sample SS_ome_4_FD_132410 | JGI IMG/M metagenome (GOLD analysis project Ga0180437, IMG submission 132410) | Hypersaline lake sediment archaeal communities from the Salton Sea, California, USA - SS_3_D_1 metaG | ecosystem: Environmental > Aquatic > Non-marine Saline and Alkaline > Hypersaline >...
AGTTGAGTACCTGCCGAAGCGATGGCTCAGAGTGCTCCGTGAAGCTTTCAAGGAAGGAATTTGACCCCGTCAATAACGGTAGTCAGCGTGGCAGCTGGCCTCTTGCCCGCCGCAATCGCAAGATATCATGTTCATTTGAAAAACACATTTGTTTCCAAAACGCCTGGTTGAACTATGCCATCAACCCGACAAGCTCGCAAGAGCGAGATGCATTCGCACCGAACACATCGAACCACCGACCCCCTACGATAACAGAAATCGACGAGAACCGCCCACGTCTTGCGTGGTTGGATTCTTCGGGGATATTCTTAGGCAAATTTCTCTTCTCAACTCTGTACAGGCTGTTGCTTCCACCTGCGGATGGAAATGAACCCCAAGACTGTAATGGTGACACCGGTGCGAGAGCTCAGGCCAAGCCCTCAATGCAGACCCGCACCGGACCACCCATGGCGCAACTTCCAGTACGGACGCAGGCGGGCGGCTTGTGCAGGGAACAGTTCGAGATGACCTGCAAACGACACACAACCGAGCAGAGCACCAACATAACTCTTGACAACCTGGCCCCCATGGGGGCCAAACACACAACCGCAAACCTCCCTCATCCGAGGGCCACAGGAGGACATTTCTAAAGAGTCTTGACATAGGGAATGTTGGGGTAGGGAATCGCGTTGTTCCTAAGTAGCCTTCTGATAAGGACTTACATGGTCGGGGCGGCCGGATTTGAACCGGCGACCACTTGACCCCCAGTCAAACAATTGTGGTTTGCACATAACCGCATATAAATGCAAGTGATTGCGTATGATCACCTTGCGATTACGAGTGCATTGCACGTAATTGCACATAAGCGCAGGAAATCACCGAGCATGGGCCACAGTTTGGGCCACACCGTTGACGATAAGTTGTTACATCTTTCACGTGCTGCTCCCCCTGAATTCACCCCACACCGCTCTCGAGCAAAGTGCCAAACGTTTCAGAGGTTCCCTGTAGTAACATGTAACGAGTTATTGATAACCGTTGCACATACGGGTTGTGTGTTTCTTGTCTGGGGGAGCGCTGGTGAGAATCGGTCCTTCGAGTAGCCGTTGGAGCAGGTCTAAGCCCAAATCGTGTTCAGTACTTAACGTACACCGTCTTCAGTTGAGTATAGAAGTTGACCGCGACCGGTCCCTGTTCGCGGAAACCGGAGCTGGAACCTTTAACGCCGCCGAACGGCACCTGGTACTCGATCCCTGCTGAAGGTAAATTCACCATTATCGTTCCTGCCTCAATCCGGTTCGTATACTCCATCATTCGGGAGATATTACTCGTGCACAATGAAGCAGATAATCCGTACTTCACGTTGTTTGCGATGCGCAACGCATCGTCAAAGTCGTCGGCAGGTATGATCCCCAGCACCGGCCCGAATATCTCTTCCTGAGCGATACGCATGTCGGGCTTGACGTCGACAAACACTGTCGGAGCAATGAAATAACCTTTATCATATATGCCACCGGTCAGCCGCCCCCCGCCGCAAAGTAGTCTCGCGCCCTCTTTCTTGCCGATCTCGATATATTCCAAATCAGTGTTTAGCTGGTTCTCGTCGATAGCTGGACCCATGGTGACTTCGGGGTCGAGAGGATCGCCCACCTTCATTTCCTTCGCCTTCCCGACGACGAGTTGCGTGAATTCGTCTATCACACTGCGTTCGACTATCGCGCGGCTGGTAGCGGTGCATTTTTGCCCCGTGCTCATGAACGCGGCGTTAGCCGTCAATGAAGCAGCCTGCTCGAGGTCGGCGTCTGCGAGCACTATCGTCGGATTTTTGCCACCCATTTCGAGCTGAGTGCGAACCATGTTTTTCGCCGTCAGCGCATATATCCCGTTACCCACCTCAACAGAACCCGTGAACGAAACCGCTTTGATTGCCGGATGTGTCACAAGCTCCTTGCCAATCTGAGAGCCGCTTCCCGTCACGAGGTTGACGACACCGTCGGGAACCCCCGCCTCGACAAGCATCTCCACCAGCTTGACGGTCAGGGTGGGTGCAAGCGATGACGGTTTGATGACCACGCAGTTGCCGCTCACAATCGCGGGTGCCAATTTCCACGCCGGGATGGCTATAGGAAAGTTCCACGGCGTGATCAACGAGACAACGCCCAGCGAGTGTCTCAGCGTCATCGTGAAAACCTTATCGCGCTCGGACGGGATCACTGCGCTCGAAAGGCGCGCTCCCTCGCCGCCGTAATATTCAAATATGCGGACGGCACGGGTCGTCTCGCCCTTCGCCTCCGGCAGCGTTTTCCCCTCTTCAAGCGTGAGCGCCCGAGCGAGCTCATCGAGGCGGTCTTCCATCAGTCGAGCCACCCTGTACAGTATCTCACCGCGTTTCGGCGCCGGCTTGGCTGCCCACGACGCATGAGCGGCGGCGGCGGCCTCGATAGCACGTTTGACATCATCCGAACCAGACTGCTGGAACTCGCCTACAATCTGGTCAGTGTTCGCCGGGTTTATGCTCTTAAACGTCTTGCCGGTTGTCGATTCCACCCATTTGCCACCGATGAAGTTCTTGCAGATCTCCACTTGCGCCTCCCGGTCTTGATCAGACCCGCTTCGCGTAGTTTCGGAGCGTACCGATACGCTCCATGGTTATCTCGACCATGTCGCCGGGTTTCAGGCCGACGTCTTCCGGCATGACTATGCCGGTGCCGGTCATAAGCACGGTTCCTGTCGGGATCGGATTGCTCCGCGTTAGATACTCAATCAGTTCCGGCAACTCGCGTTTCATCTTGCTCGTGCTCGTCTTGCCCGAGAAGACCAGCTCGTCATCGCGCATGACGGTGCACGTAATCCCGAGGTTCTTCGGGTCAGCGATATCTTCGGCAGTCGCTATGCACGGGCCAAGACAACAGCAGCCATTGAACGTTTTCGATTGCGGGAGATAAAGCGGGTTCTCGCGTTCGATGTCCCACGCGGACACATCGTTGGCGCATGTGAACCCGTGTATGCGCCCCGAGCGGTCAAGAACGACCGCTAGCTCAGGTTCGGGTGCCATGTAACTGGAGTCCTCGCGCAACCCCATGTAGTCGTTCGGTCCGCTGCACCGTGAGGCGGTGGCTTTGAAGAAGACCTCCGGTCGCTCAGCGGAATAAGCGTGATCGTAGAAGCCCTTGTGGTCTTGGATGTCGTCCTCCCGCGCATCCGCGCTCCGTTTGTAGGTGACGCCGCAACCCCAGACCTCGGGGGGGAAGATTGGCAGTAGGAGGTGCGACCTTGAGGCGTCCGGCACGATATTCAAGTCCGCAAACGCATAGCTCCTGCCGGACTCCCCGCGAGCACGCACTGTCTCTTCAAGCGTTGTTCCCTCCCGAGCGGCACAACGAAGAGCGTCCAGCAAGTTGTCGATCCCCGCTGCACTGTTTGTGATATCAACTACGGTATCGCCCTCAATCATGCCGAGTCTAACCGCAGCCTCAGGCGTTGCGAACTGAACCAGTTTCACAGTCGTTCTCCTCCGCAATTGCTCCCGGACTAGAACCGGAATTGTGCGTGCAACGGTCTCGAGTACCGTCAAGGTGACAGCTTTGACCGCTACCAGCCACTGCGGTACTAGGGAAAACACCCACGCGAAAGGAAACAGGACTGTAATTACTATACCCGCCTCCTTCCACACCTGTCAACCCGGAACCCGAAGAACAGCTCACTCGGAGCACTTTACGATTGCGTTATGGAGAGATGCGTGCTATCGTAGAAATCCGATAGATCCTTCCTGACCGGTGGCGCTCTATCTTGAAGACGCTGCAGATTCGCCAGGCGGAGTTCTCGCCATTGAACAACTGTTGATCGATAGGGGGGTGCGTGATGAACCTTGTTGTAGTGATGATGGATACGTTTCGTGGAGACTGTCTCGGTTTCCTCGGTGAACGGCCTGTGAAGACCCCGAACATCGACCGGTTCGCTAAGAGCGCGACGACATTTGCACGGTCGTACTGCGCGTCGTGGCCTACCATACCGAACCGGCTCGACCTGCTGACAGGTCTTACGGGTGACCCTTTTAACGGGTGGGCACCGCTTCCGTGGGATGTTGAGACGTTTCCGAAGCGGCTCTGGGAGAAAGGGTATGCGACACAGCTCGTGCACGACACCCCGCATCTAATCAACTTCGGCTACGGCTACGACAGGCCGTTCCACGCGTGGCATATGGTGAGGGGCGCCGAGGTCGATCGATGGAATGCCGGTGCGGATATGTCGGAGATCAACTGCGATCCTGAAAAGCTAAAACCATACTTACGCGAGACGTACCTCGCGCAGTACCTGCGCAACCGCAGCCGCTACCGGGGCGAGAAAGACGAACAGTGCGCAAAGGTGTTTCGGGCCGCGGAAGAGTTCCTCGAACAACTGAGCGGACACAAGAAATTTCTGCTGTGGGTAGACTGTTTCGACCCTCACGAACCATGGGACCCACCCCAACGATTCATCGATATGTACGACGACGGTTACGAGGGTGACGACCTGCTCTTCTACCCTGATTTCGACCGGGTCACCACTCGGGAAATCGCGCATGTGCGCACTCTTTACATGGCGAAGGCGACTATGGTCGACCATTATCTCGGCAAGTTTCTACGAAAGATCAGACGGCTCGGCCTGGAAGAGAGCACCGCCGTGCTACTACTCTCGGATCATGGTGCTTACGTTGGCGACAGAGGCTGGACGCACAAACGGCCGCCGCTCTATGAGGAGATCACACGCGTGGTCACCATGGTGCGTCTGCCGGACGGCACCGGTGCAGGGAAAATGGTGCGCGCGCTCATTCAGCCGCACGATATCACCGCAACTCTTCTGGATCTGGCAGATGCCGTACCGCTTCCAGATCTTGCAGGTCGTTCGGTCGTGCCGCTGATGCAGGAAATGGGAGAGGGCCGGGAGATAGTATTTAGCGGCATGCGCCCCGGCGCGTACGGTGCAAGTGAAGTCACGGTAACCACCGCGCGATGGACGCTTATTGTATCGCCCAAAACGCCCGAAAAGGAGCTGTACGATCTGGAGAACGACCCCCGTCAAACGCGAAACGTCGCAAGCAATCATCCATCGACCGTGCGCGACCTTCACGGAGCGCTTCTTGACGAAATGCGGCGTCGCAACACGCCAAGCAACATAGTCGGCTGGTTCGAGCGAGGGGACATTACCAGACTAGTCACTGACCCGAGCGAACTTGCGGGACTTGACCGCTGGATGAACACAACCCGGCTGCGGCCCGAGGACTTCCTTCAGGCTACGCCACGGAGGCGCCAATGAGCTTTCTCCGGCACAAGAATTCGATGAGGAGTATACGACATGCTACGCGGATGGTCGCAGCCTTTGCGTGCGGACTTGTAATCGTCGGATCTATAGGGTTCGGTAACGCGCAGGAGATTGCCGCAGATCGCGACGTGATGGCGCCCATGCGTGACGGTGTGAAACTTGCCGCGGACTTGTACATCCCGCCGGGGGAGGGGCCGTTCCCCGTGGTGCTGATCCGCACGCCGTACAACAAGCAAAGCAATGAATCCATGGCTCGCGGTTTGGCCAAGCAAGGGTATGTCTGTGTGGTGCAAGATTGCCGCGGTCGTTTCAACAGCGAGGGCAAGTGGGACCCTTTTACCGCCGAGCAAACGGACGGCAAGGACACCACCGAATGGGTCAAGTCGCAACGGTGGTGTAACGGTACAATCGGCACGCTGGGCGGGTCGTACTTCGGCTACACCCAATGGGCTCTTGCTCCCGGCAATCCTGATGTCGCGGCACTCGCAATCTTCTTCTCGATCTCGAACCTCTACGATGCGTTCTATCGAGGCGGCGCGCTCTACGAGCGGACCTGGCTTTCGTGGAGCCTCTTGAACCATAGCTCTCGCCAGACACCGGGAGCCTTACTCAGGATTGAAGACGGACACGCCCACCTTCCCTTGGTTGAAAAGGACAATGTCGTATTTAGAGATGTGCCCTTCTTCAACTACTGGGTAACCCATCCCTTGCCGAACGAGTACTGGCAGGGGCTGTCGTTGACTGAGAGGATATCCGAAATATCGGCCCCTATGTTGTTAGTCAGCGGATGGTATGACCTTTTTACCGATGAACAGCTCCGAGATTTTATGCTAGTACGGCAGCACGGTCAGCCCAAAGTCAAGGCGGACACCAAGATCATCGTCGGTCCCTGGAACCACACCATGGCCAACCCGAACCAGAAGAATTACGGCATTGTCGTGCCGGCTCTCTACCTAACAGAATCGCTGAACCAGTGGTTTGACTATGCGCTAAAAGGGGAGGCCAACGGATGGCAGGACCGGGCCCCCGTCCGGATATTCGTTCTTGGTGAGAATGTATGGCGCGACGAGCAAGAGTGGCCGCTTGACCGCGCGGTGTCCACCCCGTATTACCTCCATTCCGGGGGCGAGGCAAACACCTCGGCAGGTGACGGTGCGCTCAGCACACGCATGCCAGCGGCTGAAGCGGCGGACATGTTCTCGTATGATCCACAGGTGCCCGTGCCCACGGTCGGTGGTTCCAACTTGGGCCCGCAAGAGAGCGGGCCTGCCGATCAACAAGAGGTGGAGGCGCGCCAGGATGTGCTGGTCTATTCCACCGAGCCGCTCGCCGAGCCTGTCGAGATTACCGGACCGGCAATGCTGACGTTATACGCCTCCTCGGACGCGCCTGACACCGACTTTACCGGCAAGCTGGTCGACGTGTTCCCTGACGGTAGAGCGTTGATACTCTGCGAAGGTATTCTGCGTGCTCGGTACCGCAACGGTATGGACAAGGCCGCGCTGCTCGATCCCGGTGAGATCTATGAGTTCACCATCAGCTTGGGCAACACGTCCGTACTGTTCGGGGCGGGACACCGAATCAGGCTCGAGGTGAGTTCGTCGAACTTTCCGCGCTACGATCGCAACCCTAACACGGGGACCGAAATCGCCACAGAAACGCACACGCGGGTGGCTAATCAGAAGATATTCCACGATGCCGAACACCCGTCGCATCTCACGCTCCCTGTGGTGCCACGCTAAGAGGAGTCTAACGAGTCATGGCAATGCAACGACGAGAGTTTCTGAGCCGAATCGCGGCTGGCGCGATCTGTGCCAGCGGCAGCCTAATCTATCGGACGATGCCGACCATTGCCGAGCTCGGCCAGCCGGCGGCCGGTTCAAAACCGAACATCGTGATCATCGTAGCGGACGATCTGGGCTGGAACGATGCCGGCTATCATGGTAGTGAAATTGTCACACCGCATATCGACGGTCTGGCCAGGGACGGTATTGAGCTTAACCGGTTCTACAGTTGTCCGCTCTGCTCGCCGACACGTGCCGGGTTGATGACTGGACGCTATCCGATACGGTTCGGCATGCAGCGGACCGTCGTGCGACCGTGGGAGAAACTCGGGATGCCACCTGAAGAGGAGTTGCTCCCGGAGATGCTCGCCAGAGCCGGCTATGAACGCCGGGGAGTGTTCGGTAAGTGGCACCTCGGTCATTCCGCGAGAAAATACCACCCGCTCAATCAGGGTTTCACGCATTTCTATGGCCACTACAACGGGTTCGTCGATTATTTCAGCCATGTGCGCGACGGTGAACTGGATTGGCACCGGGGATACGCCGCGAGTCACGACGAGGGGTACGCAACCGACCTCGTTGCCGACGAAGCCGCCCGCTTTATCCAAGAATGCGCCGACGGGAAACCTTTCTTCCTGTATGTGCCTTTCCTGGCACCGCACGCACCAAATCAAGCTCCCCAGCTGTATTTGGAGAGATACGCCCATCTCGACCAGCCACGGTTGAAACATGCCGCCATGATAACTTGCATGGACGACGCCGTCGGCCGCATACTCCAGGCCATTGAGGATAAGGGAATCGCCGAGGAGACGTTGGTGCTGTTCTTCAGCGACAACGGGGGGCAGGTCGGGGCCGGTGCGAGCAACGACCCGCTCCGAGGCCAAAAAGGACGGGTCTCGGAAGGGGGCATACGCGTGCCGGCGGCGATACGGTGGCCGAGTCGGTTGAAAGGCGGTCGGCGTATGGACGCTGTCACGGGCTATATCGACGTTTTTCCGACGTTGGCACGTATCGCGGGTGTGGACGAAGACACTGTCAAACCGGTTGACGGGCTCGATATGCTGGATGTCCTTCGCGGCGAGGCACCCGCTCCAGAGCGCGAACTGTATTTCTACCTCGGTTCGGACAAACAGGAACAGTTGGCCGTAATAACGCCGGAGTGGAAGCTGATAAGGCTTGGACCGACCATTCTGCGCGCGTCTTACAAGGATGAGGCCGTCGTAAGCCTGTACCGCATCGGAGAAGACCCGAACGAGACGACTGGCCTGGCCGCAGACCACCCCGAAGTCGTTGGAGGGTTGTTGGGGTGGCTGAGAAGGTTCCGCTCGTTACGGCCCGCGCAGGGCGTCACCCCGTCGGTGGTGCCACCAAAAGGGTGGAAGCCGCCGAAGAATTGGGAGATTCCCGGGTCATAGAGCATCTGTTTTGCTCCGCGGACTCCCATCCCATTGCAGCAAGCCTGACGATGGGCGGCGTTTTCAACCTCCGGAACTTGCCGGCGGTACAGCGGATGCCGTATACTTCGAAAGGAAACAGGAGAAGTCGCGATACGACACCACAAGGCCTTCCACTGGAAACTGAAACGTGGACCTGGGAACGATAGAGCAACTGTTTGCGGAATCGCGCGATTTCGAAGAGGAGGTCTGGCCCGACTTAGATCTGCTCAGAAGTTTCGTCCAGCTCTCTTCGGAAGGGTGCATACCCAGACATTTCGCGCTGCACTGGCACGCCGCGTCTTCGGCGGACGAATCCGACGCTGTCCGCTATTTCCCGTTTCCCGCCAAACCGGGAATATCATACAGTGCGCAGATAAGGGGTAAGGTCAACGAGTTCTGCCGGTTGGTGTGGGACGACGGTCGTCACCTCGATCCATGCATACTCAGTAACGCATCCGCCGAAGAAGTCGTCATGAAAACTCGGCAGCCCTCGGTATACGACTGTCACGCGGGCTTGACGGACATTGCCGTGCCTGTCTGCTCCGGCGAGACGTATCTGGGCACGATCTTTACCGGACAAGTACTGCGGAAGCCGCCGTCCAAGCAGAAGTTCAACCTCATTCGAAAAAAGCTCCGCGACCTGGATTACCTCGACATGGAACAGTTATACCGGGCTTACATGCAGACGCCCGTGGTTTCTGAAAAAGATCTGCGGAGGACGGTAGAAACGCTGGTCACGGTCGGCGAGTACGTTGTGCATACATGGCGCAAAACCGACAGACTGCTCGAGCAGGAACGGCGACTGGAGCGGATGCGAGGTTACCAGCGTAAAGAGCTTGTCGAGAGGCTTGTCTCGGGCCAAGAACAGCAACAGTCGGCTCTCGAGGAGGAGATGCAAGACGTCGGCCTCGAACAGTTGCCGACGACGGTAACGGTCGTGCGCATTGATAATCTGGACACCGTCGCCTACGGCGAGCGGCAGAGCCGAAGAGAGATCCTTTTCGAGCGAGCGGTCAGCAAACTGCAGGATGTCATTGAAAAGGTTCCCAATACGGTTGGGGCGGCCCGTAGCCTGGGAGAGATAGTCATTCTGACCCGCCCATCGCCGACCCGCAATCGATTCCATCGGAAGCTCGTCGTATCAGAGTTCGGCGAGCGTGTTCTCGATGTGCTGGCACAGACTTCCGGGTTGACCGGCGTTGCGGGAGTCGGCAGCGAAAGCAACTCGCTCGAGGGGCTCCGCAGGTCGTATCGTGAAGCGCTCGAGGCTTCGCTTCGTAAGGGTGCCGACGACAACCGCCGGGTGGTTCACATTGAGGATTTATCTCAGCAGATGCGGCGCGGCCAGTCAAACGGGGTGTTCTGGCAGCTTCAGGAATCTCTCTGCGGTTGCTTGAAACGATCTGAACCGCGCGAGGCGGCCGGTGTACTGCGCGAGATGACGGATTGGCTGCGCGCAAGCGGTTACGCCACATCGGCGGAACAGCAGCCCTTCATGATCGACACGATGGAGAACGTCGTGGCGACGGGCGTCGAGTGCGGCTGCGACAGGACACGGCTTTTGACCCGGAAAAGTCAGTGGCTCGATGAGCTCTTGGGCGTATCTTCTCCGGGCGAACTGCAAGACTGGATGCGCCGCATAATCGAGCATTTGTTCAGAGAGGTCGAAGTGGTGCGACCTGATCGGATGTCGAAGCTTGTCGCCAAGGCTCAGGCGTTTATCGAACGCAATAGCTCGCGCCGTCTGTCGTTGAGTGAGGTGGCGGATCACGTCGGACTATCGCCATCGTATTTTCGACATCGGTTCCGGGAGATCGCCGGTGTCAGTTTCACCGAGTTTCAGAGGAAGACGAAGGTCCGTCAGGCTTGCGAGCTTCTGCTCGATCCCGAACCGACCGTGACGGAGGTCGCTGTGAGCCTCGGATACGATAGCCCGTCGAAGTTCGCCAAACTGTTCCGACAGCACGTGGGCGTCAGCCCCCGGGAGTATCGCTCAGACCCCCAAAAGTGGCGCGATGCATGGGTTTAGCAATCCCCGCTTGGTGGTCCCACACGCCCGCGCGATATTCACGACCTTACCACTCATATGCCACTAGCTAAGCCTCGCGGGGGCTTTTTTGAGCCGGACCGGGCTGGCACGGCCGCCGACTCTGTGCTATCTTAACCGTGCAGAATCGGGGGGACTTTCTCAGCCTACTCCAACAAATTCAGATTGATCTGGGGGGTGATACCGAAAGCACAAACCCATTCGGGGTCAGATGAATTGGATTGGCGGATTGGATAAGGTCGGGTTGTTTAAGGAAAGGAGGAGGATCGTCATGAAGAAACTCCGTAGAGTTGGCAAGGGGTTCACACTGATCGAGCTGCTGGTGGTGATAGCGATCATCGGCATACTGGCGGCGATACTACTGCCGGCACTCGCACGCGCTCGGGAGGCCGCGCGCCGGGCGTCATGCGCAAGCAACCTGAAACAGTGGGGTCTGGTGTTTAAGATGTATACAAATGAGTGGAACGGTCGGTTTCCTCAGAAGACGCATTTGACGATTGTCTCTGCTCCGGAACCGTACGCGATCTACCCGGATTACCTAACAGATCTTGCTCTGTATTATTGTCCTTAGGACACGATGTACAATCCAGATCTGATCCAGGAAGAGGTCGAGGCGCGCCTCGCACAGACGTCGCCCTCACCCCCCGAACCTCCCAGAGGTTTTCTTCCCGGCATAGACGATGTTGCCTGGGAGCTGGACGTTCGCAGCTACGAGTACATGTCGTGGGTGACCACCAGCGATATCGACGGGGTAACGGCGTTGCAATGTATGGTAGCAAGGTACCTTCAGCAAGGGGGACCGAAGCCGCTAAGTCAGCACCACTGGTTCGATTACGACGTTGATTTTGGTAATATTATGGCGAATTTCACGGAAGGTGGATGCGTCTCGCCCATCGCAACTCCCACGCCCAATAGCGGTAATGGTGGAAGCAACAGCATCTATCGACTTCGCGAAGGTATCGAGCGGTTCCTTATAACCGATATCAACAACCCGGCGGCGAGCGCAGTTGCGCAATCGGAAGTTCCGGTGATGTTCGATGTCGTTAACATGAAAGCCCGCAACTACAATCACGTACCCGGTGGAAGCAACGTGCTCTATATGGACGGCCACGTCGAGTTCATTAAGTATCCCGGGGAGTACCCTGTAAGCCAACCATTCGCAGAGGCGAAGTACGCTGGCGGGGGCGAATGGACGGGTGAACGGTAGGAACGTCGAGAGATAAACAAGGACAACAGGCACTTCGTGCGTTACGCGTGCGATGTGCCGTCCGGGAAACGTGCATGCCAGGGCCAGTTGCCTGCGGTGCCACAATGCGGACTGTGCGCGTTTACGACCGCGGCTGTCTTGCGAAATGGCGAAAGGGGGGGCTCACGATGAAGCGTATCAAAGGGTTCACACTGATCGAGCTGCTGGTGGTCATAGCGATCATCGGCATACTGGCGGCGATACTGCTGCCGGCGCTGGCACGCGCTCGAGAGGCCGCGCGCCGGGCAAGCTGCGCGAACAATCTGAAACAGTTCGGCGTGGTACTCAAGATGTATGCGAACGAGTGGAACGGGCGATTCCCGCAAGGCGCGTGGGCAACGTGGGGCAGAGGCGGCCCGTTCCGCGCGGTGACCCCATTTTACTTCCATGGGCCTGCCGTATACCCTGAATACCTGACTGATTTCCAGTTGAGCCTATGTCCGTCGGACCCCGGCACTCCGCAGCTGAGCGAGGCACTTGACAGGATATCCCGCGGTCTGCCGGTGTACATATGGGGTTCGCCTACACCGGTAACAAAGTTTGAGGATCTTATTTACGGTGCGACGGCCGAGTTCACATCGTACGTGTACATGCCGTGGATGCAGACGTGCGATACGGACGGGAATGCTCTTACTATGGCGCTGCTCATGTATTCGGGCGGCGATCCGCTGACGATATTCACGACACCGGCGCTGGTGCCGTACCTTGACAGCGATTTGACCATAGACCCTTCGTGGCCTCCCAGCCCCCTGAACCCCGACATGCCGCTGACCGGCAGCGGCGGTCACGGCAACACCCTCTACCGGTTTCGCGAGGGTGTCGAGAGGTTCTTGATAACCGACATCAACAACCCCGCCGCATCGGCGCTGGCGCAAAGCGAGGTGCCGGTGATGTACGATGTCCTGTCGGATGATGTAAGGACTTTCAACCACATCCCCGGTGGGTCTAACGTTCTGTACATGGACGGTCACGTCGAGTTTCACAGATATCCCGGTCCGTATCCAATGACGCCGTCTATGGCTGAGGGGCTCAATGCTGCCAATGCCGGATTTGACACACCGGTCTCGTGGTGAGAAGATAAGTGAAGCTAGCGCTGAGCTAAGAGCAACGTTTGTCTGGGAGAATGAAGGCTTATGAGTGACAAAGTGGAACGGCCCTGGAAGTATCTTGACGGAGATGAGGTGACCAGGGTATACGAAACCGTCGAGTTTCTCGATAGCGGCTCGAACGAGTCCAACTATAAAGGGAACCTGGAGAAACCCCGCATCAGGGTGAACTTTACGGGCTACCCCTTAACCTCCCCGATCGACTGGACACAGTTCCCGATGCAAAGGTTGGGTGCCGGCATGCACAAGATCGAGCCCGGGTACGGTTTTCCGGTCCACATGCACGAGACTGGCGACGAGCTCTATCTCGTGCTGAGCGGGCGCGGCAAGATCTTGATTGATGAGCAGGAGTTGGATGCTGATCCGCATGACGTTTTCTACATGCCTTCCGGTTGCTGGCACACAGGGTACAACCCGGAAGGCAGCTCAGAGAAGTTTGTGTTGTGGATCGTCCGGGCCCCCATACCCTCACAGAGAGTGATGGCCATGGGGTACGAAATGACGGAAAACATGTGGAGAAAGCTCGGTCTGTAACGACACGGACAGCGGCCCGAGGAGGCCGAGGAGCGGTCAAGTTATGAAAATGCTCATAAATGGCAAATGGGTTGACGCTGCGGACAAGGGCACTATAGAGGTCATCAACGCGGGAACAGGAGAGCTGATCGACACCGTGCCGTCCGCGACGCCAGCCGACGTGAACAGGGCGGTCAAGGTTGCATGTGAGGGCCGCGAGATCATGGCCCGCACCACCGCTCACCAACGCTTCGAGTTTCTCCGCCGTTCAGCAGAACTCATACGCAAGAATGCGGACGAGCTCGCGGTGCTGTTGGCCAAAGAGAATGGCAAGCCGATTCGACAAACCAGGGTCGAGATCGAGGTCACGGCGCGATTGCTCGAGGATTTCGGCGAAGAGGCGAAACGGATCCGGGGCGAGACCATGACGATGGACGACGTCCCGGGCTGCGAGGGGCAACTGGCCATAACTCTGCGCGAGCCGCTTGGTATTGTGGCGGCAATCGTTCCCTTCAACTACCCGGCCGAACTATTTGCCCACAAGGCTGGGCCGGCCATTGCAGCCGGCAATGCGCTAATCACAAAACCACCCAGCGATTGTCCGCTGACGCTGCTTCGTATTGCCGAGTTGATGATCAAGGCGGGCATACCTGCGGAAGCATACCAGATGCTCACCGGCCCCGGGTCGCTCGTTGGCATGGAGTTGGCGCGCCATCCTGAGGTTGCGATGATCAGTTTTACGGGACACACCGACACGGGCAAGGCGATCATGGCGGAAGCATCGAACCTACTCAAGCGGGTTTCCTTCGAGCTCGGTGGCAACGACCCGATACTGGTGTTCGAGGATGCTGACTTGGATCAGGCAACCGAAGCCGTCATAGACGGACGGTTGGGTCGTGGCAACGGACAGATCTGCTGCGCGATCAAACGTATCATCGTACAGGATGCGGTTGCCTGGGAGTTTACCGATCTGCTGCTTGAGAAGACGAAGCGGCTGAAGATGGGCGACCAGTTGCTCGAGGACACCGACGTGGGGCCGTTGACGAGCGAGGAGGCGGCCGTCAGGGTCGAGAAGAGCATAGAGAAGACCATTGAGGAGGGCGCCAAGTGCCTGATCGGCGGCAAGCGGGTCGACCGAACGTTTATCGAGCCGACTATCCTAACCGGTGTCACGCCCGATATGACCGTCGCTCAAGAGGAAGTTTTCGGGCCGGTGGCGCCGATTATGGTATTCTCTACCGAAGAAGAAGCTGTTGATATCGCCAACGACACCATCTACGGCCTCCAGGCAGGTGTGTTCACGAAAGACGTCAACCGTGCGTTCCGGGTTGCTCGCCGGCTTCAGGCGGGCGGTGTTGTGCTCAACTGGGGCACCTGTTGGCGACCCGGTAACGTGCCGTTCGGCGGCTACAAACAGAGCGGCCTCGGTCGGGAAGGCGTCTACCACACTATCGAGGAGATGACGGAGCTTAAGACTATCATCCTCAATATGGTTGACCGGCGGGCCGGCTGACGCGGTGCTGAGCCGGCGAGTACCACGTCGCAGGGAGCGGGGC
>Ga0180437_10006913_pt1 | contig 14965 bp, 16 predicted proteins | sample SS_ome_4_FD_132410 | JGI IMG/M metagenome (GOLD analysis project Ga0180437, IMG submission 132410) | Hypersaline lake sediment archaeal communities from the Salton Sea, California, USA - SS_3_D_1 metaG | ecosystem: Environmental > Aquatic > Non-marine Saline and Alkaline > Hypersaline >...
AGAATTAAGAGATAGTTTTAACACCGATATACCCTTAACAAATAAATGGAGTTGTCAAGCCTTTGACAAGAATACTTGGATTGGATATTGGTGGCGCGAATATTAAAGCAGCACTGATAACATATTTTGAAGGTGAAATTCAAAACATTAGAACAAAGGCAATATATTTTCCTATCTGGAAAAGACATCACGAACTTTCATCTCTCTTAAACCAATTAAAAGTCGAGTTTTGTAACAATAGTCTTGATTCGGTTGGACTGGTTATGACAGCTGAACTATCCGATGCATATAGGACGAAAAGGGAAGGTGTTCTCGATATATTAAAAATCACTGAGACCGCCTTTGAAAACATTTCAATTCACACTATCGATATTTTTGGTAAGATGCGAGATATTGAGGAAGCAAAACGATCGCCGTTGAATTTTGCTGCCGCAAATTGGTGTGCAACAGCAAAACTAATTGCAGAAACTTTTTCAACAGGCTTATTTGTTGATACAGGCTCGACTACCACTGATATTATCCCTTTTCAAGATGGTAATGTTCTTACATTTGGAAAAAACGACTTAGATCGACTTATTTCTGGTGAACTTGTTTATACAGGTACATTACGAACAAATGTGGCAGCAGTTGTTACGCATGTTCCTGTAAAAAATAGACTAGTGCGGATATGCCCCGAATATTTTGCTGTTTCAGCAGACGTTCATTTGGTCTTAGGACATATAACTCCAGAAGATTATTCATGTGAAACTCCAGATGGACGAGGAAAAACAAAAGAATATGCTCTTGAAAGATTGGCACGCACAATCTGTGCTGATATTGAACTTCTAGAAAAAGAAGAACTTGAAAATATTGCTCAATATGTTTATTTAAAGCAAGTTACAGAGATAAGCAACGGAATTAATCGCGTGATAACTAATGAAATGAATAAAATTGATCAAAAATTAGAATGTGTTCTTACAGGGTTAGGAAAGGATTTTCTAGCGAAGCCAGCAGCGCAAAAAGGTGGTATCAAACAATTTCACGACCTTGATGAAATATGGACCGGTGATCTTGCGTTATGCGCTCCTTCAGCAGCTATAGCAATACTTACAGCACGTCTTTACTGATAAGCAGTCTTTAAGGTGTATAATATTGACCGAGAAATCACAAAAGGTTGGTTTAATTTCGGATACTCACATCCCTGTTGTTGCAAAAGCAATTCCAGAAAAAGTTATTCATATTTTCAAGAAGAACAAAGTATCATTAATCATTCACGCTGGTGACCTAGTTTCTTTAACAGTGATAGACGACGAATTAAATAAAGTTGCTCCAGTTCTTGCAGTGCATGGAAATATGGATTCTCTAGGAGTAGCAACTCAACTGCCTGAGATCAATGAAACTGAGATATTAGGTCATAAAATTGGTGTTATCCATGGAAGTGGTGGTCCTCATGGCTTCTTAGAAAGAGTTGAATCTATGGTAAAGGGAAAAGATTACGAACTAGTTGTTTGCGGCCATTTACATAATGCATTTGTGGAAAAAAGGTTTGGTAGGCTTTTTGTAAATCCAGGTTCTCCAACAGATAAGCGTTGGGCAGAAAGAAATACTGTTGGAATTCTTGAGATAACGCCCCAAGACATAAATCCAAAGATCATTGAGATTTAAACCTTCATTAAGAGCAGCTAATTTTCGAATTTGATGTGTTTTTCATGGCAAAATGGAGATTACTTTATCTAGATCGAGTAGATCCACTCTGGACTCAAACTGTGTGGCATGCAACGGCATTATATGTTTCAGAAAACCTCGATACTGCAATGAACACCCTTCTAATTGAATTTACGGATAGGAAACTTGTGAGTTGTGGGCAAAGCCAAAATATGTATGCAGAAGTTAATATTGACTATTGTAAGGAGAATGATATCCTCTTTACAAGAAGAATGACAGGAGGAGGAACGGTCATGCTTGATGAAGGACAGGTTTTTTACCATGTCATCTTTAAAGGCTATCATTTTCCCTTGAAAAATAAAATTCTTTACGATAAAGCACTTAAAGGACCGCTGCAGTATTTAAGATCACTTGGGCTTGATGCTAATCAAGATATGAATGACATTTTTATTGGGGATCGCAAGATCTCCGGGAATGGTGCGGGGTCCATAGAATCTACAGGCGTAGTTTGTGGAAATATACTCATTAACTTCGATTATAAGACCTGCGTTGAGACATTAAAGTTTCCTACAACCAATTTCAAACATCATTTTGCGGAGCTGCTGCCGGCTCATATCACTACGCTAAGGCGAGAACTAAATCGCAAAGAATTGAGTAGTGAAGATATTGCTAAAGATCTAATTACAGCCTTTGAAAAAGGATTAAGTATTGAATTTAAGCAGGACGAATTAACAGATTGGGAAATCAACAAACTCACTGAATTAAATGAGCAATATTTAACTGAAGAATGGATTTTCATGCCAGAGTATTTTAAAGATCGCAAAAAAGAACGGGAATTCATTAAGGTCGCACGGGGTCTTGGAATTATCCACTTCACAGAAGGATTCGAGGCAGATGTTGTTATAAGAGACAAACAAATCTCGCAAATTGATATCTTTGATAATGAATATGCCTTTTTGAAGAATTTAACTGAGAAGGATATTTTTGAGATTAAACCTTTTCAAGATGCTATACTAGAGAATTTTAGAAAACAATTAGTAAAATACTATTATCATGCACAATGACGCGTTACTCATATACCGACTCTCTTAATTTTTTATTAACTTTCTGTTTCAGAGAGCATTTCCAAAACTTTCTGTTTCAACGTAGGAATCTTGCTGTTAATTACGTCCCAAACAATTTTCAAATCTACTCCAAAATAAGCATGGATAAGAATATCTCTTAAGCCAGCAATTTTCTTCCATTCTATCTCCGGTTTTCTTTCTTTAACAACATCAGGTATTCTCTTTACGGCTTCTCCAATGATTTCCAGATTTCTGACAACACCATCTTGTCTTAATTCATCTTTAACAAAATCATCAAACGTTAAACTATTAGAATATTTTTCAAGTTTTCTAATAGCATCAAGAATATCCTTGAGATAGGCTCTATACGCCCGTTGCATATTTTACCTTCTCCAAAATATATGGCTTTAGGTCAGGTTTTATTGCCTCAGTAACCACAAGATCAACTTTACGATTGAATAAATCTTCTAATAAGAATTTTAGATCCATATAATTATCAAATGTTTTTTTTTCTTCCTCAAATTCTACTAAAATATCTATATCACTCTCGGCATTTTGTTCATTCCTGATATACGATCCAAACAACCCTATCTTTTTTACACCGTATGTTTTTATCTTTCGTATGTTTTCTTCGATTTTTTTTAGAATATTTTGATGCGTTAGCATTTTTTATCTCCTGTTCTTAACCTAAGAGGATATCACATAAAAAATTAATTACTCTGAGAGTATTTTTAATGGAAGATTGCATAAATGCTTTCTGCTTTCTTTTTTCCAATGCCTGGAACTTGTTGAAGTCTCTTGATTGAGGCAGTAGCTATTCCACGTATTGTGCGAAAGTGCTCAAGAAGTATTTTTGCTAATGAATCACCAATTAGTGGATATCACAAAAACTGAGAGCTTGGAACAAAAAGAATTTCCTGTTGTGCTCCAACGATTTGTCCCCAAAAGGATGAGAGATCACCATTTGTATTTATCTCTTGTAAACTAGACAGATATTCACCACAAGTACCATGAAATAAAAGCATATGTCTTTTTATGGGAAATCCGAGTATCTTTTCTTCTTTCATAAAATTTAATAACTGTTGCCAGAGTCTATTTGACCTTATTGAGCTGATAAAATCATTAACTCTCTTTCGCTCAATAATAATAACTTGATCGTTTTGATCAATTATTAGAAAATCACCTAATGGTAGTTGTTGTACTCTGAATGCTAACCCTGCTTCTTGTGCAACTTCGCGTGCCGAATTAATAATAGCATTAGATTCTCTATTATCTACAATTAATTTCATCTGAATCACTCTAGATGTTATTGAAATTTTGAGAGTTTAAATATCTAAAGATTAGTCTAAATAAACCCAACTAAAAGAATTAAAAAATAGGAAAAGAATTAGAGAATAAATCACTTAATTCTTTCAGAAAAATTGCCAGCGTCAAATAGTGTGAGCACTAGTAAACTTAGAGGGAGTTTAGAAAAAAGAGGATTTACAAAGGAAGTTTTACGCAGACTCTTCAGAAATAGTCCTTTGTACTGGAGCAACTTGAATAATATTCTCCTCAACAATCTTAGTTTCATTTAGCAATGGACAGTTTTCTTTGAGAATCTGCCATAATTCATGCTTTTTAAGAGCACATTTGTTTTCGTAATACCAGAAATCACATACATACTTACCAAGTAGACACATTTTCAAATACGTCCTTGAAAGTTATTAGTTTCATTAATTTCGCGTTGTATCCTTTGATCGTTATACCACGACTACTGAATATGTCTCGCTGTGTATAAATGGGTTTGAGAGGTCATTATAAGTGAGCTACCTCGTGCGAAAGCCTCGAGGCTTCCTGCTTCAACGACGGACTCGATCCCCTTATCGGGTTACGGAGGTCTTATCTCCACAGGCTTAACATCCCTACGCCCCGTAGGTACTATTAACGATGGGAAACAATCGGAGTATGCACCTTGGTTTCAAGTGTGCGTATGATCCCTCTAATTGTTGTTGATATCTTCCTCATACCACCTATATAACTATTAGGGAGACCCCTTGATGCAAGTGATGAAAGTGAACAATCACTACCGCCATTCATCACCACGCTGAAGCTGAGGTGCTTTCTTGCTTAGATTCAGTAAATTTTTGATGACTCTACATTTCATGAATAAAACATCATAAGCAGATGCAAGGAAGAATTCTATTTTTTTAAATTAGTTCTCATCACCGATCTTCGATTCAAAGTTTTTGACTAACTTCAATAGATCCTAAAATACGAATTCATCGAATTTTCATTTCTTAAATAGACGATTCTAATTTTAAAAAGTCCACATAAGATATGGCGTGATAACTTGAAGTCGTAAAAAACCATAATCTCTCAATAAAGATGGCAATGTTACCTTAGAAAACTCCATACTTCAAATTAAAAAATCCAAAAGTTTCATATTGCTGTTTAACATTCAATATAATGACCTTCATAGCAATGGAGAATATTACTTCATAGTCTTCGGATGGTCAGATATGAGTAGAGTAGTTCGTTTCTGCCGGAAATGTGGAAGTTCTATAGTCCCTGGTGCACGATTTTGTAATAGTTGTGGTACCCCTGTTGATCCTCAAAGCACCTTTGCTGCACATAAAAATACAATTTCAGAACGTGCATCTCAAATAGAAGAATCTATAGAGGAAGAAGAAATACCCCCCGAAGAATTCAAACAACTTGTTACAACATTCAATGTTTGGAAAATAGAAGAAAAATTAAGACCACTTAATATGAAATTGGAGGAGTTAAGTGCAAAGAAGGAAATCGGGGAATTATCAGATGAAGAATATATCTCAGAGTCTGCAGGATTAAAAGAAGAGAAAGAGTTTTTAGAAAAAGAACTCGCGGAGAAAATGGATGTTAAACCATTAAACCTGTATTTTTTAATATCCCAAGAACAAGAAGCGGCAGAGCGGCTCAGTAAGTTAGAAAGTATTTTTCAGGATAATAAAATATCACAAACAACATATTCAAAGCTCAAAAGAGAGTATTCTGAAAAATTACAAACAGTAAGGAACGAACTTTCCTCTGAAAGTCATAAATTGAGTAAATGGAAGAAAATCCTGGAGAAGGGATTATCTAAAATAAAAATGTCACTTGAAGAATTTTTGGTTCGATACGAAATTGGAGAAGTTTCTGAAGATGAATATCTTCCGAAAAAATCTGATTTTGAAGAAAAAAGAAAAGATATGGAGAATTCTCTTACTCTAATTAATTTTCTGTTGAGCTAAAGTTGAATGTATAAAGTCAAAAGAGGAAGTTAAATGTCAAAAGTTAAATTTTGCATAAATTGTGGGAATAAAATAAATCCTGGTGAAAGATTTTGCCGAAAGTGTGGAACTCCTATCACTCAACTAGATATTTCCAAACCAACAATACATACTGAAACACCGCCAACGCCACTTAAGAAAGAACCAATTTTTTCGGATCGAGAAATAAAAGAGGTAGCAATTCCAAACGAAATATATGAACAATTCGCGTATCGTGGAGAGCTTAAATCAACCAAAGAAAAGATGGAAAAACTTTCGGTTGAAGTGGAAAGAATAATGGGTAAAATAAAAAGCGGCGAAGTGGATATGGCTGAATATACTGATGAAATAAAGGACCTTAAAGGACAGTTTGCAACTTTAAAGGAAAAGAAAAATAATTTAGAAGGCAAAATAAAGCCCTTACCTCACGAAGCATTAAATGAAGACGAGGAATTATGGAGAGAGCGGCTTCAAAAGTTAGACTCAGTTAGAAAAGAAAAAAATCTAAGCAACGAAGTTTATCAAAAAATGAAGGCAGAATATGAAGAAAAGTATGCAAATGCAAGTAAAAAAAGAAGAGATGAAATAGCAAAAATGCAGTTATGGAAGAGAAAGTTGGAAGAAGAAAGACAAAATATGAAAGAAAAGTTGGAGATTTTGGAAACGAGATACGCGACAGGCGAATTAAGTGAAGTCAATTATACCAAGGAATTGAAAAAGATAAAAGAAGGATATGACAAAAAGAAACTCGCCCTATCAGAGTTATCTGAGGTTTTAACTTCGATTAAATGAATAAAAACCTGTATTGCTCGAATTCTGTTCATTCTTTTTTGTATGAAAAATCTTAAATAAGAGCGTTGTGCTATCCACACAGCGGAGTTATCACGTTTAAGACAAAGTATCAGAGCTTAAATACGTTTCTCATTTTGTAAAAAGGTTTCAGGAGATCAAAAATGACTACTGCTGATTTATATGATGTTTTAGTAATAGGTGCAGGTCCTGCGGGCTTAACTGCAGGGATATACGCTGCAAGAGCTAATTTAAAGTCAATGATTTTCGGAACACATTATGATTCTCAGTTGGCCAAGGCTGGAATTGTTGAAAACTATCCTGGATTCCCAGATGGACTTCAAGGACTTGAAATATCAGAACTCATCTATACACAGGCAAAAAAATGGGGTTGCGAAGTTTTTTCTGCTAATGTCAAAAAACTGGAAAAGAATGAAAATGGTTTATTCAAAGTGATAACTGCGGACGATAAACGATTCACTGGATACTCACTTATTTTGGCAACCGGAGCCTATTATAGAAAATTGGATGTACCTGGCGAAGAAGAACTCTATCTAAAAGGTGTATCATATTGCACCATCTGTGATGGAGCTCTATTTGGTGGTCGAGATACGATAGTTGCTGGGTATGGTAATGGTGCTGCTAAAGGAGCTTTATATTTAGGTGGATTGGGTAGTTCAGTGACAATACTATGTACTAAAGACGAACTAAAATGTGAATCAACCTATATGAAACGACTTGAGGAATTGCAGAATATACAAGTTCTATATAGTATAACTGTAAATGAGATAATTGGTGAAGATCGAGTAACAGGTGTTGTTTTTACTGACAAAGAAGGAAAAATAAATACCTTAAATACTTCCGCAGTCTTTGTAGAGGGTGGTACTGCACCTAACGCTGCACTGTCAAAAGATTTAGGTATCGAATTAACAAAAAACGGTTTTATCAAAGTCAATCGTTTAAGCCAAGCTACAAATATTGATGGTGTTTTTGCAGCAGGAGATGTGACAGGTGGAAGACGGCAAATTGCAACGGCCATCGGAGAAGGTTCATCAGCTGCAATTAGCGCGATAAACTGGGTACGTACACATAAGTCAATTACCCCACCCTGAAGACTTATTCTTGTTTTATTTCTCTTTTTCGTGAGATAGAAGAAAAACACAAAACCAAGAGAAATTAGAAGTTTTTTAACTTAATCGGCGGGAAGTCCCATCCGTCAGGGTGGGGTAGTTCACATCGATAATTCTTTGAATCTATTTCCTGATTGCCTCACGGATCAAAGGTAATAACTCTATTAAACTCTGAATAACTGAAGAAGCAACGCTTTCATCTGCTAATTTCTCAATAAGGAATGGAACAAGTTCTCTGATAAAAGTTAAATCTTTACTGGAAACTGATTTGATCAGATCCATAGTTTGGTTTCTTATAGAGTTATCTGGGTCTACCAACAAACTTGAAAATTTAGAAGCAAGCATTGGGAGGATTTTTTTTCTTAATTCTTGTATAGGTAATTGCATGAAATTTGTAAACTTCTGTAAATCACTAAAAGCAAGGGGCGAGTCTGTGGAAAGAATCTTCGCAATAGATTCAATAACTTTTTCTTGAATCTCTGGATCATCAGCTTCTATTAAAGCTATAATGTCTGGAATTAAATCTAGAACTACCTGAGGTTCTCTTGAACCAATTTCTCCTATAAGTTCTAATGTTCCTTCACGGATGTAACGATCTTGAACTTTTAAAAAATCTTTTAAAGTTGGTATAGTATCTGAAACTAACTCTGGGCGTTGTTTACTGACCTTTCCAAGGGATTCAATTGCAGTCATTTGAACTAAGGAAGATTTATCTAACAGTTTTCTTTTAAAATGAGGCATAAGAAGATCTAGTAAATCTTGATCTTCAAGAATGGCATCAGAGAGTGTTTCTAAAGCGGTTGCACGATTATACTTGTCAGGATCATCCAAATCCTTCAACCAATCTTCAATATTTCTCCCTGAGATTTTAGCCAAGCATGCCACCGCTTTATATTTTTAAGGCGGTTCAAAAACCAATTAAAAAAAGAATGTTGAATGGAAAAGATTTCTCTTCTTCAGAGAACGGCTACGATTTTTTTGAACTCTCCATTTTTTTATCTGCTAATCGGCGCAAAGTTGTGCCGCCTTTTTCTGTAATTGGTTCTTTTGTGATCATTTTTTCTCTGACGACACCGTCAAAAATTTCTTTGCCTTTTTCTGTTCTAGTGAAGACCGTAGACCATCCAGCAGGTGTGCCTATGCTTCCAACACTTATATCGGCATACCACGCAGTAAGATCTTCACATGAATGACAGCCACTTCTTACAGCTTCTGTAGTTTCCTCTAGGGGAATGGTTTTCGCTTCCCCCCCGTCTTTTGGAAAGATATGCAATGCACCCTTTTTGATATCCATTTTGCGTATTTGATTTACAGTCAGCCCTGTCTTTTCTTGGACAAGTTTGTGTAACTTCGTTGCATCAAAGTTTTCCATGCAGAACAGACCAATGGTCAACGTGATGAGATTAGCTGGGCGGATATCCACACCGTCTAGAGCAGATTGAAGTTTTCTCACACCTAATGTTTGACAGGGAGTTCCAACAAACGCTAGACGAAGCCAGTCTTCGCCAACAGGATGTTGGGCTAATAATTCCTCTACGACATCCCTATATTGTGCAAGAGAAGCGATATTTGGACTGAGTGAGTAACGGGTACCGGCAGATTTCAACAATTCCTCATAGGACGTTATGATTTTCGGCTGAGGAATCCAAGGATTTTCTTCGCTTGGTACGGATACGATGGCTCCATCAATGAGGCCATGTTGAAGTGCATATGCTATAATCGTGGAAACAATGCCACCGTCTTGTGCAATCTCCGCGATCTTTGGTACTTCTGTCTTAGCTTTATAAAGGTGGACATAATTACCAAGAACATCTTCAGAGCCAAATAATTCTTGCATGCGTGGTGTAAGGGAATCCGTAACAGGGCAGCCGAAATAACAGAGTTTACACTCAATACACTTGCCTACTGGTGGTTCTCCCTCAGGAACCTCCCCAGGGCGTTCTTGAAGAGTTGGAACATCATCAACAAACTTAATAACCTGTGTTGGACACACAGAAACACAACTGCCACAACCAGTACACATTCCTTTGTCAATCACGTCAGCCTTTAAATCTTCAAAGGTGCCGACTTTTAGTTCAGTTTGTACAGCCATTTTCGGTCACTCCTTCTGAAATCATTTCTATAATAGGGCGTATAAATAATCATCGCCTGATTCCCCAACAATGTTGACTATATTTAACTTTTTCAGGGCGATCAATTGTTGGAGAATCAATTTTGGTTCTAAATTTGTTGCTTTGGAAATTTCTTCGATTGAAGAAGTTCCTTTTTCGCGAAGTACCTGAGAGATTAGTTCTCGCTCAATTTCATCTTTGAGTATTTTGTCTAAAAGTTCTTCAAATTCTTCTTCTGTAATTTTGTTCTCCTTTAAGAGATGCTCTCCTTTGCCTATAAGCCATCGAGTTCTTTCGTTTTTAAATATTGCTGCGCTAGCCTCAAGAACAGCTTTTTTGTCAACATTCTCTTCAGATTTTAATTTCGCCTTCATCTACAACAATTCCTCCTGTTGCGGTTATACCAAGTGGACTCGGTCCTAATTCTTTAATGTCATCTACCATTTCTCTCACTACCTTACCAAATTGTTCTCCCTCAGATGCAGATACCCATTCAAGGCGTAGACGTTTTTCATGCATACCCATTTTTCGCAGAAACTCTCTTAAGAGTAAATATTTTCTATAAGCTCTGAAATTGCCACCAATGTAGTGACAATCGCCTTCATGACACCCTGCAATTAGAACCCCGTCTGCACCATATCTGAATGCATTAAGGACAAGTTGAGGGTCTATCCTTCCAGTACACATCACTCGAACGATACGGATATTGGTTGGGTATTGTACTCTGCTAGTACCCGCAAGGTCTGCTCCTGCGTATGAACACCAATTACAAAGGAATCCGATGATTTTTGGCTCAAAATCGATAGCTTCTTTTGGCATTTCTTGTACTTCTACCATTTTTTTATCCCTCCAATAATGCGGCTCGGACCATTGCGTCCAATTGTCTATCTTTGAAGTTCAACATTGTAATCGCTCCAGATGGACAAGCAGAACCGCATGAACCACATCCTTTACATAAAGCCTCAATAACTTTAGATATTCTCTTTCCGTCAGGTTTGTCTTCAAAAACGATCGCACTAAACTCACAAGAACCTTGACACACCCCACAGCCCGTACAGTAGTCCTCATTTATCACGGAAATCGTGCTTTCAACTTCTACCCTGCCTTGAGCCATCGGGGAACATGCTTTAGCTGCTGCACCAAAGGCTTGAGAAACACTATCAGGCACATCTTTTGGTCCCTGTGTGCAGCCAGCTAAATATACTCCGTCTGTAACAGAGTCAAGAGGAGCTAATTTGGGATGAAGTTCTTGGAAAAATCCATCTGCAGACATCGTTATGTGAAGTTTTGATGCAATATGAGCTGCAGAATCATCAGGAATCATACCTGTTGCTAAAACAACGAGATCAACGGGCATTTCTATATTCATTCCTGACAATGTGTCATAACTACGTACAGCTAAAGGATACTCGGAACCTTGAGTGACTGAAACTAATGGCATCTGATCATCAGTATATCTGATCATTGTTGATCCTGTCTGACGGAAATCAGTAAAGAGTTCTTCATGACCTTTGCCATGAGTTCTTAAATCTCTATACAAAACGAAAATATCTGTATTTGGTTCCTTTTCAAGAACCTCCATACTTGTGGCTATCATGCCGGTGCAACAAACTCTAGAACAATATTTGTTTGGTTTTTTTCCTTCAGGAATGGTGTCTTCATTTTGTCGTGATCCAACGCAGGAAATGAATGCTATTGATCTTGGAGTTTTCCCCTCAGCTGGAGTTACAAGGTTGCCCTGAGTCGGACCATCATCCCTCAATAACTGATGCAATTCCAGTAATGTCAATACATTTGGGTGGTTGCCATAGGTAAATTCGCCAGTAGGGTCGTATGGTTGGTAGCCAGTTGCGACTACGATTGTACCGAATTCAATTTCCTTTTCCTCGACTTGTTCTCGAATGATAGCTCTGTAATTTCCAATATAACCTTCTATATCTGCAATTTCAGCTGAAAGGTATGAAATAATGTTTGGATGCTCCATAACATCCTTTATTAAAGGATTCAATAATTCTTGGGGATCATCAAATGTAGGATATACTTTGTACAACTGTGCCATTTTTCCGCCAAAATTGGGGGTCTTTTCGACTAAATGGACCTTAAAGCCTCTATCTGCAATATTCTTTGCGGCACTAAGCCCTGAAGTTCCTCCTCCTATTACCAAAGCTTCACCTTTCACATCGACCATGTGTTGCGGTAGCGGCTCTAATAAGCGTGATTTGGCTACTGCCATTCTTACTAGATCTTTAGCCTTTTCGGTAGCTTTTTCTGGTTGATTACTGTGAACCCATGAGACATGCTCGCGAAGATTTGCCTGCTCAAAAAGATATTTATTAAGCCCTTTTTCCTCTATAACTTTCCTGAAGGTTGGCTCATGCATTCTAGGGCTACATGATGCTACCACAACTCTATTCAGTTTAAATTCATCGATATCTTCTTTGATCATACTTTGTCCTCTATCAGAGCACATGTAGAGATGAGATCGCGCTACTGCGACATTCGGCAGTTTTGATGCATATTCTGCCACGTCATCTACGTTTACTACACCACCAATGTTGATACCACAATTGCAGACATAAACACCAATTCTAGGTTCTTCTTCCATTTCTTTTTCCTCCTAAATTGCTTTTAAGCTAGCCCGCATCGCTGCCGCACTCCCTTGTCCTACACTGTCTGGGATATCTTTCACTGATTCGCAGACACCTGCCATGTATACTCCCTCAATTTTTGTGTCAACGGGCAAGATACGTGATGCCTCCTCAAAGAAGCCGTACTGATCTGTAGGCAAATTTAGAATTTTGCCGATTTCACTAGAGTTTTGTGATGGCACAAGACCTGAAGAAAGAACTACCATATCGAATTCTTCTTGATTCAACTCTCCAGTTTCAGTATTTTCAACTCTCACAAGAAGGTTTTTTGTAGCTTCGTCCTCGACTATCTCCCCAACTTTTCCACGTACAAATTTTACACCAAATCTGGTTTGGGCGTTTTGATAAAACTCATCGAAGCCCTTTCCGAAGGCACGGACATCAATATAAAAGATCGTCGTGTCACACCCACCATGAATATGGTCTTTGGCTAGAATCGCGTTTTTAATGGCATACATACAACAGACGCGACTACAATAAGGCATTCCGTGCTCGGGATCTCTTGATCCGACGCACTGGAGGAAAGCAATTCTTCGCGGGATTTTTCCATCGGATAATCGGAATACATGTCCTCCTGCAGGTCCAGATGCTGATAAAAGGCGTTCAAATTCAAGGGAACTCAGTACGTTATCATAGACTCCATAACCATAGTTCTTTAGATTTGTCGCATCAAAAAGGTCATAACCAGTTGCCACGATAACAGATCCAACATTCACTTCTATTTCTTCGGGCTCTTGATCATATTTGACCGCCCCAGCTTCGCAGATATTCTGACAGAGTTCGCATTCTATGCAAGCATCTTTGTCGATCGTATACACCAACGGTACGGCCTGCGGAAAAGGCACATATATAGCTTTTCGAACGCCGATTCCTTCATCAAACTCACTAGGAACTTCTACTGGACAGTGAATCGCGCAATGTCCGCAGCCAGTGCATATATTTTCATCAATATATCTGGGCTTTTTCTCAATTTTTGCAGTAAAATTGCCAGCAGTACCTGTAACTTCCTTTACTTCGCTATAGGTAAGCAGTTCGATGTGCGGGTGACGAGCAACATCGACCATCTTAGGAGTTAAAATACACGCAGAGCAATCAAGGGTCGGAAATGTTTTATCTAATTGAGCCATGTGCCCCCCGACGCTTGGTGATTTTTCAACAAGATATGTTTTAATTCCTTGATTTGCTACATCGATTGCAGCTTGTATTCCAGTAACGCCTGCACCTATAACTAAAACATTTTTTTCACTCAACTTTTTCTCCTCCTTTAGTTATGACCCCTCCGTTCTTGGGACGGGGAAAATTGGCGTTAGTTTTTCAAGTTCCTCGACCATTTCTCTGATAGTCTTTGCGAAACTTTCACCTTCACTAGCCGAAATCCACTCTAATCTAAGTCGTTTAGGGTCTATTCCGGCTTGTTTTAGTGCGTGTTGTATAGCTATAAAACGCATCTTTGTCCTATAATTACCAGTTGCATAATGACAATCTCCAATATGACAACCTGAAATGAGTACACCATCGGCACCCAGCCTAAATGCCTCAAATACGAAGGTGGGGTCAACTCGACCAGAACACATCAATCGAATAATTCGGACATTGGTAGGATATTGAAACCTTGATATTCCCGCAAGATCTGCGCCACCATAACTGCACCAATTGCACGTAAAGGCTATAATAAGTGGTTTCTCTTTAATTTCCGAAAGTACTGCTCTGATTTGTGCTAGAACTTGCTCATCTGTATAATGTTTCATGTAAATCGCTAGTTGCGGACATGCAGCAGCACATGTTCCACAGCCTTTGCAGATATCCTCAATTACTTCCGCTTTGTTTCGCTCCTCAATCATCTGAATTGCTCCATAGGGGCACTCTAGGGTACATAATTCGCATCCAATACACATCTCTTCATCGACACTGGCCGTAATCGCCTCGATCTCAATCTTGCCCCTAGCCATAAGGCACGCTGCTGCACTTGCAGCGGCTTTTCCTTGTGCAACACATTCAGGTACATCCTTTGGACCCGCAGAAGCTCCTGCGAGAAATATACCGTCAGTAAACGTATCAACAGGACGTAACTTTGGATGCGCTTCTAGGAAAAAGCCTTCCTGTCCGAGTGAAATGTTTAACGTTTGGGCAAGTTCTTTTGTACCTTCTCTTGGAATAAGCGCAGTCGCAAGAACAACCATATCGAGTTCGAGTTCCAGTTGTTCTCCAACGTAGAGATCCTCTGCACTGACTTTAAGGTTTCCAGTCTTTAGATCTTCGAATATTTCTGAAGCCCTTCCTTTAATGAAAGTTATACCCATGTCTCTGGCG
>Ga0180437_10006914_pt1 | contig 14964 bp, 10 predicted proteins | sample SS_ome_4_FD_132410 | JGI IMG/M metagenome (GOLD analysis project Ga0180437, IMG submission 132410) | Hypersaline lake sediment archaeal communities from the Salton Sea, California, USA - SS_3_D_1 metaG | ecosystem: Environmental > Aquatic > Non-marine Saline and Alkaline > Hypersaline >...
GTCAATCTGACCGCCGTAGGTCTCGACGATCCGTTTGGCCAGCGCCAGGCCGAGGCCGGTTCCCATCTGTGAGAAGGCTTTGGCGGCCTTCGTGCGGTAAAACTCGTCAAAGACACGATCGAGATCGTCCGGAGCGATGCCGATGCCGGTATCGCGGACTGCGGTGATGACCTGATCCTTCTGCAGGCTCATCGTGACGTCCACCTCGCCGCCTTCGTCCGTGTACTTTATGGCGTTGCTCACCAGGTTGTTCCAGAGCTGCCGGATGTGCTTCGGATCGGCTGCGATGGTGACATCCGTCTCTGGGATTGAGACGGTAAACTGGATGTGCTTTTCCTGAGCCTGGCTGCTCATCAGGTCACAGACCTCACGCAGGGATTCCGTCAGGTCGACGGGCTCGTGCTTGACCTGCATGTCGGGATCCTGCAGCCGGGCCAGGTCGAGCAGGTCGCTGATCAGTTCCAATTGCGCCGTAGCGCGCCGTTCTGCGCGCGCCAGATACTCGTGCTGTTTTTCGGGGGGGATATATCCGTCCAGAATCAACCGCAGGAAGCTCTGGATGGCGGCCACCGGGGCCCGTAACTCGTGGGCCACGGTGAGTGTGAAGGAGGATTTGATGCGATCTAGCTGTTCCAATTCCGTCTTCCGCCGCTCCAGGGCCTCTTTCTCCGCTTCCACCTGTGCCAGGCGTCGCGCCTCCCGCACAAGTCTCCGGCGCTCCAGACCCTGGTCGACGGTCAGCAGGAGCGTATTGGTGTCAAAGGGCTTGGCGATGAAATCGTACGCCCCTTGCTTGATCGCCTGGACTGCCAGTTCGATCGTGGCGTAGCCCGTGATGATTATGCAGATCAGGTCGGGGTCAAACGTGACGATCTGCTTGAGCAGTTCCATGCCGCCGATGTCTGGCATCATGACGTCCAGCAAGACCAGGTCGAACTGGCAATCCTGGATTTGCTGCCAACCTTCTTCGCCGGTCGCCGCCACGGTCACCTGATGTCCTGCGCGGGCCAAGACACGGCGGCACCCTTCGCGAATTCCCAGTTCGTCATCGATCACCAGAATTGTAGCGGATTCTGATTCCATTTCTGCACTCCTGCGGCTTTGTCTACAACGCTTGGAAGCAACACGGTTTGGTTAAGAACGAGCCAGACTTCGGAAATCTGTTCCCCCGGTCCCGGCCTAACCTCAGGGCACCTCATTCGAGGAACGTGCTGTCTTCCGGCTGGACGGCCTGGGTGCTGTGCTTGGGCAGATGCACCGGTAGGGATATCGTGAAGGTCGTGCCCTCTCCGACCTTGCTTTTGACCTGGATCGTCCCCCGGTGCATCTTGACGACGCCGTAGGCGATCGAAAGCCCAAGCCCGGTACCCTGGCCCACCGGCTTGGTCGTGAAAAAGGGACTGAAAAGCTGCTTGACGTGTTCCTGGGGGATGCCACAGCCGGTGTCTTTCACCTGCACGACCACCGACTGGCGTTCCGGTGACGGGTCCGCTTGAATGGTGAGTGTGCCTCCCTCGGGCATCGCGTCGGCGGCGTTGTCCACGAGGTTAACGAAGATGTTGGGCAACTGAGTCGGGTCGGCTTCGATCTGCGGAAGGTCCGGCGCGATCTTCTCGACAATTTGGATGTGGGCAAAGGCCGGTTGCTGGCGGGCGTGCTCGACCAGTTCGTGCAGCATCGTGTCGAGCGCGGTGGGCTGCGCCCAGACTTTCTGCTGGCGCGCAAAGTTGAGCAGCGCGGTCACGATATCCTTGGCCCGGTGCGCTTCTTTGGAGATCATCTGCACATCTTCGTTGCTTTGGTCGCCCTCCGGCATGTCCTGGCTCAGGATGTCCGAGAAGAGCAGAATTGTGCCCAGGGGATTGTTCAACTGGTGAGCGACCCCGGCGGCCAGTTGCCCCATGGAGGCCAGCTTTTCCTTGCGGATGAGTTGTATCTGCGTCTCCTCCAGTTCGGCGACCATCTTGTTGAAGGCCTGGCCCAGAACCGCTACCTCTCCCACGCCCTGGTCGGGGATGCGCACCTGGGTGTTGCCTTGAGCGACCTGGCGGCTGGCCTCGGCCATTCTCTCCAGCGGGCGGGTGATCATACGGGCGATGGGGATCGCCAGCAAGGCGACCGGGACGATAGCCACCAACGCCACCAGGATGATGTTGATCCGGAGTGCGCGCTGCAGTTCGATGAAGGTGGCCTGTCGCGCACCGACGTAGAGACTGCCGACCGTATTCCCCAGGTGGTCATAGAGCAGGACGTAGCGGGTGATGAACCACTCGTTGACCACGTATGCAATGCCGGTGAACGGCTTGCCTTGTACCAACACAGTGTCGAACACTGCCTTGGAGATACGGGTGCCAATGGCGCGTTTGCCATCCTCGAGCACGTTCGTGGAGACGCGCAGGTCGCCAAAGAAGATGGTCGCAGCGTCCACCCCGGCGACGGCCTTGATGCGATCCACCAATGTGAAATCATTGTTCATGAGGTGACCGGCGATCACGGCGCCAGCCACTTCTCCTTCCGCATCCAGCACCGGCGAGCAGGCGATCTGTGCCAGGCCAGCGCTACCCTCCCGCGGGTCGAAGAGTTCGGGATTCGCCTTGGGTGTCCACTTCACGGGGATGGTTGCCCGCTCTGCAAGTCCGATCTGTTCCAACAGTTCTGCGTCGATAATCTCGGTAGCCATCCGGCCCTGTTGATCGGCCAAGACCCGGGCCAGAATGGGAAAATCGATCCAGTTGCCTGTGGCCGGCATTGTCTGCCACACGTGATCGATCAGTTCGTTGGCGAGGACAAGGTTGCCTTCCGCGTCCACGATCAGGAGAAAATACGTGCCGGGCGGATAGATGGTGTGAAGCTCGTCGTTCATCTGCTGTTCGAGGATACTCTGCACGGCAAGATCATCAGCCTGGATAGCATCGATCTGCTGAGCCAACCCCGGTTCATCCGCCAGGCGCGTGGCGGCACCTCTGAGCTGGATCAGGCTCCTTTCGTAGAACGCTATGGCCAGGTTCATATCGCGGGCGACCCGCTCATTTTGCGCCCGCTCCGTGTAGTTGTTCACGATGGCGGACGTGGTCCAGATCTGGACGACGAATGTGACGATGGCGATCAGCGCAAAGGAGATGAGGAGGACGTTTTGCAAGCGGTCGAAGATGGCACGCAGCTTCAACTTCATTATGAGGCTCCTTTGACACGTTGTTTTTGGCGGCGGATCTACGATCCAAAATTATACCACATCTGGACGTCCTCAGGAATACACGCACACCAGCGTGATCGTGCCTAATTCACTGTTGCTACCAGATTCTGGTTTCTTGGCCGCTGTGTGTTGATCGGATTTGTGTCTGTGGCCAACCCATTTTGGCAGATTTCGCCGGATGAGTATAATTAAGCCGTATAGGTATATATGCACGAAAGGGGGGTACTATGATGTTCCGAAACCATGGGTTCTTCATTATGCTGTTGGCATCTAGCCCGGTCCTGGCGGCCTTCCGGAATCCGTCTCAGGTGGCAGCGCAACAGAGTGGCGAGCGCTGGTGGGTTTGGGTGCTCATCGTCTTGATCGTGCTGTTGGAACTGGTGTGGTGTCTGCGGCACCGTCTCCAGAAGAGACCCGCCGCGGCTACCGAACCATCGGCGGCGGACGATCTACAGCGCATCGAGGGAATCGGCCCCAAGATCTCCGGGTTGCTTCAGGCGGCAGGGATCGCGACGTTCGCCCAGTTGGCGGATGCCGACGTGGACCGGCTGGAACAGATCGTCAGGGAGGCAGGCATCACGATTGCAAATCCCACCACCTGGCCCGAGCAGGCTCGTTTGGCGTCTGCTGGCAAGTGGGACGAACTGGAGGTGCTACAGGAGGAGCTCATCGGGGGTCGCCGGGCGTAATCAGGCAATCCCAGGCCCCTGACCAGCGGACAGCGCGTGGATACCGACGAGGGACTCAAGTCCGCACCGTTGTCGGGAACGAGCAGAACGAGTAGCAAATGAGCGGCACTGTCGTTGGGCAGGGACCTTCCCCGGGTAGTCTGACCGGGATCGTGCTGGCCGGCGGGGCCAGCCGGCGGATGGGGCAGGACAAGGCCTTCCTGGAGCTGGGTGGAAGACCGTTGATTTGGCACGTCGTCGACCGGCTGGCCCTGGTGTGTGCTGAGGTGCTCGTCGTCGCAGGCGACACACGGCCCTACGCCGGGCTGGGCGTGCGGTTGGTGGAGGATCGCTTCCGGGGCATAGGCGTGCTGGGAGGGCTTCACGCGGGCCTGGAGGCAGCGGGCCACGACCTGGCTGTGGCCGTGGGCTGCGATATGCCCTTCCTGAACCCGGATCTGCTGCAAGCGTTCGCGGGGTGGGCGGAAGGGTTCGATGTGGTGGTGTTGCGTCAAGGGGAGCAGGTGGAGCCCTTGCACGGGGCCTATCGGCGCACCTGTCTGCCAGCGATGGAGGTGGCCATCCGTGCACGCCGGCGGCGCATCATCTCCTTCTTCCCTCACGTCCACGTCCGCTACGTGACGCCGGAGGAGGTGACGCCATTCGATCCCGAGCTGCAATCCTTCGGCAACGTCAACACGCCCGACGAGTGGGATACCGCGCAGCAGCGGTGGAAGATGAAAGAGGGGCAGGGGCGTAGGTCGCGCGTTCGGCCAAAAAGGAGTACATAATGGAGAAACAGGCCGTTGAACGGATGGGGCTTGCGCCGGATGCACTGGCCGGTCAGGTCGCCGTCGTCACAGGTGGAGGGCGAGGTATCGGGCGCGAGGTTGCCGTTGCCCTGGCCCATCTGGGCGCTCGCGTCGTCGTGGCCGAAATATCGACCTCCGGGGAGAGGACGGAGCGCGCCATCAAGCAGGATGGCGGCGAGGCGCTTTTCTTCAGGGCCGACGTTTCTCGCGAAACCGACGTGGTCGGGTTGGCGCGCCGTACGACTGACGTATTCGGTCCAGTTGACGTCCTGATCAACAATGCCTGTGTACGGCCAATTTCGTCTGTGGTGAGCCTGGAGGCAGGCGCGTGGGACCGGGTGATCGCCGTCAACCTGCGCGGTGCGTTCCTGACCTGCAAGACGTTTCTGCCCCAGATGCTGGACCGCGGCCGTGGCACGATCGTCAACGTTGTGTCGGCGTATACCACCCCGTTTCTCTCGGCCTACGTCGCCTCCCAACAGGGGCTCGCCGGGTTTACCCGGTCGCTGGCCGCGGAGGTCGGTCCGGCCGGTGTGCGCGTGATCGCTTTCGCGCCGGGCGCGGTGGACACGCCAGGGCGGCGAGAGGCAGCTCACGATCTGGCGTCATACCTGGACGTTCGCCCGGGTGAGTTTCTGCGCCAGGCAATGCCCGCCGGCCGAGCCGCTGCCGCAGTGGTTTATCTGGTCACCGCTCTGGCCGACGAGTACCACGGCCAGGAGGTGGACACCGAGACGATCCTGACGCGCGCTGGTCTCCCGGATGAACCGGCTGAACGGGATGAATCAGCCGACAGGGCTGAACCAGCCGGCATCGTCGATCGGTCCAAGATGCTCCAGCAAGCCACGACGTTGAGCGAGCGGCTGCAGGTAGTGCTCGCCGAGACGGCGGCGGAACTGGAGCAGTTACCGGATTTTCTGCGGCTGTTGGCTGAGGATGGATTCGAGGGAAAGGCCGGGCAGCGTATCGAGGCCTGGTCCCGCACCGCGGCGGAGCTGACGGATCGGTTGCAGGGAATGGAGACGGCGGACTCGACCGCCGCGAGCGCGCTCAGCGCCGACTATGCGCGCCTGCGGCCGCTGTTTGAGGGTCTGGCGCGCTATTACAACGAGGCGCTGGACGAGCCGGCCTGCTTCACCACCGAAACGGAGGCCGTGTTCCGTGAAAAAGGCATGATGCAAGAGCGTGAGTCGGTAGTGCACTCGCTACGCCAGGCGCTGGACGCGGTCACGCGAATTTAGGTGGGGTTTCATATTTGCTTGACGTGGTGTGAACGGAAATGCGGTATGGTGGGTGTGTGGTGTTAACTTCGATAAGGAGCTTGATGATGCACAAACACGTGACAGTTGCGGCGGCCCTGTTGGCTCTCTCGGTGCTGGCGTGTAACGCGCCGCTGCCCAGGGATGCGAGTGTTCCACCCACCGATACCCCTGTGACAATCCATCCTACCGTGACCGAGGTGCCACCGACTGAAACTCCGCCCACGGAGCCCCCCACCGAGTCCCCCACGACGGTGAAGCCAACGTCGACGCGAATGGCCGAGGGCCCGACGCCAACCCCCAGCCCGACACAGGTGTGGCCCACGATGGAGCCATCTTCTACGCCGATGGCCGTGTGCACACCCCCGGCGTGCAGTGACGACGAGGTGTACTACTGCGACGGGGAGTGTCCGGGCGGGTGTGGCACCGAGTGTGCGACGCCCACCGCAGAGCCGCCTGGGTTGCCAACGATCCTCTCCTTCACCGCTGACCGCACGAACATCGTCCAGGGCGACAGCGTCGAACTCACCTGGCAGGCCAGCGGCGGCGAGGAGGTGCACATCTGCTGGGTGACCCACGAAGCGATTATGGCGTGTATCCCAGGGCCTCTGGATCCCAACGGAGGTACGGAGACCATCGCTCCAACCGCGCTGGGGCGGCCCGGGCGCACCGATATGGTGCTCTCCGTGGTCAACGAAGCGGGATCGGCGAAGGCAACCGTGGAGCTCACGATCGAGTGCGCCGAGGACCCACTGCCCGCGTTGGAGGATCAAGGGCTGCTCGGCAACTGTCCGTATGGCACGGTGGTGGGTAACGCGGCCTACCAGTCGTTCGAGGGAGGACATATGGTCTGGCTGGAGGGCAACCGCTCGATCTACGTTCTGTACTCCGACGGCCGGTACAGGAGCTACACGGACGATTTCCAGGAGGGCGATCCGGAAAGCGATCCATCCATCGTGCCCCCAGAAGGGCTCTATCAGCCCGTCCGCGGCTTCGGGCTCGTCTGGCGCACCGATCCGATCGTGCGCGCTGGGTTGGGCTGGGCGCTGGCGCCCGAGGTCGGATTCTCGGGGTGGAGCCAGAGTTACACCGGATCGGGGATGCACAACAGCGCCACCTTTCTCAAGTTCATCGACGGTTCGATCGTTCTTCTGTCCCACTTCGGCGGGATGTGGCGCTTCTTTGAGTAAGCGTGGGAGGGGGGGGATTGCCGATCTGCCCTGTGTTGACAGATTCGGCGAATCTAGTATAGTGTGGAATAGATCGCGTTTGTTGATGAGTATGTAGATATGAGCATTACCGATAACGGAAACGCAGCGGTTCGATATTTCTACTGCATCTGTCTGGAGCGAGGGCGTTGATCGCCTAGGCTCCGGGCTGCATATCTTTTCTCAGGCCAACCGGTCCAGGCGACAGCGCTCTCGCTGGGATCACGTGAGCGCTTCGCCACGGGCGAAGGTTGGTTTTTTTGCGCCTATGGCCTGGGAACCCTGAGAGAAGAAAATGATCCCGACACATCATTCCGTCCTATATTCGCCTCCAACGGCGTTTCTCACCGCCAAGCGCGTCGTTCAAACTCCGCCGGTTGTTTCGTTGATCGGCCATACCCCCATGGTCCGGCTGGCCCGCGTGGCGGGTGATTTGAGCCCCACCGTCGCCGTGCTCGTCAAGTTAGAGGGGTTCAACCCGGGTGGATCGGTCAAGGACCGGACTGCGCTTTTCATCGTCCGCGAGGCAATGCGGAGTGGCGCATTGGCCCCCGGGAAAACGTTGCTCGACGCCACCTCGGGCAACACGGGCATCGCCTACGCCATGCTCGGCGCGGCGTTTGGTTTCCCGGTCCGCCTTATGCTTCCGGCCAACGCCAGCCCAGAGCGGATGCAGACCTTGCGGGCGTACGGAGCTCAACTGACACTGACCGATCCTGCCGTGGGGACAGACGGCGCGCGTCGCATGGCCCGCGATCTGGCCGCTGCTGAACCGGACCGAATCTTCTACGCCGACCAGTACAACAACCCAGCCAATTCACAGGCCCACTACGCAACGACCGGGCCCGAGATATGGCAGCAGACGGAGGGACAGATCACCCATTTTGTCGCTGGCTTGGGCACGAGTGGAACGATGATGGGAGCAGGTCGCTTCCTACGGGAGCGTGAGTCCACTGTCCAGCTCGTCGGCGTGCAGCCGGAGGGCCCGCAGCACGGCATCGACGGGCTGAAGCATCTGGCGACGGCGGACGTACCGGGCATCTATCGGGCTGGCCTGGTGGATCGAGTGGTCGCCGTGCGCACCGAGGAGGCACGGACGATGGCGAGGGTGCTGGCCCGCCAGGAGGGCCTGTTCCTCGGCATCTCGGCCGGGGCAGCGGTCATCGCTGCGCTGCAGGTGGCCCGGGAGCAGGCGCACGGCATCATCGTCGCGCTGCTGCCCGACGGGGGGTTCAAATACGCCAGCGCACCGTTCTGGGCAGAGTAGCGTCGGGGCTCTTTAGCAAATGTCTTGCATTTCCTTAACCTGGTGTTCATTGAGTTGTGCTACGATAGGCTCGTGAACTGGTCAGGCGGGGCTGCGAAGCGACGGTGCGCTCCACTGCCGGATGGCAGAACTTGTGCGATCGTCGCTTCGTGCACGGTTGAGCTAGCGCGACGCTGGTTTCGAACGACTCCTATGTTCCCAAGGGATGTTCTTCGGTTCCTTGACACGCCCCGTCAGGGTGGTACAATCCCATCCGCTTCTACAACGTAGATCATAAGAAAGGAGCAGAACGTTGAGCGAACCATATTATGACATCATCCGCCCCCACGGGGGCGTCTTGGTGGACCGAGTTATGCGTGGTGAGGTAGGCTCGGCCGTGCGCGAGCGGGCCGCGCAATTGATCAAGATCCCACTGGACAACATGGGGCTCTCCGACCTGGAGCTCGTCGCGACCGGGGCGCTCAGTCCCCTCACCGGCTTCATGGGCAAAGCTGATTACGACCGCTGCGTCGAGGATATGCGGCTGACAAGCGGCGTGCTGTGGTCCGTTCCGGTGACCCTGGCCGTCGATCAGGATCTGGCCGGCCGGATCCAGGAGGGTCAGGAGGTGGCGCTCTGCGAGGACGACCGCATCCTGGCGGTGTTGGAGGTAGCCGAGAAGTATCCGTACGATCGTCAGGTCAAGGAGCGAGAGGCGCGCGAGGTCTACCGCACCACCGAGGAGGCCCACCCTGGGGTGGCCCGGATCTACGGTCGTGGCGAGGTGCTCCTGGGCGGTGACGTCTGGTTGGTGGATTGGCCCGGCGCCGCCAAGACGGAGTTCCCCGAGCTGCGTCACACCCCGGCCGAGACCCGCCGCATGTTCGCCCGGCGCGGCTGGCGGTCGGTCGTGGGCTTCCAGACCCGCAACCCGATCCACCGTGCCCACGAGTACATCCAGAAGACGGCGCTGGAGATCGTGGATGGCCTGTTCCTGCACCCATTGGTGGGCGAGACCAAGAAGGACGACATCCCCGCCGACGTGCGGATCGCCTCCTACCAGACGATCCTGCGCGACTACTACCCCGCCGATCGCGTGCTCCTGGGTGTCTTTCCGGCAGCGATGCGCTACGCGGGCCCGCGCGAGGCGATCTTCCACGCCATCGCCCGCAAGAACTACGGATGCACCCACTTCATCGTGGGGCGCGATCACGCCGGCGTGGGCAAGTACTACGGCACCTACGACGCGCAGAACATCTTCAACGAGTTCCCGTCAGAGGACATCGGCATCGTGCCATTCAAGTTCGAGCACGCGTTCTACTGCAAGAAGTGCGGCGCGGTCGTCTCCGCCAAGACCTGCCCCCACGGGCGGGAGGACTGGGTGTTCCTCAGTGGAACCCAGGTGCGCCAGATGCTGGAGCGGGGGGAGATGCTCCCGGAGGAGTTCACGCGGCCGGAGGTCGCGAAGGTGCTGCTGGATGGGGTCAAGCGCCAGAGTGAGTGATACGGACGTGATGCGTGAAACGTGATGCGTGAAGCGTGATATGTAAGGAAGTGGGCAATGCTAAGATTATTTAGACGTCACAAGCCTCGCAAGGTGTTTGTCATGGGGCTGGATTGTGCGCCGCCGGCGGTGATGTTCCAAACCGGCGCCGAGGGCCACCTGGGGTTGAAGGATCAGCTCCCCAACCTGAGCCGGCTGATCGACGAGGGGGTCTACGGGCCGCTCTCCAGTTCGATCCCATGCATCACCGTCCCGGCCTGGACCTCCATGCTCTCAAGCAAGGACCCGGGCATCCTGGGCTTCTACGGCTTCCGCAACCGGGCCGATCATTCCTACGACCGGATGACGATTGCGACCGCCAACGCCATCCACGAGAAGCGGGTGTGGGAGATCCTGAGTGACGCGGGCCGAGATTCCATCGTCGTCGGCGTGCCGCAGACCTACCCGATCAAGCCGCTCAAGGGGACGCTGATATCGAGCTTCCTGACGCCCAGCGTCCAGCGGCAGTACACGCACCCGAACGAGCTGCGCCACGAGATCGACCGGGTGCTCGATGGACGTACCTACGACGTCGACGTGCCCCAGTTCCGCACGGATGACAAGGATTTCCTCCTACGGCAGATCCAGGATATGACCGAGAAGCGGTTCGCCGTGATCAAGCATCTCCTCCGGGAGAAGCCGTGGGAATTCTTCATGTTCGTCGAGATTGGCCTGGACCGCATCCACCATGGCATGTGGAAGTTCTGGGACCGCGAGCATCCCAAGCACGAGCCCGGCAATCCGTATGAGAACGCCATCCCCGACTACTACCGTTACCTGGACCGGGAACTGGGGGAGATCATGGGCATGCTCGACGACGACACGGTCGTGCTCGTCGTCTCCGACCACGGGGCCAAGGCGATGGAGGGGGGCTTCGCGATCAACGAGTGGCTCCGCCGGGAGGGGCTGCTGGTCCTGAAGGAGGAACCCCGGTACGAGGGCCTGGTCCCCTTCGAGAAGGTGGAGGTGGACTGGGAGAAGACGACCGCCTGGGGCGCCGGTGGGTATTATGCCCGTCTTTTCCTGAACGTCGAGGGACGTGAGCCGCAGGGCAAGATCCCCGCCCAGGACTACGAGAAGGTGCGGGATCAGGTCAAGGAGATGATCGAGGCCATCACCGATCACGAGGGGAAGCCGATGGGCTCCGTGGCCTTCAAGCCGGAGGAGCTGTACCGGGAGGTGCGGAACGTCGCTCCCGATCTGATGATCTACTTCGGCAACCTGCGCTGGCGATCGCTGGGCAGCTTCGGCCTGCCCGACATCTACACGTTTGAGAACGACCTGGGGCCGGACGATGCCAACCACGCTCAAAACGGGGTCTTCGTCCTATGGGATCCGCGCCAGGACCACGGCGGCCGGTACGTAGAGGGGCTGCAACTGATGGACGTGGCTCCCACGGTGTTGGACCTGATGGAGGTCCCGGTGCCGCCGGACATGCAGGGGAAGGTCGTGCAGCGGTAAAATCACGGGGGCAGATGAGACAAAGCGAGGAAAAAGGGGGCGGAAAAGGCCCCCTTTCGTTGTTTATATGGGTGGCGCTGGCCGCGGTGCTGGCTGCGGCGGCCTACCTGGCCGGCGCGGGCCTGGCCCAGCGCTGGATCGAGCCTTCGCTGGCGCTCCCCAGCGAGACGCAGGTGCCGTCGCCATCGCCGCGAAGAGTCTCCGCCGCCGGGTGGCTCACGCCCGGTGAGCCGGTGGAGGGAGAACTGGCCGCGGAGGCGGGGGACGAATGGCAGTTCCAGGGCCAGGCGGGCCAATCGGTCACCGTCGAGATGTGGCTCCATCCTGGCTCCGGGTCCAGCGTGGAGGCGGAGCTGGCGGTGCACCTAGTCGCCTCCGACGGGACGGAGCTGGTGCAGGAGGCGGGATCCATCTTCCTGCCGCCCTACCTGATCGAGCCGCAACTGCCGGCGACCGGGCTCTACCGGGTGCGGGTGACGCCGGTCTCCGGCGCGCCGGGCCGCTATTCTCTCTTATTGACCCTCTCGGATGGGGTCCCACTGGCCACGCCCGAGGGAGGCACTCCTCCACGACCGACCGCGGTGGCCTCCGCCGTCGCCGTTGCTTCTGAACTGGACTTCCAGTGGCCGTCGACGCGACGCGAGATCTCCGGATGGACCTTCCACGATCCGCGCAACCCCGGTCACATTGGCCTCGACATCGCCGCCCGGATGCTGGACCCGATCATGGCCGTCGCGGACGGGGTGGTGGTCTTCGCCGAGTGGGGCGGCGGCTACGGCAACCTGGTCATCGTCGAGCACGACGGCGGCTGGCTCTCGTACTACGCGCATCTGGAGGAGATCGTGGTGCAGAATGGGCAGAGGGTGCGGCAGGGTGAGCTCCTCGGCGGGGCGGGCACGACCGGCTATTCGACGGGGCCGCACCTCCACTTCGAGTTGCGCTACCAGGGCCGCCCGGTCGACCCGCACGTGCATTTGCCGTAAGAATGAGAGGGACGATCTCCGGATCAGCCCTCGCCCACACCGCTCGCAGTCCTCGCATGAAGATCCCATCCCTCGCGTACAGAGCTCCCAGCCCCCGTCCCGAGGGCGGCTCCCTCGCATACAAAGCTCCCAGCCCCCGTCTCGGGGGCGGCTTATGTCAAGCACCGCCCCACGCGATCACCGCGCCAACCTTGCGAAGGTTACATGTAGCTCCTGCCATCCGGGTGTCCTGGGATGGGCAACGTAGCTGTGGACTTGAGGGCGCCGCGCAACCTTCGCAAGGTTCTGGTTCGTGGGCCAACCTTGCGAAGGTTACGTGTAGCTCCTGCCATCCGGGCATCCTGGGACGGGCAACGTCGCTATGGGTTTGAGAGACTCGGCGCAACCTTCGCAAGGTTTAGATTTGCGCAGAGGGGAAGGAGAGGTATACTAGGGCCACTTCAGGGCGTTGCTGGATTCGGATCGGGCGGGTGGTTCGGGGTGTTCGTGCCCTTTCGTGCCCCTCGCGTTTCGCAAACCATAGACCAGGACATGCAATGACCGCACAGATCGCACTGCTCCTCTTCATCGTCGCCGCCGCGGTGGTGCTCTTTTCGCTGGAGCACCTGCCGGCCGACGTAATCGGCCTGGGGATCGTCCTGACGCTGGTCCTCACCGGCCTCCTGCCACCCGAACAGGCGTTTGCAGGGTTCGGCAGCGACACAGTGGTCTTGATCTTCGGCCTGCTGGTCCTCACCGCGGCGCTGGTGCGCACCGGCGTCGTCGACATGGCCGGGCGCACCATCCTGCGGTACACCGGCGAAAACACCGGCCGCCTGCTGGTCGTGATCATGGTCTCCGTGGCGACGCTGAGCGCGTTCATCAGCAACACCGCCACGGCGGCGCTGTTCGTGCCCATCACGCTGGGCCTGGCCCGCCGGACACATACCAGCGCGTCGAAGCTCCTGATGCCGCTGGCGTTCGCCGCCATCCTGGCCAGCTCGGTGACGCTGGTCAGTTCCTCCACCAACATCGTCATCAGCGGCCTGATGACGCTCTACGACCTGGAGCCACTGGGCATGTTCGAACTGGCGCCGGTGGGGATCCCCATCGCCGTGGTGGGGTTGATCTATATGTTGCTGCTGGGACAGCGGCTGATCCCGGATCGCGGCAAGCCCGAGGAGTTGGAAGACGAGTTCGGCATTCGGCCGTATCTGACCGAGGTGCTGATCCTTCCTGATTCGCCGCTGACCGGGAAGACGCTGGCCGAGTCCGGCCTGGGCCGCGACCTGGACCTGACCGTGCTGCGGGTGCTACGCGGCGAGAACCACTACATGGCCCCCCGGGCCAGGCTGCGGCTGGAGGAGGGGGACGAGCTGCTGGTCAAGGGGCAGCACGACGAGATCCTCAAGGTCAAGGACGCCGTCGGCATCGGCATCAAGGCCGACGTCGAGCTCTCCGACCCGCGGCTTCAACAGGAGGGCACGCAACTGGCCGAGGTGATCCTCCTGCCACGCTCGCCCCTCATCGGGCGCACCCTGAAAGGGACGCGCTTCCGGCAGCGGTACCGGCTCCAGGTGCTGGGCATCAACCGCCGCGGGGAGAACATCTACCGCAAGCTGAGCCAGACCCGGCTGCGCACGGGCGATCGACTGCTGGTCCAGGGGCCACGGGCGAACATCTCCATGCTGGACGACAGCAACGTCTTCCAGATCATCGGCGCCGTCGTCCATCAGCGCCCGGACCTGAAGCGCGCGCCGGTAGCGATCGGGATCTTCGCCAGCGTGCTGCTCCTGGCCGCGCTGGACGTGCTCTCGCTGCCGGTGGCCGTCGTCCTGGGGACGCTGGCGGTCTTCCTGACGCGCTGCATCCGTCCGGATCGGGCCTACCGCGAGGTCGAGTGGAAGGCGATCATCGTCATCGGCTGTATGCTGGCCATCGGCAGCGCGATGGAGTACACCGGCACGGCCAAGTTCCTGGCCTCGCAGATCGCGACCGTCGCCGGGCGGGGGCACGCGACGTGGCTGCTCAGCGCCTTCTTCGCGCTGACGCTGGCGCTCACGCAGCCGATGTCGAACCAGGCGGCGGCCGTCGTCGTGGTCCCGGTCGCGCTCCAGACGGCCCTGCAACTCGGCCTGAACCCGCGCACCTTCGCCGTCATGATCGCGGTGGGCGCCAGTTGCTCCTTCATCACCCCGCTGGAGCCGGCTTGCCTGATGGTCTACGGGCCGGGGCGGTATCGGTTCCTGGACTTCGTCAAGGTCGGCTCGCTGCTTACGGTGCTGGTGTACGGGATCGCGATTTTGCTGGTGCCGATGATTTGGCCGTTGTAGGGGGGTGGGATGCGTTTTGACGGTTGGCGGTTAGCGGTTGCCGTTTCAGGTTTCAAGGTGCGTTCGCCAAAGGCGACGGGAACCGCGCCTACGATCTGGTCGTGTTGGACATCGTATTCGATGACCCGGCCGCGGATGGTATAGGGATTGATGGAGTGTCCTGGTTTTAATGGCACATATGGCACAAATGGCACAAATGGCACGCGAGTAAATCAGCCACGAATGAATTCGTGGCCTGATACCAGAAACACGTTAAAACGTGTTCCGTGCGTGAGGAGA
>Ga0180437_10006915_pt1 | contig 14964 bp, 10 predicted proteins | sample SS_ome_4_FD_132410 | JGI IMG/M metagenome (GOLD analysis project Ga0180437, IMG submission 132410) | Hypersaline lake sediment archaeal communities from the Salton Sea, California, USA - SS_3_D_1 metaG | ecosystem: Environmental > Aquatic > Non-marine Saline and Alkaline > Hypersaline >...
CCACCATCTCGACCAGCTGGGGCTCGATTTCTTCGAACGTCGCCTCGTGGGGCGGCACGCGGTCGACCATCTCCAGGATCTGCAGGCCCTCAGGGACGGTGAGCACATTGCTGGTCTGGCCGATCTCCAGGTTCGCGATGGCCTCCCGGTAGTACGTCTTCAGGTTCTCGACGGGTACCAGCCCGAGGTCTTCCGTGTGGACCACGAAACCGCGCGCGCCCCGATGGCGTTCTTGAACCTCTTGGAGCGTCGCCCCCTCCTGGATCATCCGCCGGATGTCCTCGGCCGCCTGTCGGGCGCGCAGCGAATCCCCCTGTGACTTTTTCAGCAGGAACACGATCTGGCTCACGCGGACCCGCTCGCCGTCCCTCGCGGTGGGCATCACCAGGTGGAAGCCCAGCGAAGTCTCCACCGGTCCTCCGATCTCTCCCACCCCGAGCGAGAAGGCCGCGTCCTCGAACTCGGGGACGTGCGCCAGGTCTCCCCGGCCGAAGTAGCCGATGTCCCCGCCGCGGGCCGCTTCGGGACCGTCGGAGAACTCCCGCGCCGCCTCGGCGAACTCCTTGCCCTCCCGGAGGAGACCCAGCACCGTGACCGCCCGACGCCGCGTGGATTCCCTCGCCTCGGAGCCGGCCTGCACGCGCACAAGCACCGCCAGCAGATACACCTGCTCGGGGAGGGGCGGGATGCTGTCCCGGTAGGTCTCGTAGAAGGCCCTCACCTCCGCCGGATCCGGACGCCCCCCCATCTTGGGCTGGAGATCCTGCTCCATCACCCTCCTGGCCAGGATCTGCTGCCGGACCACGTTGCGGTACCGGTCCTTGAGAGACTGGACCGTGAGCTTCTCCTTGGTGAGCTCCTCGAGGAAGGCCTCCTCCGACCCGAAGGACCGGCGCATCTCCTCGACGGCCAAGTCCAGGCTCTGCGCCAGCTCCCGCGTGCCCACGGTCAGTCCCTCGCGCTGGGCCTTGGCCACCAGGAGTTTCTCATCGATGAGCTGTACGAGCACCTGCCGACGGAACTCGGTCAGCCCCGTTGTGTCGGTCGGCGAGAGCCCCATCTGCGCGCGGTAGAGCCAGACGGCCTCGTCGAGCTCGCTCTCGAGAATGACCTCGAGGTCGACCACGGCCACGACGCGGTCGAGGGGAGCGCCCACTCCCGCGAGCGGAAGAAGGCCGACCCCCCATGCGACCAGGATCAGCCCTCCCAGAACCTTCACACCTCTACTCAATCCTCGGAGCCTACGCGGCCGGCCCGGCGTCTTCTCCCGGCTCGGACCCCGACTCCTCCGGCACCAGCCGGATTTCCGCAAGAACATCCTCGTAGATCTCCACACCGATTTCTTCCTTCTTGCGCGCGAGCCATGCCTCGAAGACCTCGGCCTGCCTTGCCTGGAACAGCTGCGTGCGGATTCGATCCCCGGCATCTTCCAGGGTCAACTGTCTCTCGGGCGTATGGCCGTCCAGGCGGATGACCATCCATCCCTGTTCGGTCTTCAGCGGCTCGCCGACCTGGCCCATCCTCAGGCTCTGGACTTGCTCTCGGATCTCCGGGGGAAGCATGTCCAGCGTGGCCGGCGCCATCTTCCCGCCCCGGGAGGCCGAGGTGCCGTCCACCGAGAGCGTCTTGGCCAGTTCCTCGAACGACCTGCCGCTCTTAATTTGCTCGCACACGCTGCGCGCGTCGTCCTCCCACCGCAACACGATCCGGGACAGCATGTACCGCTCCGGGTCCCGCATCGACTCCTGGTATTCGTCGTAGTAGCTCGCGACATCCTCGTCGGTCACGTTGACCTCGGAGATGATGCTGTTGTGGAGCATGGTGACGATGCGCTGCTCCTCCTGCTTGGCCAGGGCCTTCTGCACTTCGAAGCGCTCGTGGATGCCTCGGCGGTATCCCTCGGCCAGCAACGCCTCGTTCACGAGAACCATGCGGAGGACATTCACGAACTCCTCCGGCGCCACCCTGTTGTCCATCCGAGAGGTCGGGGGCAGGAGCATCATGTCGTCCACCAACTTCCGGACCGTCAACTGCCCGCCCTCGTAGGTCCCCAGTACGAGGTCCTCCACCCCCTCGCCGAAGGTGGGGCGGACGTCCTCTCCTTCGGAGGTAGCGCTCCACACCAGATCACGTCGAACGCGCTCGGCCGCCTCCTCGTCGACCTCCACGCGGTAGGTCTCCAAGGACTCCTTCGTCCACTGCTGGAACGCGTCCCTGCTCCGCAGGTCCCTCAGTTCCTCCGCAAGGACGTGGCGGACATCCTCGAACGCGCCCAGATCTTCCTGCTCGGCGATGTCCACCACTCTGGCGATGGCCCAGGTGTTGACGCCCATCTCGACCACGCCGGTCATCTCCCCGACCCTGCAATCGACGATGGCCGAGTTGAGAGGCTCCGCGAACGCCCCCCACTGGATCCAGCCGGCGTCGGCCTTGGGATAGGCCCGGCGCGCGACCGACTCACTCGCCATGCTCTCGAAGGTCGCTCCCCCCTCGAGACGAGCCAGGGCGTCCTCGGCCTTCTTCATGTCCGCGAACATCAGGATCTCGACGTGGTACTGGCTGGCCCGCCGATCGTAGAAGTCGCGGACGTCCCCGGGGGCGATGGTCACCCGACCGTCCAGGGCTTCCTTCCTGAGAACCGCCAGGACTTCCTGGTCGGTCAGGAATTCCATCGTCTTCTCCATGTTCGGGTCGTCGGCGTACCCGCGCCGCCGGGCCTCGTCGACCATGATCTCCTTGTTGATCAGGTCCTCGAGAAACCGACGCTTCCCCTCCATGGTGCCGATGTCCGTAGGTCTGTATCTAGGCGAGATTCCCAGGTATTGGTCGTTGTAGTGTGCAATCGTGATCTCCCTGTCGCCGATCCGGGCCACGACCTTGTTGGACTGTCCGCCGCAGGAAACAAACAGGCTGAAACCTGCGAGCGCTCCGAGCAGAAGGAGCGCCAGCACTACCGCTCGACCACGCATATCGGATCTCCTTTGCTATTGGGTCAGCGATCATCGAAGCTATCACAGGTGGCGAAGTGCTTCAACGCCTTTCTGGCCAGCGCGATTCTCTCATGGGAATCGTCACCGGGAACATCGATGTTAACCGAAAACACCCTGTGCGAGCCGAAGGACATCGGGTAGCCGATCTCGGCCACCATCCGCTCCACGGCCCTCCGGCTGGGCGGCCGGTTGACGGCGAACACGAGCCTGAGCTCCCGCCCCCGGAGGACCACCACCTCGATCCCCGCCCGCTCGGCCATTAACTTGACCTCCTGCAGCCCGAGAAGGTTCGCCGCGGGGCCGGTCGGCGGGCCGAAGCGGTCGGCCAGCTCCTCCCGGATGTCCTTGACCTCTTCGGCTCCCCGCATCCCCACAAGGCGGCGGTACACGAGAATCCGCTCCTCCGGATCCTCCACGTAGTCCTGCGGGAGGTACGCCGGGATATCCACCTCTAGGCGGCTGCTCACGCGCCCGGTCGGTTCCTCCTCCGATAGCTCCCCCACGGCTTCGCGGAGGAGACGGCAGTACATGTCGAAACCGACCTCCATCATGAAGCCGTGCTGCTCCGCCCCCAGGAGGTTGCCCGCGCCGCGGATCTCCAGATCCCTCAACGCGATCTGGTACCCACCCCCCAGATCGCACAGATCGGCTATGGTCCCCAGGCGCCTCTCGGCGTCCCTCGGAATTCGCCCGTCGGGCGGGATCAGCAGGTACGCGTAGGCCCGGTGCGAAGAGCGGCCCACACGACCGCGCAGCTGGTAGAGCTGCGCCAACCCGAGCTTGTCGGCCCGATCCACGATGAGGGTGTTGACGTTGGGCATATCCAGGCCGGACTCGATGATCATGGTCGAGACCAGAATGTCATGCTGCCTCTCGATGAACTCGGCCATGACGGTCTCCAGCTCGCGTTCCTTCATTTGGCCGTGAGCCACGGCGATCCGGGCTTCGGGAATCAGGTCGCTCACCATCCGGGCCATGACGCCGATGGAGCGGACGCGGTTGTGCATCACGAAGCACTGCCCCCCCCGGTCCATCTCCCGCCGGAGCGCGTTGCCGATCACCCGCTCGTCGAACGAGACCACGTGCGTCTCCACGGGCACCCGGTCCTTGGGCGGGGTGTTGATGATCGAGACGTCCCGGGTCCCGACCATGGACATGTAGAGGGTCCTGGGGATGGGCGTGGCCGTCAGGGTCAACACGTCCACCAGCTCCCTCATCCGCTTCAGGGCTTCCTTGTGGCCGACCCCGAACCGGTGTTCCTCGTCGATCACAAGCAGCCCGAGGTTCTGGAACCCCACGTCCTTCTGGAGCAGGCGGTGCGTGCCGATCACGATGTCCACCGCTCCCCGTTGCATGTCGCTGACGATCCGCTCCTGTTCGGCGGGCGTCTTGAAACGGGACAGCATTTCCACCCGGACCGGGAAGTTGTCCAGCCGCTCGCGGAAGGTCACCAGGTGCTGCTGCGCCAGGACCGTCGTGGGGACCAGCACGGCCACCTGCTTGGTGTCCATCACGGCCTTGAAGGCCGCCCGGATGGCCACCTCGGTCTTGCCGTAGCCGGTGTCGCCGCAGACCAGGCGGTCCATGGGCTTGAGGGACTCCATGTCCGACCTGACCTCTTCGATGGCCTGTCGCTGGTCGGGCGTTTCGTCGAACATGAAGGACGCTTCGAGCTCGCGCTGCCAGGGTGTGTCGGGTCCGAACGCGTACCCCTCCCGCGTGCTGCGGATGGCGTAGGTCCGGAGCAGCTCCTTGGCCACGTCCCTGGCCGCCTTGCGGACCTTGGTCTTGGTGCGCTCCCAGCTGCTCGTGCTGCCGAGGGAGTGCAGCGTGGGGGCGACACCCTCGGGAGAGGCGTACCGTTCGAGCAGGTCGATCTGCTGGACGGGCAGGTAAAGCTTGCCGCCCTGCGCATACTCCAGCTCGAGACACTCGGTGTCCCGCCCGTCCAGGTGAAGCTGCTTGGTTCCGCGGTAGCGTCCGATCCCGTGGTTGATGTGAACGACGTAGTCCCCCACCCCGAGCCCCTCCGGGGTGCCCACCGGCCCCCCCGCACCCCGGTACTGCCTCAACCGCCGGCGCCTGCGGTACCGGCCGAAGATCTCGTGCTCGGTCAAGACTTGGAGCTTCACCTCGTCGAACGCGAACCCGCTTGCCAGCGAACCGACTTCCACCCGCGCCTTCTCGGCCGAGTCTCCCAGCATCTCCTTGAGCCGGGCCCGCTGTCCCTCGGTCCCGCAGAGGATGAACACCTGCTGGCGTTTGGCCTCCAGGGCCCGCAGGCGCTTACCGAGCAACTCGAGGTTGCTGCCGAAGGCTTCCTGGGATCGGGTTCCCGCCGCGACCGACAATCCGCCCGTCGATTCCACCAAGCGGGAAAGACACACGGCGCCGGGCCGGGCCAGATCTCTCAACATGGCGCCCGGTTCCATGTAGGTGGACTCCGGAGGCGCCGCGAACTGCTTGCTCCGCCTCCGCCGATCGTACAGATCCTGCACTTCCCGCCAGAGAATCTCGCCCTCCGCCTCCAGGTGGCGGGGCTCGTCGAGGGCGACGAAGGCGTCACGCGGGACGTAATCGCACACCGTGCTCCCCTCTCCGTAGAACAGGGGGCTGACCTGCTCGACCCCAGGGAAGAAGGTGCCCGCGTCCAGTCGGACCCCCAGGTCGTCCACGTCGCCCTCGTCCCCGGAGGACCAGGCCCGCAGCCTGCGCTGGGCCTGGTCGAGGCGGTCGCGGGAGAGGATGATCTCGCTGGCCGGCAGGATCTTGGCCTCCTCGCGCTGCCCGAGGGAGCGCTGGGTGAAGGGATCGAATTCGCGGAGCGACTCGATCTCGGTTCCCCACAGGTCGATCCGGAGCGGGTACTCCTCCCCCGGAGAGAAGACGTCCATGATCCCGCCGCGGATGCTGTAGGTTCCCTGGTACTCCACCTTGGGCACCCGCTCGTAGCCCGAGGCCATCAGGTTTTCCTGGAGGACCTCCGGCTCCAGCTGTCCTCCGACCCGCAGCCGGAGGACGGCCTCGGCCAGGGTATCCGGGGGGGGGAGTCGACGGGCCAGGGCGCGCAGGCTGCCTACCACGAGCGCCGGCTCGCGCTCGGCGAGCGCCAGGAGGGACGCCAGTCGGCTCTCGACCACCCGCATGTCCGGCGATCCCGGCTCGTAGGGGAGCAGCTCCAGGTCACGGAGGTGTCGCACGGCGGACTCGCCCACCAGGAAAGCCAGATCCTCCCTCGTCCTCTCGGCGTCGGCCTCGGTGGCGCAGACGACCAGGCCCGTGGTGCCCAGAGTCCGCCACAGGGCCGCCGCCAGGACGCTCTTGGCCGAGCCGATCAGGCCCGAGACCCAGATCCCGGACGCGCGGTCCTTGATCCCGGCGACCACGGCGCGAGAGGCCGTCGACCCTCCGAACAGGGATAGGATCTCGTCGCTCAACGTCATCGGAAAACCTCTCGCCTCACCCTGGCGGCCATGTCCGCTCTGGGCCGGCCTCGGATGAGCACGCTCTCCAACGCAAGGAAGGCGAACGCCGCCCACAGGAACGCCGACGCCAGCTCCCGGCCATACCGGAGGGTGGCGATTTCCGTTTCCAGTTCAGTCTCGGGACCCAGGACCCTCACCCGGCCGCCCGCGATGCGGGCATGGACCGTCTCGGGGGGCATCACGCCCAGATCGGATTCTTCGGTCCGCACGTTGGCTGCAAACCGTCCGACCTCGTCCTCGCCCCACCGGAGCACGTAGATCCCGGGATGCGGGAGGTCCTCCCAGCGAACGTGCGCCCGGCCCTCGACCATTCGGGGATCCAATAGAACTTCCTCCCCCGTCGGGTCGACCCCGACCACCGCGCCCCCGCGCTCCGCGCTCAGCGCGGCGCTGGCCGCCCCGCCCACCGGGTGCGAGCCCCCGCCCCTTCCGGACCCTGCCGCGAGATACCGGACCACCTCGTGGACGAGCGGCACGAAGCCACCCGAGAGAGGAAGGTCCGACCACACCCCGTCGGCGGAAGACGCGAAAAACAGCGCCCTGCCGGCGCCATGAGATCCCTCGACCAGGGCCGGACCCGCGCCGGCGAACTCGGCAAGAACGGATGCACCCTCGCCGGCCTCGACCTTCATCACGCGCCGGAAGTGCACGTCGCCGACCGGACTCGAGGCCCGCCCCTCGAACGGCTCGAAGATCGGATGAGCCGCCCTCACCGGGCGGAGCGAGAAGAACCCCTCATCCTCACCCCCCAGCGGACCGACCAGCGAGAGGTTCAGGAACTCCGGAAGGAGTGTCCGGTTGTAGAAGCCCAAATCCAGACTCGGACCGGCCCAGATCAGCACCCCGCCTCCCAGGCGAACGAACTGCTCCAGGAGCGCGGCCTGCGCCGGATCGAGGCGATCCACATCGGCCAGGATCACGACATCGGAGGCGTCCAGGTCCACCGACGAGAATTCACTCGCCCGCGCCGATCTTGCTGAGACTCCCGCCGAGCCGTCGCCGTCGGGGTCCAGAGCTCTCAGGAGGAACACGTCGGCCCCGCGGCCGCGGGCAACCGGAGGTCCGCCGGTGACCAGGAGGACGTCAACGGCCTCTCGCCCCGAGAAGCAGAAGTAGCGGACATCATCCACCCCGATGGCGTCTTCGGCCACGCGGACCCACCCGGTCACCGACTCCGACGCCGGTGGGTCCATCCGCAGAAGGACCGACACCGCGCCCCCCGCCTCGACGTCCACCAGCGCCTGATCCCGGATCTCACCCCCCGCCTGTAGCTCCACCAGGAGCGATCGCCTGGGTTCGGCGCCCAGATTCCGCACCACGGTCTGCAGCACCCAAGAGGCCGATGCAGTCCGCAGGGTCTCGACGCGCTCGACTCGTTCGACGGCGACGTTCTCGGTTGGAAGCGTCCCCGCCGTGATCCAGTAGAGCGATACCTCGGGATCGATCTCGAGCGCGGTGGTGTCCGTACCCCCGCTCCAGCCAGCCGCCTGTCCATCGGTCACGAAGTAGATCTCTCGGTTCAGATTCGCCGAGGACTGCAGGCGCTCGTTGGCCTCGGCGAGCGCAGCCTTGGCGTCGCCGCTCGCGGCCGAGACATCCGCGGCTTCGATCCTGCGGCGCACGAAGCCCATGTCCCGGATCGGCTCCCCGATCAGAATCTCGGGCGGGCGTTCAGCCAGGATCACCATCGCGTCGTCGCCCGGCTCCAGCGCGGCGACCACATCCAGCGCCCGGGCGCGGGCGAGGTCGAAGAGCCGTCCATCGCCCTCGCGCGCCGACATGCTGTAGCTGGTGTCCAGCACGATGCACACCGACGAACGGGCCCGTCCGCGAGCCGAGCCCAGAAGTCCGCCGGTCAGGGTCGGCCGCGCCAGCGCCAGGCTCAGACACACCAGCACCAGCACCCGGACGATCAGCAGCAGCAGGTCCTCGAACTTGACCCGCCGCGTGCGGCTGGGCTGGAGCGCCTTGATGAACTTCAACCAGCTGAAGTCCACGGGGCGAGCCGGCTGCCGGTGGAGCAGGTGGATGATCACGGGCAGCGCGGCCGCTGCCAGCCCAGCCAGGAACACCGTGTTGAGAAACGTCAGGCCCGGCACTCTACCTCACCCCAACCTCTTTCGTTTCTGAAGGTAGCTGAAGAGCAGGGAGTCGTACGGCGTGCTCGTCTCGGCCGGGACGTAGTCGATTGCGCTCTCCCGGCACTCCCTGCGGTACCCGAGCAGCCACTGGCGGACGGCTTCCTGGTACCGCTCCCGCACGCGACTCGGCTGCGTGAGGCGTTCCTCCCGAGTTTCCAGGTCTTTCAGGATGACGTCTCCCTCGAAGGGCAGCTCGAGCTCGCTCGGATCCAGGATGTGGAAGACGAGGACTTCGTGCTTCCGGTGGCGGAAGTGCTTGAGTCCCGAAATCACGCGCTCACGGTCGTCCTCAAGGTCCGAGATCAGGATGATCAGGCCGCGGCGCTGAACCCGCTCGGCCAGCTGGTGGAGCGTCGCCCCCACATCCGTCCGCGCGCCCGGGCGCTGCCGCTCGAGCTCGCTCAACATGCGGTGCAGATGCGACCGTGTCGATCGGGGCGGGATGTAGCGCCGCAGCTCGGTGTCGAAGACCAACAGGCCGACCAGATCCTGCTGCTTGAGCATGAGGTACATCAGGCTGGCGGCGAGCATCGATCCGTACTCGAGCTTGGTCACCCCTCCCGAGCCGTAGCCCATCGACGCGCTGCCGTCCAGGACCACGTATGCCCTCAGGTTGGTCTCCTCCTCGAACTGCTTGATGAAAAAGCGATCCGTCTTCCCGTAGACCTTCCAGTCCACGTGCCGGATCGGATCGCCGGGCATGTACGGCCGGTGCTCGGCGAACTCGACCGAAAAGCCCCGGTACGGACCCCGGTGAAGCCCGGCGATGAATCCCTCCACCACCAACCTCGCCTTGAGCTCCATCGTGGCCAGGCGGGCGACGACCGCCGGGTCGAGGAAGCGTCTGCTGTGCGTCGTTGCCATGATTTCATCCCGTGGGCCGTGCGCCGGTTCCGTTGCGGCCGTTCGCGTGATCATTCCACCGAGACGGGTACGGCTTCGACGAGACGGCTGACGATCTCGGGCGCTGTTACCCCATCGGCTTCGGCGTTGAAGGACGTAACGAGGCGGTGCCGCAGGACGGACAGAGCCAGCGCCTTGACGTCGTCGACGTCGGGCGTGTAGCGCCCACCGAGCACGGCGCGGGTCTTGGCCGCCAGGATCAGGTACTGGGAGGCTCTGGGGCCCGCGCCCCAGCTGATCCAATCGCGCACGAAGTCGGGTGCGCCGGACTCGCCGGGTCGCGACCACCGCGCCAACCGCACGGCGTAGCCCACCACATGATCGGGGACGGGGACCCTCCGGACGAGCCCCTGCAGACGGGAGATGTCCTCACCCGAGAGCACCCGGTCGAGCGAGGCCTCGTACGCGCTCGTCGTCGACTCCACGATGCGGGCTTCCTCCTCGGGGCTCGGGTAGTCCACCTGGATGTTCAGCATGAATCGATCCAGCTGCGCTTCGGGCAGCGGGTAGGTTCCCTCCATCTCGATCGGATTCTGGGTCGCCAACACGAAGAACGGCGGGTCCAGGGCGTAGGTCTCGCCTCCCGCGGTGACCTCCCGCTCCTGCATGGCCTGCAGCAGGGCCGCCTGAGTCTTCGGGGGGGTCCGGTTGATCTCGTCGGCAAGGATGATATTGGCGAACACGGGCCCCCGGATGAACTTGAACCGTCGGCGCCCGGTGCCCATTTCCTCCTCGATGATGTCGGTCCCCGTGATGTCCGAGGGCATGAGGTCCGGCGTGAATTGGATCCGGTTGAACTTCAGGTTGAGGATGCGGGCGAGCGTGCTGACCATCAGCGTCTTGGCAAGCCCGGGCACCCCCACCAGGAGGGCGTGACCGTTGCTGAGAAGCGTGATCATCATCTGCTCGATCACGCCTTCCTGCCCCACGATCACTTTCTGGACCTCAGACAGAATGCGGTCGTGCGCCCGCCTGAGTTCCTCCACGCCCGCCAGATCCTGCTCCTTCGCCCGATCGGCGTCCAACGGCGACCTCCCTCTCCGGGCCTACGGGCCCGCATGGACGGATCTCCCGACCCCGGCACGCTCAAGGAGCGGCGTACGATATCGCCCCCCAATCCTGTGGACAACTGGGCGGAAGAGAGGGCCAAAAAATCCGTCAATTAATTGTTAAACAATAGATTAGGACGATATCCACATATTATCCGGACTTATCCACCGGCACCCACGGTCGCAACGTCCCGGCTCGTCGGTGTCTGGCCGGCGCCGGAGTCCGGCCGGCCGCCCATCCGGCAGTTTCCCTGGAAGAAAACGCCCTCGGCGATCACGAGACAGGAGGTGGTGACGTCCCCCTCCATGTGTGAGCCCGATTCAAGCTCCACTCTTTTTGTCACCGATACGTTCCCGAAGACCTTGCCCCCCACGATGAGCGACTTGGCCTTGACCTCGGCCCGGACGACCCCGCTCTTGCCGACCACGATGGATTCCGACGCCGTCAGGCTTCCCTCGACCTCGCCATCGACGCGGATCGAACCCTGGACCTCCACCGTACCCTTGAGTACCGAACCCTGCCCGATGACCGAGTTGATCATCTCCTCCCGAGTTTTCTCCTTCATCTGATTCCCCCTCTCGGTCCGTCCTTGAAACGGCTCCCGATCCTGGCCCGCGGGCCGAGGCTTCTCACGATCCGCATCCATCCCGGCCTAGCGCACGGCGAGCATCGTCATCGGATCGATTGCCTCGCCGTCCCTCCTGATTTCGAAGTGCAGATGCGGCGCGCTGCTCACGCCCGTACTCCCGATGGTGCCGATTTGTTGTCCTGTATCAACATAGTCATTTTGCAGCACACACACGTCTGCATTGTGCCCGTAGTATGAGCTATACCCCTCGCCGTGGTCGATCACGACCAGGTTCCCCAGGCGGTCGTCCCAACCACAGAAGACCACGCGCCCGGCGCGCGCCGCGCAGACCGGCTCGTCCTTGGAAGCCACGATATCGATGCCGAAATGGGCCGGCTCCTTGCCCGAACCCGAGCGGAAGCCGCGCGAGATCCAGCCCTTCGCCGGCCACTGCCACGCGCCGTCGAGCGGGCTCAGACCCACACCCGGGGCGGGACCCCCGAGCACCGCCAGATGCACTTCGCTGGCAGGTTCGAGCCACGTCGTGTCCGGCGGCAGCCCCACCCACGCCCGGACCTGGGCATTGAACTCCGCCAGGCCGCGCAGCTCGTCCTCCAGGAACGCGATCCGGCGATTGGCTTCCTCCAGCCTACCCTTCTCGACCAGGAGAAGTTCCACCTGCGCAGCGCTTCCCCGGTACGCCCGATACAGAACCCCAAGCGTCACAAGACTCGCGATTCCCAGGACAAAGAGGCCGAGCATCCCCCAGAGAGCCCACCCCGGAATCCTCAACTTCAGGCTATCGGAGCGGTCGTGCGGTGCAATGATGATGGAATACCACCGTCGCCCGTTTCTCATCCCCAAAGCCTCTCCCCGCTCGAGCCCCGGCGCGCTTTCTTCCTAGGGAAACCGCGGCCCCGAACGCAGGATGTCGATGATGCGCCCCAGGTCATCCTGGGTGTAGTACTCGATCGTCAGCCGCCCGCGTCCGGACGCGCCCGAGATCCGGACCTTCGTCCCCAGCCATCGCTGCATGCGTTCCTCCAGCTCCACCGTCTCGGGCTTCTTCGAGCGCGTTGTCGCGCGTGATCCCCTCCGGAGCCGCTGCACGCGGCCCTCCACCTCGCGGACCGAGAGCCGACGCGTCTCCGCCTCCTGGCCCAGCGCGACCTGTTCGCCCGGAGATTCCAACCCCAGGAGTGCCCGCGCGTGGCCCATCGAAAGCGTTCCACGTGAAACACTGCGCCGCACGCTCTCGGGAAGCTGGAGCAGTCGCATGGTGTTGGCCACCGACGAGCGATCCTTGCCCACCTTCGCGGCGATCTCGCGCTGGGTCAGGTTGAATCGCTCGCTCAGGATCTGGTAGGCCTCCGCCTCATCCACCGGGTTGAGGTCTTCCCGCTGGACATTCTCGACCAGGGCGATCTCGAGCATTTCCTGATCCGTGAACTCGCGAATCACTGCGGGGATGGACTCCAGTCCCACCTCCTTGGCCGCCCGATACCGGCGCTCCCCCGCCACGATCTGGTACTGGTCTCCCAGCACCCGCACCAGGATCGGCTGCACGAGCCCCCGCTCCCGCACCGACTGGATCATCTCCCTCATCTGTTCCGGGTCGAGCCGGCCCCTCGGCTGGTACGGGTTCGGCGTGATGTCCTTCAAGGGGATCTTGGTCACCGCGCCCGGGATCGGCATTGCCGGCGCATAGTCCGCCGAGCCGCTCCGGTCCGGAATCAGGGCGTCGAGCCCCCTGCCCAGCGCTTTTCTAGCCATTCCGCATCACTTCTTTCGCTAGGTCCATGTAGCTCTTCGCTCCCGTGGAGAGAAGATCGTACATGAGGACCGGTTTCCCGAAGCTCGGCGCCTCGGACAGCCGCACGTTCCTGGGCACCACGGTTCGATACACCCGGTCGGCGAAGAACCGCCTCGCGTCTTCCGCCACTTGACGGCAGAGCGTCAGCCGCTTGTCGTACATGGTGAGCAGAATCCCCTCGATCTGGAGGTCCGGGTTCACGTTCCGCTGCACCAGCCGGATCGTGTTGAGAAGATGACTGAGACCCTCGAGCGCGTAGTACTCGCACTGGATGGGAATCAGCACGGCCTGCGCGGCCGCCATCGCGTTCAGCGTGAGCAGGCCCAGCGACGGCGGACAGTCGATGTAAATGAAATCGTAGGCATCCCGCACACTCTCGAGCGCCATCTTGAGCCGCCGCTCGCGCGCAATCACGGGCACCAGCTCCACCTCCGCCCCGGCGAGCCGCTGGTCGGAGGGCGCCACACTCAGGAAGGGCAGCGCCGTCTCCCGGATGATCTCGCGAATCGGCGTTTCCTGGAGAATCACCTCGTAGATGCACGGGGTCTCCCTGGCCTCGATGCCCAGCCCACTGGTGGCGTTGCCCTGTGGATCCAGGTCCACCAGGAGCGTTCGACGCTCCGCCGCGGCCAGGGAGGCCGCCAGGTTCACGGCCGTGGTGGTCTTTCCCACTCCACCCTTCTGGTTCACGATGGCGACGACTTTACTCACCCGCGCGCCCCTCTACTGCGATCTCTTCTCGACCAGAACGAACCGTCGCTTCCCGCCCAACGTCTCCGAGCTCGCGGGCATCACACCCACCACCCTGCCCCCGCACCGATCCAGAGCGGCCGCGGCCTCATCGACCTCACCCTCCAGCCGTGCGCCCTTGTAGGCGAGCAGCCGGCCACCCGTGGCGACGAGCGGAAGACAGATCTCCACGAGGCGGCTCAAGTTGGCCACCGTCCGCGCCACGGCCAGATGGAACCTGCCGACAAAGTCCCCGTCCTTCGCCAGGGTCTCCCCACGCGACTCGACTACGGCGATCCTCTCCAGACCGAGCTCGGCCACGACGTGCCTGAGGAAGAGTCCCCGCTTCCGGACCGACTCGACGAGGACCAGATCCAGCTCCGGCCTCACGATCTTCCACACCAGTCCCGGCAGACCCGCCCCGCTTCCCAGGTCCAGGATCCGCCTGTCGGTGGATCGAACGTGCCCAAGTCCCTCCACCGAATCCAGGAAATGGTACGACACCAGACGCTCGATGTCCCGGCGCGACACCAGGTTGACACGTCGGTTCCATCGGGCGATCTCCGCCCGGTACCACCGGAGCTGTTCCACACGCTCCGGAGCGAGCCCCAGGCCCAACGCTCCGCACGCGGACACCAGCGCCTCGAAGTCGCCCTCGGCCTCCTTCGACCCGGGCCTCACACGACCTCCGGCGCGCTGACCCGCGCCCGTTTCTCCAGGTGAATCCAGAGTCCCGCCACGTCGGCCGGACTGACTCCCGAGATTCTGCTGGCTTCGAGGAGAGACTCCGGTCGAATTCTAGTCAACTTTTCCCTAGATTCAAACGATATTTCCGAGATTTCCATGAAGTTCAGATCCCTCGGGATCCGTTTCTTCTCGAGCCGTGCGGCTTCGGCGATCGCCCTCTCCTGGCGCTTGATGTACCCCTCGTACTTGAGATCGATCTCCACGCGGAAGACCACGTCCTCCGGGAGAGAGCGCCGGTCTGAATCCAGGGGCTCGAGCCCCCGGTAGTCCATCTCCGGCCTCGCCAACAGCTTGGCCAGCGAGACGCCGGAGTCGAATTCTCCGTCGCCCACCAGGTCCGGCCTCCGCCGCAGAACCGACGGTGGAACGAACGTCCTTCCCAGCCGGTCGGTTTCTTCTCGAACCTGTCGCTTCCGCTCCTCGACCCGCGCCAGCGCTTCCCGCGGCACCAGTCCATACCGCACCCCGTGGGGCATCAGGCGCTCATCCGCGTTATCGTGCCTGAGCAGCAGCCTGTATTCCGCCCGGGATGTGAACA